>OLYB01002253.1_pt1 | contig 13568 bp, 16 predicted proteins | sample 1674481 | NCBI WGS metagenome assembly OLYB01 (sample SAMEA103958167, study PRJEB25191) | human gut metagenome
TTCTTCCCCAACGCACCAATTTTTGTGCAAAATGTCAATAGACACAAAATATAGTACCCACACCCCTTAGGGTAGGGGAGTGGGCACAAGATACAATTATACGCTAGTTGTGGCCATTTTCTGCAAGTCACTTTCCTGGTTAGACAGCTCGGTACCTGCTACGAAATTACTTCCAATGATGTTTCGTTGTCCGGTTGAATCGAAGTGGAAACCTGCCGTATAGAATTGTGCGGAATCAAGAGGGATAATCGAATTAAGAAAAATTCTGTTGTCGACACTGCCGTTAAGGAAAGAAAAAGCGGCTGTATCTGCGAATTTTGTAGTGCGCTGAACTAGGTTTTTTGTAATCTGACATGCGGCAGACTGCGATGCCACAATACATTGATCCACATTGATAAACTGGCAATTATCAATAACGCACCCTTTCGCATTCGTCAGCATAACTCCTACGCAAGGTTGCGAACCGATAAATTGGCAGTTGCTTATCACGCCAGAGGAGTTCAGAAATTCGACCATACGGTCTTTTGCATTGAAATAGCAACCTTCAACAGTGATCTGGCTGCCTCCTGCTTTGTGAACATACAGTCCGCGGTTACACTGGTCTGCGATATAACCAGTAATCCAGATATTCCATACGGGGTTTCCGCCAGTTGTAGTGAAAATCTGTATTCCTGTTTGAGCACCCGAGCATTCGCATCTATCAATATAGACATCTCGCATGTCATCCGAGTTATACAGATTGAATTGTTGGGTGTCGCCCGTCAGATTGCTAAAACTACTGATGCAATTGTAGAATCTAATGGACGCATTGCCACTGATTCCCGAGGCTCCCCCGCCTGATTCATCCAGAAGGAACGACGAATAGGGGTTAGCCGATTTATAAAATGTGTCATGAACGACATTGGCCGTATATACATTGATCGTCTTTGTGTATTGCGCCACACGTCTGCCTCCGATACAGTGGAGATTATCAATGGTGACACGTTCGGCATACTGAACATTGATAAACTGCTGCATATTTTCAGCGGTTGCGACAAAAGTAGCATTGCGCACCGACAGTCTCTCCACATGAGATGTGGGGCTGTCGCCCGTTATATTGATAACACCATTAGGGCCAAAGCTCACAACATTATTACAGAAGTCATAAGTTGTGTGGTTATTAACTCTTACAGGTGCATCAATTTTATAAATTGTATCGGCTGTAAGGGTGTTGTTTGCAGCTTTCCACGTACCATGTGTCAGAAATTTAATAGTACCTGTAAAAGGTTGAATAGAACCGCCATGGAATACATCGGCGATACCGGTGTCTATAAACCAGTCCGCAATTGTCTCACCTGCTTTGATTAAGAATGCTCCGCTATTTCTCCGCCTGAAATGAAGGGTGCAGGGGGCTACGGGTTCTTTGATAGTCAGCGTAACACCCGACGCCACAACGATTGCCCCGCTTGTCATGAGCGGAGACCCGATGTCAATTGCTCCGGTTATGATATATTCGCCGTCCGGAATGTACAAATCGCTGCCGGATGCAATGGCCGTCGAGAACGCAATAGTGTCATCGGTAGTGCCGTCACCCTTGGCACCGTAGCTTTTTACGTTAGCGTAGTCAAGGATGTTTTTAACATCCTGCTGTAACTGGTCAATACTGTTCTGGAGCTGTGTGTCGGCATTCTCCCGGGCCGTCTGCTCTGCGTTGTCGGCATTCTCCCGGGCCGTCTGCTCTGCGTTGTCGGCATCCTCCCGGGCCGTTGTCTCTGCCTCAATGGCCGTCTGAAGCTGGTTGTCGGCATCCTCCCGGGCCGTTGTCTCTGCCTCAATGGCCGTCTGAAGCTGGTTGTCGGCATCCTCCCGAGCCGTTTGCTCGGCGCGTAAGCCCTCATTAAATGCGGTGATAAGGTAGTGCAAGACTTCATTTGTGGAGCTGCTTACGCAGTTAGAGCCGGGCACGTAGGCGTCACCGGCGATCATTGCTCTAGTGACACGCACCAGCGCCCCATTGACCCACACAAGATCGTTGACAGCTCTTGCAGCTGTGGCGGTGGGGCTGTGCCCCTCATCGTTGGGAGTGATGGCTTTTTTCACATCGGCCCACAGCTCATCAAAGTTGCCAATTTTCGTCCAGAATTCTGTGCGGTCCAGAGAAACACCAGACGGCACCGGCTTCACAGACAGATATGCGTTGCCCTTGCTATCCACCACAACCGTGTTAGCCTCATACTGGCTAGTAATGTCCCACTGGATGGGGTCCGCATACTTGATTGTAGCCAGACTGACAAAGTTTGTCAGTTTGGTATTAAACTCATTCAGCACCTCAATGATCCAATCAAGATTGAGGTCATGGAAATTGGTGTAGGGCGCTTTGTGAATGGGATTGATACTCATAATAGCATCTCCTTAATATACCAGCAAACAAAAGTTTGCCCGGATGTCCGTAACGATTTTATGAACGGCATTCTCCATTGCAAGGGTCAACTCTTTGGTAATAAGGTCTTGCGGGTCTCGCCCTGCCCGGCCCTTCTCGGTCACGGTGTCGTTATAGCCGTCGTGTGACTCCGAGGTGTTGTTATTGGTGGTTGTCTGCTCTGTGGTGGTCGTGTCCGTGCCGCTGCTGGTAATGGTGTTCCCAGTACCGAGGGCCGTTGTACTCCGTTCAGCGGTTTGCAATGTCCCACTGTCGAATCCCGTGACGTCCCGGGTGGTGCTGTCACTGCCGTTATTCTGGCCGGTGGTGGTCAGGTTAGGCGCTCGTGTAGTTGTTCCCTTCACGCCGTTTGTGCGGTTGTTTGTACCGCTGCTGGTCCCTGCATGATCGGTTGTTCTGGTTCGGTCATCCGATGCCAGAGCGTCGTATTTAAGGCCCAGGGCTGCCGCGTACCGTGTCCAGCTCGGAAGCATGGTTTCAGAATAGACGCCCAGCGCCCGACGCATTGTGGGGCCGTCAGCATACAGTACTTCTAATTCCAGTGTATCAAACAGTAATTGATTGCAGACAGCTTCTTTAGATACACTATTTGGGACTTTCAAATCGTCGAACAGTTCCGGGTATCCCGCCAGCAACCCGTTAAAGCTCAAGGTTGAGTGCATCGTTGTTCACCTCCTGCGTATTAGTATCGGGTGGGAACCTCCAATCGACCCACAAAGTAGACTTGTCAATTCCAAAGAGCTTGTGTACCCGCTCACACCCACGCTGTAGGCTGTCCAACCATAGCGACGCTTTGGCGGCTGTCTCAACGTTGTTAGAATTGACTTCGTCTGTTAACATCCGCTCTTTCTTGCTGGTATTCGTGTTCGGAATGCCAACTTCCGTATCGAACAGCGCTTTAATGGTTTTAAGGGCTGTAAGCAATTCGTTGGTGATGAAGTTCCCTTTGAGGTCAGTTGCAAAATACATCCACGGGGCTTGCCCGGATGCCCCATTCTTGGGCGCTTTGAGCAAAGAGGCATCAACAAAAACGGCGGGGTCGCCCTGCATAATCGCGTCAAACATCTTTTTAAAAGATTCTGCACCCGCTTTGTTGCCGGACGCAAACACGTAGGCAAGACGGCTATTGATTAAATTGCTCTGGATGGTCTGGGCGGCAAGGGCCATCATGTCCCCATAATAGGCCACAATATCCACCATGCCCCGGTAATCGGGCTGCAAATTGATGATCTCGCATTGTTTTCCGATTTGCAAATATGGGGACCCCTTAATAAAAGGATTTGCAATGATGGAGTGTGTGGGATTGTAGAAAATGTTAATGCCGGTCAGTCCCATTCGGTCATATACGAGGCCATAACGGTCAGTGTTGAACACCGTTACACCGCCGGAACCGAAAACAAGATACTGCAAGCGGTTACTGGGCCAGGTGTCGGGCAATGTCCATCGGACCATAGACACGGCCTCAAGAAACAGGTATTTGCGGAAATAATAGGATAAGCTGTTACCCTTGGTGTGCATCACGGATGGTGTCACCGGCGACACATGGGCGTTGATTTGCTCGTAACTATAAGGAGCACTCACAGCAGACGGCCCCCTTTCGCCATTTTAAACAGCAGCCATACCGGTAATTTGCCAGTAGGCCACGGCCCGGGACCCGGGCCCGGGCCGGGACCCGGGCCCGGGCCCCCGCCCGAGTCCCACTCTACGTCCCATGTCCCCACCTGATTCGGGATCCTGATAATGCTGGACGGGTCCCTTAGGTTTCCGGCGGCATCGGCATATTCCCAATGTGTGTGAATGCCTGTGGCGTTGCCGGTCTCGCCCTGTGTGCCGATGAATTGCCCCTTGGAAATGGTGTCGCCCACGTTCCAAATTTGAGAGGCAAAGTGCGCGGCCCGCCATGTCGTGCCGTCGGCCATCCGTACTTTAATCATGTTGCCCCACGACTGATCGCCCGAGGTGCTGCCATTCCAGTGTTGAGCCACGACCACAACGCCAGACTCGGGCGCATAGGCTTTATGGTCTCCATGCACCGTGTCAATTCCCCGGTGGGGGCTACCGTCAGAGTACGCAGGATAACCGGCTGTCACTCTGATCGGTGATACATCAGTAATGCACTGTTTATATACTGCCATTGTTTATGCCTCCTACTCTAAAAAGAATCCATTTTTCATATAACTTTTAACGCTGTCAATCTCGGCGGCAGTCGCGGTTAATTCAATGTCGGGGTCGTCTACCATAATGAATCCCGGTATACTGAACAGCTGCACCTTCTGACACAGTGGCCGGCCGTGGTGCTCGTTATTGTCGTCGACCAGATCATAAAAAGCCCCTGTCAAATATGGGGTGATGCCATATTTGGCGACGCTGGCCCCTCCGCCTTTAGATTGACTTGCAACGGTCATCTGCTGGGCACCGGATGTGATACCATTTATAATATCACCACCGCCAAAAAAAGATTCAATACCGCCGGCAATAGCACCGACGGCGGTTTGAACCAGTCCGCCCAAACTTGCCAATTCATTTACATTGGTCGCGATCTGCGCCAGCTGTACAGGTACAGAGACGTTACCAGACGTGGAAAAGAAAATAGTGTTGAAATCATTATTAAATGACAAATCCAGTATTGCATCCCCGGTACGGTAATCAACAGTTAATCTACAATACAACGTGCTTTGCAACACAAACAGGTTAGCATTTAACTTGATTTCACCAAAGGGCGGACAATATAACGTATACTCGGAATAGGGTGCTCCGTCTGTATAAACGCCCCTTGTAATGTGCTGCGGATGATGGGGGGTAGAAATGCTGAACGTAAACACCTGCTTGTCATTATTATTCGCTATGACATAAGCGTTTCCGATATTTTGCATTTTCCACCACCCTACGGGGATTTCATGGATGGGGGTACCGATAGCGGTATTGCCGCAAGGTATCCAAAACGCTTTAGAAATGTACTGAATAGGATTGAAAAGCGCTTTTGTCAAGTTGTTGCTGATTTCGTCTGCGCTGATATTCAAATAATCAGTATTTTGCAAAAGAGCCGCCATCAGCTTTTGAAATGTGGTCCCGCTCATGGCAAGATAAATTGCACCGCCAAAAGACACATACCCGGGGGCATTGACCGCCACAACAAAAAATCCTTGACTGTCACTTTCCGGGTCATCCGTGAAGGGCGTCGAATTTGCATAGATGGTTCTCGTGTTAATCGTTGCTTTTGTAGGATACAAATTATCTACTATTTTAGGGTCGTACTTGGCCGACGACCTGACCACATACTCGGTAGAGTACCCGATCTGGTCACGATAGCTTGCGAGAGTGTCGACAGTCAGTGACGCATTCCAGAGCCCGTCTGAATATGTCCAGTTCTTCACCCAGTAATACCGGCTGAACGTGGGAATGTAACAATAATTGTACCCGGTGGGGTCACTCTGTGTTGCAATCTTGATCTCGGGGTCAATGATATTACAGGGGGCTTTAAGGTCAATTCCGAACCCCTGCCCACCGCTGGGCCGCTTTGTGCTGTTGGTGCGCTTTGCGAATTGGTAAAATGTTGCTTGCATAACGCCTCCTATAAAATAACCGGCGGGCAACGCCCGCCGGTGCCGGTCAGGACTTAGAGGGGTCCGCGTCCTTGTGCGTGGTGGTTTTCAGGGTAGAGGCCGCTTTGCCCGTGCTCGGCGCGGTGACGTCTCCTTTGGTCATCAGGAACAGAACGGCGTTCTCGGTGAAGTCATCGTACCACGACCAACCGTAGTGATACCAGAAATTTGTATACAGGCCACGGGCGTTCATGGGAGTCGGGACGACGCGAGACAGCTTCGGAGTGTAGCCGATGGCATCCCAGTCCAGCAGGCACCCGAATACATTGGAGAGCTGCACCGCTGCATTCTTGGATGCCACACCGGTGGCAGTGGTCACAACAGGCGTCGCGGAAATGGTCTCGCGCTCGTCGATGTTCTGCCAGAACGTGACCTGCTCGGCGTCGCGGTATTTCAGCATATTGTCGTGGAATACCTCGGGAATCACGCGGGCGTCGATCTGGCTCTGTGTGCCGCTGTACAGATAGAGGTGCTGACGATCATACGGAGTGTGGCGCATGATGTTGTACGTTGTGCCGTTGATTGTCCAATTCTGATGCCAGTTGATGGACCGCTCTTTCATCAGGCGGGAGATGTCGTTGATGCGGCCATAGGCGTACTTCGCAAAACCCGGGAAGTTCGCTTCTTTGTAGACGTCCTGCACTGTCAGTTTGGTGCCCTGCTGGGCGTTGTATTCATCGAGCAGATACACAACGCTGTGCGGGCTGGTCACAGTCATGCCGGTCAGATGGTTGGCCATCAGGTTGTTGGCGAGGTTGCGTCGGTCAGCCTCGATCTGGTTAGAAAGGTGCAGCACGAACGAAGACCAGAACTGCGCCAGTTCCTCGGGGCCCTTGAAGGCCGCTTCCATCTGGGTGTCAGCCTGCGTGTACACGCGGCTGTAATTGGTCTGGCCGTAGTAGTTTGTCTGAAGGACTTTAGGCTTGTGGACTTCGTACATGTCCACGCTCTGGCCGTCCACCAGCGCCCACGCCTTGTCGGTGACGGGGTCAGTGTCGCAAAAATTGATCTTCCGTACATGGTTCGACCAGTCGTCGCCCGTGACCTGCAAGCGCTTCAGCGGGGCATCGTAGGGGCGGACGGCAAAAATGGTACGTCCCAACACCTGGCTAATCGCTTTAGTGTAGTTGTCGGGGCCGGTCAGCAACGTGGCCTGCGCCACGGAAACGAAACTAGACGTGTCCACGATGGGAGACGTGGGTGTCTGGCCAGTGGACAGTTTGTTAATCTCGGTCAAAATGGCGGCAATGTCCGCAAAATCCATGCCAAGGGGCATATCACTTCACTTCCTTTCCATAGGTCGGGTCGATAATTCGGGCTGTCACAGTGGCAGCATCTGCCGTTGGCTGCTGCTGGATGCCAAGGCCCAGCGCGTTCGCCTGCAACGTCTGGGTCATAGTCTGCATTGCCTGCGCAGTAGTCTGCTGACCCTGCAAAAGCTGCTGCAGCAGGGTCTCAAGGCCATCATACTGCTGCGCGGGCTGCGGCGCGGGCTGCGGCACGGGCTGCGGCACGGGCTGCGGCACGGGCTGCGGCACGGGCTGCGGGACGGGCTGCGGTGCGGGCTGCTCCATAGCTTCAATTTCTGCTTTGGTGTATCCGGCCATTGCGAGGGCCGCTTTTTCACTGATTTTCAACTTTAGTCGCCTCCATTACAACGTAGGTGTCATGTGCCAAGCATTTAATAACTTGGTCTTTGTCTCCTTTTGTGACTGGACCCACTGCGCAACACTGCCGCGTGTGGGTGACGTTGGCCCAGTCGCTATAATAGGTGACATCCAAACGAGCGCACAAATCAGCCAGCAGAAACGCGCGTTCGTTTGTGATTGACTGGGCAAAAATGATATAACAACCCATGGTTAATCCCCCTTGAGTTTTGCAAAAATTTTAGTAAGAGGCCCCACCAATTCAGGATTGATCATTCCTATATTCTCAATGATGCTGCCAATTTCCATCAAAACAAAGTAGGCGCAACCAATGGCCGAGAAAGATACATCGACATTAACGCCGACAATGGGCAGATAGAAATCAGCGGCAGCGAGCAACCCCACGGCCAGAACTTCACCGAGTTTGTGGTAGAACCCCTGACGCATCACGCTGGAATCAAACCCAGTGGTAGAAAAGGCTTTAATCATGCCACTGACGACATCCATCCCGATGAATACCAGAACGGCCAACACTGCGTAAACGTTCATATAACATCACCTCCCATACATATACAAGTAAATCCCAGGTTCTTGCGCTGGCTGGCGCATGCCCGCCCCTTCTGGGGGCTGCCTGTGGGCACCTGGGATCATCTTTACTATATACGAAATGTGTAAAAAAGTCAAGTACCGCAATACTCACGGAAGAAAATTTCATCCGAGTACCGCTCAAATTCAAGCTGCCGCTGCAAGTATGCGGGCCAAATGTACCCATACGCGGCCCTAAAACGTTTCCGCTCATAGTCACCGGTGCCGTATGTGGGCATCTCGCCAGACCTGTGACGGCATACATAGTATAGTGGCTTGCTCTTGTGCTCGTAGATGCAGCATCGCCCAATTTGTACAAGCGGGTAGTATTCACGCAAGGGCCGGGACACAACCAAACTCTTTTCTTCGGCGCTGTACTGGTTCTCGATAGCTGATCTGTAAAAATCTGTTCCGGTCATGGACCTATAGAGGGCCGTATTTGCTTTCTCTTTTGCAATAGGGCTGTCCACAAGATCAATCATCAAAATGCCTTTATCGGCCAGCAGCTTCACGCGCTCTTTCTTCCCGATCATCTTTTCTACTGTATCGGTGATCTCCCACTGCATATAATAGGGGTTTGCCATGCCAACAGCGTTTGACATACACAACAGCGTCAGGGGCTTTTGCCCCTTTAATTCGCGGTTACGGTTTACCGTTTCATATATGTTAGCAAGGCCCACGCCCTCGCCTCGCCGATAGTAGTCGGACTCTTCTTTCTGGTATTCATCCAAAATAATTATATTGGTATGGGGGCTTGAAAAACCGCGGGTCCTGGCCAATGTGACGACACTTCCCACAACTCCGGCCATTTGGGCCGGTTTTATGGGAGACCCTGTATCAGTGTAGGCCCCTGCGTCGCCCACTTCATACAGTCCCGCTATTTTGGGCAATTTAAAAGGGGCGTAATGCGTTTGCAGATCGTCGTTCAATGGAGACCACGGCCACATACTGGGGGAGGCGCAAATAAGTTCCGCTTGCTGCGGTGTGCGGCGCAGATACAAAAATTCTTCCCCGGTCTGGTGGACGTGCTTTAATGCTCCGTAGGTCTTTCCGGTACCACGCCCGCCCCATATAAAAATGATGGGTGCCCCAGTTGACAAGATGCCGTCCTTTTCGGAAAAGTTCGGCCAACCTTCATCGGTGTACAGTTTAATCATCAGATAACCTCCATAATCTTGTACCCTAATATCTTTGCGTATTCGTCAGTAATACCCAACGTATAGGTATTATCACAAATACACAGGTTTCTTGTTATGTGTACCGTATGCCCATCAACCACAAAATCGGGAACAGTGGGCCGATCATTATAAATAACCTGATTTCCTGCCGCCAAACAAAAAGTAAACCCGGGCTTGAATACCTCAAAACCGCCCCACAGGGCCAGCTCCAAACCGCCTTTACGCTTACTAACTCCTGCTATAGTGGTAGTGATCGGCCCGCCTTTTTTATAGGTAGTCGCATATTTTTTAGCGCCCCACGTCATAAACTCCGCGTAGCTGCGCTCCTGCTCATAGACGCCCATATAATGAGTGTTGCCTTTTGGGTCGGTGGCACAAGCGCCGTTGTCTTTTGCAAGTTGCTTTACGGCTTTGTTAAAGTCCGACAAATCAATATTGCCCATGTATTTGACGGAATCGGTATCACAGTACACGCCATTCTTGCCCGCGGCCCATTGCGCTATTTTTAGGCGCTTGCGCGTGTGGGCCGTTGTCCATACGCCCCATTGGTAGGGCAAAAACAAATGGGGGCGGTGGTCGTTATAACTGCCCTCCGGGTCGTCTGTGCATTCGCTCCAAAGATTGTCGGGGTCGTCCTCATCAAAAAGTGTGTCCAGCTGCAAGGGGTCCTGTGCTGTCATACCGTAGTAGCTGTTAAGATCGCCCTTGGCCTTAACATAATACAAATCTTGACCGGCTACTCCTTTAAGGGATGTTTTGCCGGTGTAGCTCTCTTTGACGCAATCCGTCAGGGGCTTTGGCAGTTTGCCATAATCGGACGTATACAGGTCCAGAACGTTAATGGCATCCCAGTCATATTCTTTTGCAATGATTCTAAAATCTATATCTGTTATGGTGATCTCGAAATGTTCAGCAGACAACAGTCGCCCGTTGTCGTTAATGTATCCTTCACAGTGCCGTACTTTTGCGAGCGGAATATAAGGAAACCCCCACCACTTGAAACGTTGGCGCAAACCTTTTACTTGCAAGCGCATCAAACACGCCTTGCCGTGCCGCATACATTGCATCAGACGCCCGACGGTGGCTGATTCCTGCCTAAATGGAGTCATAGGGAAATAGCATTCACACTGTACGGCGGGGTAGGCGCTGGACATGTCAACGGAGCCGACGTTTTCTAAGTGCATCCCCACATAATAGCGGTTGGCGTGCGTGTCACCGCCTCGGAATGCCTCGCGCAGCATTTGGTACAATTCCCACGACGGCAATAAACGCTTAACCCGTTTAATGCCCCATTTGTACATAGCTTCACGGGCCATCCGTCTGACGTAGCCGGTACGAGTTAATGGTAACGTATACAGGTCGTCGCCGTCTCGCTTCATCTCGATTAACAAGCACTCCACAATGCACCGAACATCATTAATACAATACGCTAATTCTGTAGATGTCAGGGGAGTCCAGGGATACCGCACTTTTGAATAGTCAAGAGCACCCGTCAATTTAGCATGAGGGGCCCCCAGCTGCTTGCCCCAAGCATCAAGGGACAAGTTGCTGTGTCTCATACTGCAACGATATTCAATAGCGCGGTTGTCACATTTTAAAACCCTGCGGGGCTTGCTGGCGAACACATCGCCCGGGCCGAAATCCAAAACGCCCGCCAGATATTGGAATTCATGGGCAAGATTATGTACATACATACACAAATACCAATTGCCCTGTGGGCCGCTGTTGGCTTGCAAGTAATCGCTGATTGCCCCCGTAAAGTTCAACCATTCGTCCCACGTCCTGCCGATAATGGTCATATCCAAACCTAGCTGACATTGCCAGATATACATAATGGTATGGGGGTTGTCGTCGGCATCAACACACACGCGGCTTGTCTCAATATCAAACGCACAAGGCATATCCACATACAAACGCTTCTTGTTCGTTTTGCGCTTCTTGCCTTTTGTGTGCTTCCTGTCAAGATGCTCCATGAGCCATGGAACGGGATTATAATTACAAGCCTCCTCCAAAACCTCCGCGCAGGTCGGCAGAGCTGCTCCCCTCGCTATAGTCCCATTCTGTGCCATAGTTAACCTCACCTTGCTGCCACTTTACAAAATCGTCAATACTGACGTTGTAACCGCCCTTCTCGCGCCAGTACATGACCGGCTGATCTGACGGATAATAGTACACGCCCGACGCCTTCACGATCTCCCACCACTCAGACAGGACCGTATATTGATCTTCGGGCACGTCGGCTATATCAATACCGCCGACTTTCATTTTTTGCTCAAATTCTGCACGCGCACCACCAACGGTAGAGCCTTTGGCGCGCACAAAACGCGCTACATCCGCTAGGGCCTGTTCCAATGCTTTGCGGTCTCCCCGCATGGCCTTTAGGGTCGGGAAGCCTCCGGCAAATTCTTTATAAACGTCGCTGGTGCCACTGATCGGGTCTTTTGATAAGCGCTTAATACGTTTCTGCGCAATGTCACGAAGTCGGGAATACTCTTTGCGCATCTGATTATTGGGCCAAGACTCCAAGGCATAGGGGGTGTACAGCTCCGAGCTGTATTTAAGGGTTGCACGTGCTTTAGCTGCACCTACTGCCATGCTTCTTACGCTCCTTTCTATTCATGATCTTATAATACCAGTCGAGGGGTTCTGCTTCAATGCCAAGGCCATTAAAAATAATTTTGGCCCATTCAGAACGGAAAAAAACGACATCTTTGTTAGCGACTCCACTGTATACAATGGCAGATGCAAGATATATCAGGGAGTCATCGCAGTTTAGCAAGGATACTCTATTATCTTTACTTTTCATGGGACCTCCTATAAAATAAGGGCGACCATAGGTCGCCCACCGTTTAGAATAGTAGATCGCCGGTATCATCGGTACCGCTCTGGCCGGAGATGATAAGTTCAGGATAGCCCCTCTCGTTCTCCTCAACGGACAGCTCAACGTTGCGCAAAATGATCTTGCGCACCCAGTCGGACAGCGTCGCATCCGGATCTACCTTAATAAACACTGATGGAGCATCATACTTGCCAGATTTAAGCCACATGGCGCCATCCTCGATCTGCAGGGCCCCCTCCACTTCATTCAATTTAACGAATGTCATAGCAGTTTTACGGGCACTCTTGCTGGTTGCACTCTTGCTGGTTGCACTCTTTTTGTTACGAAAATCCATAATATAACTCCTTTCAATATGCGCCCTGTCTTATCAACACCGGGCGGCCCCGGTGGACGGCCCGAGGGCCGTTTCGACTTATTGCACATACTTATTGTACAACTTTTGATAAAAATTACGCATGTGCTCGCGTACTTTGACAGCCCCTTGGTACTCAAGATCAGCCGACAAACAAGAGCCCTTAAATACTGCAAGGTTACTTAGTTCGTCATCGCAATGAATAAGCGCTTGCCGATAACCTTCCAACCATGCACGATTATAGGCGGCTTTAGCCGCGTCCTTTGGGTCCTCATACTCGCAGCACGTCAATGTACCGTCGGGGTGGATCTCGATGACGAATTTACGCATTTCCATCTGTTGAGTCTCCTTCCCAGTTAATATTCATAGACTCGGCAAAACTGACAAGTGCCTTGATACTATCAATGATGTCATCTTCGGTCAAGTCTTGCGTATTCTCACCATACAAAGCGACGTTATCATCGGATAAAGTGATTGTAATCTTAATTTTTTCTTTCATGGTTTTTCACCTCGCTTTTCAAAATGATACTTATTGTATTTTTTATCTCCTCCACTGGAATATCTGCACAAATTATAAATGCAAAACAGGATATAAGAACATGCGATAGTTCCTCTAATATCTCATTAAAAGACCCCTTTCGGTTTCTTTCAAAATGCGACAAAGCTACAATGAGTTCTGCGCATTCCTCTTTTAATATTGTACTTTGCGAATAGCCATCACAGTTTTTTAAACAAAGAGGCAGTTTCTAATACAGAATTGAATAAGCTGTTCATTCGTCAACCCTACTTTCTGTGTTTTTTCGTTGTCTATATTATACCACACAGCAAATTGTATATGTTGCTATATACATTGTAAAAATTGCTGTACTCCCCTACCCTAAGGGGCGTGGGCACTATATTTTGTGTCTATTGACATTTTGCACAAAAATTGGTGCGTTGGGGAAGAA
>OLYB01002267.1_pt1 | contig 13489 bp, 20 predicted proteins | sample 1674481 | NCBI WGS metagenome assembly OLYB01 (sample SAMEA103958167, study PRJEB25191) | human gut metagenome
TATCATTTCGAGGATATCAATACTGGCAGTGAATCAACGTGGGTGTGGTCTGAAACAACCGTGTCGGGTAGCGTGCGCCTTACTAATACGGGTAGTGCTCCGAGTCCGGTGACTATTCGTATCGATGGGCCTGTGGTCAATCCGCAGGTTGAGCATAGTCCGAGTGGACATATCATGGCGTTCGATCTCAGTTTGGGTGAGGGTCATTACCTTCTTATCAACGGTGCCACGCATGAGATTCTTGTCGATGGCACCGATCCGGCACGTGGCAGTGTGACCAGACGAGAATGGAGCTACGCGGAGGTAGGTGAGAACATCTGGATGTTCAGCGCCGAGGAACCATCTGATAACGCACGGATGACGGTCACGTTCAACCCGGCTTACATCTAAGGAGGTGCCGGATGCCTTTTATTTCTAACCGATTGCCGCAGTCGAACGGCTTGCACTCTGACACGGCGCGTGTGCTGTGGCAGCGTTCCGGATTGCAGTTCGTCGCCGTCACGTTGAACGACGGCACGGTGATAGCCGAACTCCCCGACCTGCAATTAACCCACCTGACGTACCGTTTCGAGGAAACAACCAGCGAAACAGCCACGCTCCCGTGGCGCAACGTACCACGAAACTGGGATGAAGCCACCACCCCATATCAGGCCGCCATACTTCTGGTGCACGAATCCACTGTGTTGTGGGGCGGTATCGTAGTCAAACGCGAGCGTGCAATGCGCGGAGACGGATTAACACTGACGTTGGCAACCGTCGAACACTATCTCGATAACGTGTACGTACAGGATCATACGTACACGAATCGTGACCAGTGCGAGATCGTGGAAGACCTCGTAACCACCACGCTTAAAAACCACCGTTTCAATCTCGTTGTCGAAGCGTCCCCGAGTAAGATCAAACGCGACCGCACGTATGAGGCGGAAAGCGACAAGACCCTGCTAAGCGTGCTGCAAGAGCTTGCCAACGTGCTGAACGGGCCGGAATGGTGTACATCATGGCGTACCATCAATGACGGTCATTATGAGCCTGTGATGACGGTAGCCGACCATATCGGCTCCACCACGCCAAGCACCACGTTCGACGAAAGCGTTATGACCACGTTCAATCTGCTGGAGGATTACACGAACGGGTACGGTGCTAACGCGGTAATGGCTGTGAGTACGGCTGACGCTGGAAACCGTCCGCAATCCGATTGGATGATCGCAAACCAACCTAACAGGCCCATGCTGGAATATGTGTTCCAGCCGTCCACAAGCATTACGAACAAGAGTACGCTGAACGAACACGCCAAGTCCTCGTTGTTGCAGATGCAGAACGGTACCCAGACCATCACTATGGGCTTGAGTCTGCTTTCCGCTCCTATGGTGTATGAGGAATGGAAGCCGGGCGACCTCATATCGTGGACAGTGGAAGAAGACGCCGAGCATTTCCACGACCATAATCACGGTAAAGCCCGTATCATCGGGTACGAGATAGATTTTAGTCAGGCGTGGACCATCACACCTATATTGCAGCAGGAGGACACGAATGCCGAGCAAATTCAAGTTCAGTCTAGATAGCGCGGACGCTACAGCACGCCAGTTCTCGGACATCAAACGCCAGTTGCAGGAACTGCCGCCGAGCATCGTCAACAGCGTTAAACCTATGGTCGATCAGATCACGAAAATGTATGAGGAAGTGCAGACGCTGACGAACAATCTTGACCAGCGTGTGCAGGAAAGCATCACTCGCAACAGCTATACCCGTGCCGAGATTGACGTTAAAACTCAGACGTGGAACTGGGGTGTATTGGCTCCCAATCGTGGTGGTACTGGTATCGCCAACGCTTATAACAATGTGTTTGCGTCAGGCTCTTGGCGCGCGGTGTGGGTGTTGTCTGACGGTACTATGGGCACGGCTCAGTCGATTCGTGCAGTGAAGACCGATATCGTGGACGCGGATGACTACATTCCCGTTGCCGCTCTCCGCAAGGTGAAGTGGTGCATATATCGGATGAAGGATGATAAGAACCTGAATCTTGATGACGCGCAGCCGTTGGTCGGCATGATCGCCGACGATCTGGATGAAAACGGATTGGGTTTCTTCTGCGAATACGATGAAGACGGCACGCTGGTAGGTATCAACTACCCCATGCTTGGTGTGGCGGCGCTCCGACTCGCTCAACAGGTAGCGGATGAATTGGACGCGCTCAAAGCTAAGGTTGATGCTCTATCCACTGACAAAGATAAAATGGTCGTAGACGATTCGGAGGAATGATTATGGCTATCATCATGCACCCGCTTACCGCGAAAAACGGTTCCCCGGAGTATACGGCGGACGATTACAGGCACGCCATCAATCCTCTATTAGTACCGTCCGATGGTACCGCGTTCAACGGGTTGTCGGGCATTCGTTACGGTTCTCCGAGTCCTCTGGTCACGGTGAGCGGTCTGACTGCTACTGTCAAGCCTCATTGCGGTACCATCAGCCCGTGGGATGGCCTCGGCGCGTACACCTACGCCATCACCACCAATACAACGGTGCAACTCGCAGACTCCACAAACAGCTACAAAATCGCGGTTACGGTGGAAGACCCGTCTCAGTCGCACGGTACGACTCCGCGCGGCAAGGTCGAAGTGTTTACGGCGGGTACGCCTGACTCGAATATCAACGGTCTTGTAATCGCCAAGGTTAACGCCGGTGTCGAGTCCGACGTGGCTCCTTTGATTCGCAATAGCGCGATTTTGTTAGCGCGTGATCTTACCCAGCTTAACACCATTGACGCTATGGACGGGCAGGAGGCTGTGACAATGACCGATAATGCCCATTATGTCAGGAACGGTACTGCGTGGGTTTCAGATGCGCCGAAAACCAGTTCCTCTGACGGATGGTCCATAACCGAGTGCGTCAGAAACGGGGTTTGCACAATCAACGCATTCCGAACATATCAAAGCAACACTCCATCTTTCAACCGTTATATCAATGGATATAAGCCACCTACGCCTTGTTTCGATTCTCACGGTTTATTAGTGGGCCATGTGGGAAATCAAGTAGTTTCTTACGGGTATTGCGCTGTTTACGGTACGTCGGGATTGCTGATTTCGTTCTCCGGGTATGGTAATTCGGTTAGTTTAACGGCAAATATCACATATCCAGTCAAGCGATAATGGTTAATCGCTACCAATATTGGCCGAAGAATCAGCTAATCTCATGAACCGCCGTTGAGATGGTTGCCGGACGTGACTATCATTCCAGTACGGGAAAGCGTGTTAATCCACATCTCCCAGTTGCCGTTCTTCACATGATAAACGACATTATCCCATGTCCCATGAGCATTATCATCCCGGTCTAAGATAGAATCATGACGGAAATTTTCACGGCAATCATCGGCGTAGGCGGCGTGGCTATCGGAGGATTCATAACATGGGTAATGAACCGCCGTTCAGACCTGACCAGCGCATATCAAGCACTGGTCTCGGCTCAGGGGGATATGAAACGACAGATCGACGCCCAAGACCAGAAAATAAGCGCTTTAGTCAAGACCCGTGATGAGATGCAGCACACGATTGATCTTGAGACTGGGTATATTCGCGCGTTGGGGCATTGGCTGGCGAAGTTCTGCGAGATTATCGAACCTGAATTTTTGGAGAATCATCCTAAACCGTCGTTGCCTGATGGTCTACGCGACCGTATTGCATCGCTTGAGGAACTGGCAGGCGATAACTGAATGTCATTTGATAGTGTACGAAAACGCGGCACTACTCCATGACCCGACGTTATATGTGATATTGGCAAAAGGTCTCACATACAACCCTGTAGAATCTAACTGAAAACAGGAAAGGATTGACTAGTAAATATACGTTATCCCACCCAAACAAGAATCCGCCGAACCTGCCCCGCCCTGATTAGACAACGAAACAGTCCCATCTGCGCCAACAGATAACATTTTCGTAGTGGAACTTCCGTTCTGGACAACCACTGAAGTGTTTAACCTTCTTTTTGGAACGCATTTATCTGGAACCTTGAACGGAGCATTTATACTATTCCACGAGCCTGAGCCAGTTTTCGCGCCATTGCATTCGACGCGGACAATACGCGCTAAATAATTGATAAACAAATCCCAATTAGTCCAATGCTGATAGTAATACGAGGCAACCCACTGGCCGCTATCCCGCGCATAATGGGCATTATTGGTGATAATAATATCGATTCGTTCGATGATAAGATTATCCTATGAGGCGTTTCAAACGGTGCGTGATCCTTGTAGTGTTGCTCGCCGTTGTCTCGTTGATAGTCCACGTCCTGATAACGACTTACGCCGTTTTATGCAGGGCGTGGCTGTTCTTCTACACGATCGGCCTATAGGAGGAGTTTCGATGGCTTTGAACGGTATCGACGTCAGCAATTGGCAGGCTGGTATAGACCTGTCTGCTGTACCGTGTGATTTCGTCATCAGTAAGGCGACAGAGGGATGCTGGTACGTTTCAGCGGATTGCGCTCGGCAGGTGGAACAGGCTTTGAGTCTGGGAAAGTGCGTGGGCGTATACCATTACGCTAACGGCGGTAACGCCGTTTCCGAGGCTGACTACTTTGTGAACAATTGCGCGAATTGGGTCGGCAAGGTCGTATGGTGCTTGGACTGGGAGCAACAGGGTAACGGACTGGTCGGGTCTGGCGCGTCTGCGCAACAGTGGATTAGGTCGTTCTGTGACCGCGTGTACGAGCGTACAGGCTCCCAGCCTATCGTCTACGTGGGAGCGTCCATGCTTAACGACGTGCAGAACATTGGTGATCGTGGATTGTGGGTAGCCCAGTACGCGAATATGGACGTTACTGGGTATCAGGATACGCCGTGGAACGAGGGCGCATATGCGTGCGCTATCCGCCAGTATTCGGGCAATGGTCGTCTGCCCGGATATTCAGGCAGTCTTGACCTTGACAAGTTCTATGGTGATGTGAATGCGTGGAATGCGTATAAGGCTGGTCATTCGAGTGTGACCAACGTGCCGACCCCTTCCGCTCCTGCTCCGTCTACTCCCGCGTCTGACACGTACACTGTGCGCTCTGGTGACACGCTGAGTGGTATCGCGTCGATGTATGGGACTAGCTGGCAGGTGTTGGCGCAGATTAATAATCTGTCTGACCCGAATCTGATTTATCCGGGTCAGGTGCTGAATATCAATGGTACTGCCAATACTGTTCAGTCCGGTAGTGGAACGTATACGGTGCAGTCGGGGGACACGCTGAGTGGTATCGCCGCCAAGTTTGGGACTTCGTGGCAGACTCTCCAGCAGCTTAACGGCATTGCCGACCCGAATCTGATTTATCCGGGTCAGGTGTTGAAACTGCCGGGCGGCGCACCGTCACCGTCCGTTACACCGTCACCGTCCGTTACGACGTACACTATCCAGCCCGGTGACACATTGAGCGGTATCGCCGCCCAATACGGTACCAGTGTTTCCAATCTGGTGGCGTTGAACGGTATCGCCAACCCTGACGTGATCTACGCGGGCCAGACAATCCGCATCAAGTAAACTATCGATAGGAGGTTTGTTATGAGCATGAATACTGGTGAGCCGACCACTGAAACAGCGGTCGCCAATGAGATGCCGGACGGTAATGATAATTACGTGCCGACGTTCAACGCCGCTACTCGCAAGTGGGCGTATCTTGTTTCCGGTCTAATCGGTATCGCCGGTGCGGTGCTGAGTTTCGTGAGTGCCGTGCCGGACATGCCGTCGTGGGTGGCTGTGCTGGGTGGCGCTTGCGCTCTGGTCGGCTCCGGCGTGGCTGGAATGTTCGGCGTCCACTATGCAGGCATCTCCAAGTGAGGTGATGATGACAATCGCATTGCTTGAAGTCAATCAAGCAATCATGCAAGGATCATAACCAATGTTCGAAACATTCCAAACCCTCATCAACGCCGGAGGCTACGACCTCGCTGACTTCACCGAGCGCATCAAGACCATGTATGTGATGGGCGAACTCACCGAGGATGAGATGAAACAGCTATTCGAACAGGCGCAGACGAACGCCAAGCCCGACGAGTCCTACGCCCCATTGCCCGACCGCGTGAAGGCCATCGAGGAATGGGAGACAACCGTCGAAGAGCGTCTGAACAAGCTGGAAGCCGATTCTCCGACCGAACCCGGCGAACCAGAGAAACCAGCCGACAAGTGGCCGGAATACAAGCAGCCTACCGGCGCGCACGACGCCTACCGCGTAGGCGACAAAATCACCTACAACGGGAAGCACTACACGTGCGTAATGGGCGGGTGCGTGTGGTCTCCGGACACCTATCCGCAGGGGTGGCAGGAAGAGGCATGACCCGCATCTACACTGGCACCTCCAAGTGATAGACTGGGGTTGCTCCTTTCGAGCGATGGTGTGATGACCGAATAAACTAGCCCGGTACTGGTCTTGACGACTGGTGCCGGGCTATTCTTTCTTTTTTCAGTTGTTCAAGAGGAATTCTCGATTTCGGTATTCGCTGAACACTGGAACGTCTTCTGGGTGATCGTTGTAGGCGCTGACCAGCCAGCCCCTCGCGTATGATTCCTTGGGGTGGGCGTGGATGCGTGCGTGGCATCCCATAGTACCCGAGCCGCAGACGGTAATCAGGTTGCTGGGTAGGTTTAATCCTTCCCAAGCGTGTGAGCGCATACGCCTGTGGTGCAGGTTGAAAGCGGAGGAGCTCAACGTTCTCCCGCAGATGAAGCATCTGCCGTGGTCTCGGTGGAACACTTTCATACGGGTTTCGATATCAGGGTCTGTTTTGCTCACTCGGATACTCCTTCGCAGTGGAAGAAGTACAAGGTTATCGGGGAGACGAGTTTGAAGAAATATTGCCTATCGGTGTCTGTCTTGCATTCATGAATGGCCGTGATCTTAACGCCTTCAACGCTGCCCAGAACGTCGTAGAGTTTGAGGAACGCTTTGGCGTCTTTAATCCCGATTTGACCGAACGTGAGTTCCTGTCCGAGTCCTTGGGTGTCGATGATTGCCTGTGCTTGCGGTGTCTTCTGCAAGAGGCTGATGATCGAGGCCAGATAGTTGATGGTTTCCATTGTTGTTCTTTCGGTGTGATGATGATTGGATTAATGGTGCAGGTTTTTAGACTATGTTCTAGTCTTTGGTCAGGATGTCGTATCCGAGTTGTTCGGCTAGTCGCAACCGGTATTGTTTTTGTGGTTTGCGGCGTCCGGTTTCCCACATGGCTATTACGTTTGGGCTGGCGACGCCGATTCGTTCGGCTAGTTCCGCCTGCGAATACCCGTGTCGTAGACGCCAGTATTTGATGCACTGGCCGATGGTCACCCTGTCGCTGATAGTCGCGTAGTCAACTGGGATGTTGCCGATGTTCTGTCGTGTGTAGAACTGGCCGGTCTGGCTGTCCTGTTCCACGGTGACTTCTTGACCGTTGATTACTGTATTAATTTTGTTTTGCTTGCGCATTTTCACCTCCATACGATGTGTGATATATAGATTATATCATATTGTTTCTGTTTCGCCAAACAGCTCACTAATGGCTTCGCGCCCATCGTCAGTCAGCGCGAACCGCCAGCAATGACGGTGCCGACTGCTCACACCATCCCGATCGACACGGTACACATGACCGGAACGCTCAAGCTCGCTCATGCGCGTCCTCAATCCCTGCGGAGTATCGTCATACTTCGCTAAAACCGCCATACGTTCGATTTCCTTATGGGTAAGCGGACGCTTAGCCATCCAAAGAATCAACAGCACATGAACCTGTTGTTTGCTGAACATCACGCCACCGCCGTTTCAGCCGAGTGGCGGAGGAACGCGGCCATGCCAGCGGCCACAATCCACCCGGCCACCCACTTGACTCCGAACCGTACCCCGTTGATCTTGGCTGCCATCGCCCACACCGGGAGCGACACCCACGGGCTGAGACACCAGCCGCAATAGGCGAGTTCTCCGAGACTGTCCACGTAATCCTTGGCCCACGTGGGGAGCGAGTCGGACAGGTTCTCGGTCTTTATGGTCAGCTTGCGGCGGAGCGCGGAGAACATATAGCCGGGGCCGGGCGAGAGCTGCACAACGGTAGTCGCGTATCCCGCCGTGATTCCAGCCGAAAGCACGGCAGTCCACCAATTGCCATCAGTCTTCATCGGTTTTCCTTTCCTCGTGGCGACGCCAGCAGTGATACCGCTTGTTGTAGTCCGCGTACAGGTCTTCATAGAGTTGTTTCGCCTCGTTGATGGCTTCGTCGTGACCGAAACCGTGCTGTTGCAAGACGTATTGAGCGGCACCAATCCAAATGGAGCGTCGAACGTGCTGATACCAACGGTCAAACAGTTTGCCGCACACCTTGTCGTGCTTGTTGTCTCCGAGAAAGTCGGCAACGCTCTCCACCACGAACTTACGCAGAGTGTTTGCGGTGATATGGTTACGGTCGAACAGTTCCAGCACGTCGCTGGTTAAAATGTCATTCTTCATTGGGTTCATTCTCTTCTTCTTCGGGTTCGTCGTCGTCCGCTAGGTAATCGTCAAGGCTGATGTCTTGCGGCTCGAAGTAAATCAATCCGTCCAGCAAGATCATCGGGTAGCGCACGATTACGCCTTGATCTTTGGCGATGGCGCGTATCGCCCGGGCGGTGGGGCTGCCCGACGACACGATACGGAGCCTACGCCCCATCTGTTGGGCGTACACGCGGCACGTCATCAGATAAACGGCGCTCTGCCGCTTGCATGTGGGGCATCCGTCGAATAGTGCGAACATGTCCGGGCTTTCCAGAATGGTTGCGGTCTTCATCAGAACGTCACCCCCAGAGCGTCGGCCAGCACATCGGAGATATGGAGCGTGGCCAACTGGCGACGCTTATGTTCTTCGATCTCTGCGGTAATGTCCTTACGGTACACGGGAATAACCTGATGGCTTGCCTCTCCGACCACGCGCGGGTCAAACATCGAGAAAAACAGGACTTCCAGCGAATCGCACACCACGAAGTATTGCAGCACCTGAGCTTTGTACTGGTCGGGGATAAAGTCGAAGCCGGTCGCCTTTCTGTCGAGCGTGTATTCCGGAAGAACCTGCTCAATAACGTCCACCAGTTCAGGTTTCAGGTTGACGATATGAGATCGCATGGCGTCCGTGTGCATCATCCACGGTACTACCGTCTGTAAATGGTAGGCTGAGCCGAGCGACTTGCATTCGATGGCCCACGTCGGCTTCTCAGTGTTCTCGTAGGCGTCTGGACTGCACGCGATACGGTTGTCGTCGTCACTCTCCCAGATACCGCAATCGGGGACGCAATCGACGGGGTTGAAGCCGAGCGTTTTGAGGGTGGTCTGGATGTTCTCGGGTTCGAGACGGTGGCCGCGTTCCATCGGCGGTTCGCCGTCCGCTGGTTCTGCCCACAGTTCCGCTAGGAACTTCCAGAAGTCCACGCCTACCTTAAGCCGTTTGTTTTTTGCTTCGGCGTCCACGATCTTATCGTCGTAGTTTTGGGCCTTCGTGTAATACTCGTTGGCTTTGTCTGGCGTCTTCGCCTTCTTCGCTTGTTCCAACGCCTTGTCTCGGTACTCTTTAAGTTTTTCTACGTCGGTCTGAGCGTAGTGTTCCAAGGCAAGTCCGCCGCTTTTGGTGCCGGTGATACGGCCCACTCGTTCGTCGAGCCATGCCTCGGTTTCGTGGGATTGCGATACATTGATGATCTTCATTGATGTTGTCCTTTCGGTTGGGTGTGGGCGGGTGACAAGTCCCGCACACAAGTATCTGTTATGCAAAGCGTGGAGCGTACTGGTTGATGACGGTGCGAATCTCCTTGAACAGATTCCACGCGGTCTCTTGGATGATGGACTCGGGGCAGTCGATGAAAACGATCGCTTCAGAGTATTCCATGCATCCGTCCGTGTAGATCGGATCGTCTGGTTCCGCCCACCAGAAGATAGAAAACAGAAAGACGTGGTTTTCCACGTCATCGGTGACTCGGGCGCGCAGCTGGGTGTCGGTGAACGTGATAATCGCCGTATCATACGGTTTTTGTTCCGATTCATAATGGATGCTGCTGACTTTATCGAAGTCAAACTCACACTGGTTGATGACGGCGGAAAGGTTGAAGCTGTTCATTGTAACTCCTTGGGTTATATATCAAGCCCATGCTTGATATATATAATATATCACATGTGGTGAGATTAGGCAATCAGCGACACGCAGGGACATATCTCAACGCCACTAGTAGGACGTGGATAATCAACGGTGATTGATGGGCGTGATTGATAGGCTCACGCCCAAAAGCCCGGAATATAAGAGGGGGACTACTTACGTTCCCCTTTCACGCCCCGCTTTCGCAGTCGGAAAGGTCAATGTCAAAGCAACGCGCAATATAATCGAAGTTCTCACGCTGCTCATCAGCCGTCAACGCCTGAACGAGATTCTCCAGCAGCGTTTCCGCGCCGAGCGAGTCAAGCAGCTTGTCGAAGGCAAGTTCGTTGTCAAACATTTCAGATACTCCATTCCAGCTCCCTTATTAGAACAAGAGGGCTTATAAATCGGTTTGTTTTAAGCAAAATCCCAAAAGTGCGCCAACGCGAAAGGCCACTTACATTCGGTTGACGGCGTTCATCAGACTGTTCAGGTCGGTTTGCGTGAGTCCATTCCATCCCCTGACCCGACGTTTCAGAGTGCCGTTGATGAAGTCTCCGCGCTCCGCGGATGTGATATTGTGCGCATCCATAGCCTTGACCAGATCGGCGTACTGTTCGGCGCTGATCGCACGGTCTGCGGTCTCGTAACGCTGCTTGGCATACGCTCCGTCGTCGTCCTTGTCGGGGAAGATGCCCAACACTGCGTAGAGACTATAGCGGCGGGCGTAAGTGATCGCGCTACCGACCTGCTGGGGGTCGCCGGTCACGAAGAACGGATAGGAGCAGACCACCATCTGGTCTGTATCATCGAAAATGATGGTTTCCACTGTTCCGATGGCCTGTCGCGTTTCTCTCGTGTTGTCGAACGTGATGCGCTGGCTGAATGCCAGACCGTACTTCTCGAAAACCGGTTTGATGGTTTTGAGTATCGTGGCGAGGTTGAGATACTTGTAAGTCCGGTTGCCTGCCTGTGCGGTTTCGTCGGTGACGAAGTTTGGGACTTCGTTGAGAACTTGTATGAACTTGTTGCTGAGATTGTTGGTTGCCATCTCAGTGTTCCTTTCTGATAGTGTGATGATATATAAAGTATATCACATGTTGCGTGATATTACAAATGTGATTACTTGAGTTTGTGGACTAGGACCCCATAACTGGCGAGATAATGCCAATTAGGACGCTAGGACACTAGGACATGCATTAAGTCAGATTGGCCACGCCTCGCCGTTCGTCAAATACACATTATCCGCGTCCCCGTTGTCGAACTGGGCACCCAAAAGCCCGTCCAGCATTGGCATCCCGCCGAGATTGTACGCTTTCACGAAGGCTTCGAGGCGGGTCGGCTGATTGCCTTCAAGAACGTACATGGTGCGCGCCCACTCGGTCTTCCCGTTACGTTCTTCATAATCCCGGAACGCTTGCTCGTACACGTCGGCGTCAACGTATCCGTAATCTCCGATACGCCAGATATCGTCTGTCTCGGTGTATGTGTCGAAGTCGCGGCATTCGGGGATTAGACTGGTGTCGATGCTGTTAATCATGTCGCGGGCCTGTTCGACGGTGATATTTCTAACTGTTTCCATTGTTGCCTCCTTGGGTATATCTCAAGCCTTATCGCTTGATATATTCATTATATCACATTGTGTCTTGTGATGCAAACAAAAAAAGGCCGGGACTCGCCCGGCCTGTAATCACTCTTCCTCGGCGTCTTTCCTCGCTATCTCGATGATCTTGGATACCGCAGCAGCCATATTCTTGATTCCGTTACGTGAAGCGAACGATGTCACCTGATGCACGAACTCGTCGTACAATTCCATAGGCACCAACCCGAGCATGTCCGAGTTGCAATCATCCACGAACTGTTCAAGTTCTTCGTATTCGCGGGTCAGAAACAAAAACTCCACGTTCTTATACTCGTACTTCACATTCAACCCGTTAAGGTTGATTTGCTGCGGTTCGACGTGCGGTAGGCTGTCCTGATCGAGTCCGCTCAGCAACAAGTCGTCTACGTTGTCCATCTGAGTGACCAGCTGCGCCAGTAGTTTCTCGTCGGCGTGGCCGGTGAGTTCGTTGGCGGCAATCTGCTTCGCCGTTATGGTGGAACGTGTCATAGGCTTCGTGTCCACGATAACCGGGATACGTTGGATACCGGCTCGTGCGGCAGCTCTTGTACGATGATGGCCAGAAACAATACTTATCGGCCCTTCTCCGTTCGGTTGCGAACAGTACGGCAATGACTCCAACATCCCTCGTAGCTTGATGTTCTGGGTCAGCGCGTCGAACTTACGCGGTTCCATGACCTGCGCGTTCAGGTCTTGTTCCTTGAGATTGACCACATCAACCCACTTGATTACCAAACCGTCGGCTATGGTCATTTCTTGCGACGTGTCGACATCGGCCATTATTTCCTCCTGTTCTCTTTGGCTAGGAACTGTCCGAGAATGTTCCTTAAGCCGATCTCTTCGTGCCAATCGCTCTTATACTGCAATTGGTACTGTCCGTTTTTACGGTCGCGTCTGTCCAGTTTCATCAGGCCGCGAAGTCCCTTGGCTTCGGGGTATCGCGTGTACTCAACGGTTGCCAGCCTATCGCACGCATCGACGAGTATCTGTGTCTTGGGCGTAGCGCAGAGCTGGAACGTGGAACGACGTAACGCTATCATCGTGACCAGCTTCGTAAGCCGATACCGTTCGTGGGATACCCCGAATGCTTGACGCAATACCGCGTAGCGAGTCGTATATATAGGGTTCGGCAGACCATAGCCGATGATCCCGGCAACGTAACCGTCGATTAGTACGAGAACACACATCGGGCTCACGTTTCCCGATATCCTATGCCGCATCACTTGCAGATACGAGTCTTGGGCCACGCTATCGCGTAACGGTACGACCTTGATTTCGGAACGTTCGGTAATCTGATGGTCTCTGGGCAATATCGGTATCGGTATCTCCGCCGATTTTGACGCCGCCACGGTCACCATGTTCCCGCCGACAAGACGTTTGACCTCGTTTGGGCGGTTGGAATTCATGTAAATTACACTGTCCAGTCCCAGACGCCTAGCGTATACCGGGCTAGTCGTTGCGGCGTTTCCGGGCGTTTGCTGTTGCTGGCAGATCAGCAACGCCTTACGCTCATCGAACAGCTTACAGAGCTTGGGAATATCTGTTGGCGCGTTAAATACGTTGTATTCAGGTTCCGCCCATTGGAATCTACCACCGGTATCGAAGAACTTTTCATAAGCGCCCGGATACGTAGGAGGATTGGCGAACACGATGGTGTGCGGGTCATCCATAATGCGTTCCGCATACTTCATCGGGTCGGTGGCCTCGTATCTCAGTCCCCCCAACTTGACCATATTCGCTGCGATTCGCTCCCGTAGCTGGCCGACGTGTTCCGA
>OLYB01002271.1_pt1 | contig 13475 bp, 7 predicted proteins | sample 1674481 | NCBI WGS metagenome assembly OLYB01 (sample SAMEA103958167, study PRJEB25191) | human gut metagenome
CAGCAGCGCCAGGTAGTTCAGCAGGCCCTCACGGATGAAGCCGTTGTCACGGTGCAGGAACAGGTTGGATTCCGGATCGCGCTTGGACAGCTTCTTGTTGCCCTGGCCCATGACGTACGGCATGTGGCCGAACAGCGGCATTTCCTTGGCCACGCCCAGCTCGATCAGGTAACGGTACAGCACGATCTGACGCGGGGTGGAGCTCAGCAGATCCTCGCCGCGCAGCACCACGTTGATGCGCATCATGGCGTCGTCGACCGGGTTGGTCAGCGTGTACAGCGGGTCGCCGTTCGGACGCACGATCACGTAATCCGGCACGGAACCGGCCTTGAATTCGATGCGACCGCGGATAAGGTCGTCGAACGCGACGTCCTCGTCGGGCATGCGGATACGCAGGGCCGGCTTGCGGCCTTCCGCGCGGAACGCGGCCTTCTGCTCTTCGGTGAGGTTGCGATCGTAGCCGTCATAGCCGAAAGCCTTCGGACGGCCGGCGGCCACGTTGCGGGCCTCGATCTCCTCAGGAGTGGAGAAGGATTCGTAGGCGTAGCCGGCTTCGAGCAGCTTGGCTGCGACGTCCTTATAGATGTCGCCACGCTCGGACTGGCGGTACGGGCCGTCCGGGCCACCCACGTTGATGCCTTCATCCCAGTCGATGCCCAGCCAATTCAGGGCCTCGATGATCTGGTTGTAGCTTTCCTCGGAGTCGCGCTGGGCGTCCGTATCCTCGATACGGAACACGAACGTGCCCTTGGTGTGGCGGGCCTCAGCCCAGTTGAACAGTGCGGTGCGGACCATGCCGACGTGCGGAATGCCGGTCGGGGACGGGCAGAAACGCACACGAACGTTTTCAGGAAGTTCCGGTTTGGTATTTTCAACTTCAGTCATAGGCTCCATTGTGCCGCGCAAACCGGACGTGCCACGACCCAATCGCCGTTTTTCTTCCGCAGCGTTCCATACTGCAATATTTTTCCCTATCTTCACATCGGCAAAGGAGTAATGTATGAAGCGACTTTCTTTATTCTTTAGTCACCGTTTTGTGAAAGGGCACTCTAATGACGGACCCCAACCAATACAATCCGCAGGTGCCGCAGCCGGCAGCGCAGTATGGTCAGGCTCCTGCCCCCGACTACGGCCAGACGTCACCGCAGTACGGCACGCCGGATTACGGGCAGGCGCAGGCGCCCCAGTACGCCGCCCCGGACTACAACCAGGCACCTCAGTATGGTCAGGCTCCGCAGTACGGCCAAGCACCGCAACCGCAATACAATCAGGCTCCGCAGTACGCTCAGGCCCCTCAATATGGACAGGCTCCAGCCGCGAATTACGGGCAGCCGGCACCGCAACCGCAGTCGGGCAATAGCTTCTTCGCATTGACCGCGCCGCTTGACATGCCCGCATATGGCTGCAACCTGGGCGAGGCGATCGTCCGTTTCTTCAAGAAGTACGCGGTGTTCAAGGGCCGCGCCTCGCGTAGCGAGTTCTGGTGGTGGTTCCTCACCTATACCGTCGTCACTTTCGTGTTGAGTCTCGTGTTCCGCACGTTGAGGAACCTCACCGATTCCGGCGTGATCGCCACCGTCGGAGACTCGTTCTCCTCCATTTGGGGACTCGTCGTGCTTGTGCCGACCATCGCGCTTGGCGTACGTCGTCTGCATGACATCAACATGCGTGGCACCGTGCTGGCCATCATCTACGCGGTACAGGCGGCCGCCGGAATCTTCTTCGCCATCGGTCTGATCCTCATCATCGGCAGCAGTCTTTCGTTCAGGTCGTTGGAGGCGGGCAACAGCGTCAGCATCGGCGGCGTTGTCCTGCTGATCCTCGGCGTGCTGGCCTTCATTGCCAGCGGTGTGTTCTACTTTGTGCTGATGGCCCGCGATTCCAATCCGGAAGGCGCGCGTTTCGACGCTCCTACGGCTTCCAACGCATGGGCTCCCGCCACGGGCGAGGCTCCGGCAGACCCGTATGCGGCGCAGGCCACCTCGTACGGCAACGTCCCGCTGCCGACCAATCCGGCGGCTGCGGCACCGGCCGCGCCGTACACGGCACCAGCGACTCCGACCGATTCGTACACAGCTCCGGCACCGCAGTATGACGCCGCGCAGCAGCACGCCGCGCCGCAATACGCCGCACCTCAGCAGAATCCGCTGGCGGAGGCTCCGTCCGTACCGTCTATGCCTCCGATGCCGGCTGTTCCGACCATGCCTCCGACACCGTCCATTCCGCCGATGCCGGAAGTGCCGGCCCAGTTCCAGCATCCGCACGAGCAGCCGAATACCGACGCTCCGGCGGATTCGGACGCTCCGGCAGTACCGAATGATCCGGCGAACGGCACCGATCAGCAGCTCTGATTTCGCTCTGATCCCCGCCTTATCGCCACACAAAACGTGGCACACCATAACGAATAACGAATAATCCCGGTATCCTGTGCAATCGCAGGATACCGGGATTATTCGTTTCAGATCATTCGTTACGGGTAGTGACGTCGTTGCGGATGTAACGCGTGGGATAGGCGACGGCCACGCGCAATTCGAGCGCAAGCACAAGCGCACGCAACGCAAGTACACGCAAAGCCTTCACCGTCAGACGTCACACGACCGCCTGCAACACTTATTCCTCGGTCGGCTCCGAACCGGCCTCTTCCGACGAGTCCGAATCCTCAGACAAATTCGAGTCTGCAGACGAATCCAAATCCGCGTCGGAAGCCGCGTTATCGCCATCGCTCGTCAAATTGTATTTCTTTGCGAGCGCTTCCCTGCTTTTGCGCTCGTCCTCGTCTTTGGCGTCCTGTTCGGCCTGCTTCGGGTCCCACTCCAGGAACCTCATATGCCGCAGCCATTCCTGCCCCGCGAAGAAAGCGAGGTACTTGACGGTGGTGGAGAACGTCAGCGGGTTGAACGAGCTGTCGAACACCGACTGGGGCCGTCCGAACTGGCGGGCGGTGTCACGCAGACCAAACAGGTTGATGAACCCGGCAGCGTCTTTCTGGTTGTATGCGCCGCCGTCGTCGCCAAAGGAGGCTACGGTCTCGTCATACAGGGTGTAAGGGGAAGTGATTCCGGCGTTCATTACATTGCCCTTGTACAGCTTCAGCTTCACATCGCCGGTTACGGTTTCTTGGGTCTTGTTGACAAATGCGTCCAGTGCCTCACGCAGGGGAGAGAACCACAGGCCGTTGTATACCAGCTCGCCGTATTTCTCCGCCACCAGTTTCTTGTAGTGGGCAGTGTCCCGATCCAGGGTGATCATTTCCAGCATTTGATGGGCCTTGTACAGAATGGTGCCGCCGGGGGTCTCATATACACCGCGGCTCTTCATGCCTACCAAACGGTTCTCAACAATATCCAACAGACCGATGCCGTTCTTGCCGCCCAGCTCGTTGAGCTTTTCCACCAGGGTCAGGGGGCTCATCTCTACGCCGTCAATGGCGGTGGGCTCGCCCTTCTCAAAGTGAACGGTGATGTAGGTGGGCTTGTCCGGTGCGTTCTCCGGGGCAACGCCCAGCTCCAGAAAACCATCTTTCAGGTACTGGGGCTCGTTGGCCGGATCCTCCAGATCCAGACCCTCGTGGCTCAGGTGCCATACATTTTTATCCTTAGAGTAGTTCGTCTCCCGATTGATCTTCAGCGGAATGTTGTGCGCCTCTGCATACTCGATCTCTTCTTCACGGCTCTTAATGTCCCACTCACGCCAGGGGGCGATGATCTGCATTTCCGGTGCCAGCGCCTTTAAGCTCAGCTCAAAACGCACTTGGTCGTTTCCCTTGCCGGTGCAGCCGTGGCAGATGGCGTCTGCACCCTCTTTGATGGCGATCTCTGCCAGACCCTTGGCAATGCAGGGACGGGCGTGGCTGGTGCCCAGCAGATATTCCTCGTACGCTGCGCCGGCCTTTAAGCAGGGGAAGATGTAGTTCTTTACATAGTCCTCCTTCAGGTCCAGCACATACAGCTTGGAGGCGCCGGTTTTCAGCGCTTTTTCCTCCAGGCCGTCCAGCTCGGTGCCCTGACCTACATCGCCGGACACGGCGATCACTTCGCAGTTGTTGTAATGCTCTTTCAGCCACGGAATGATGATGGATGTATCCAGGCCGCCGCTGTAAGCCAATACGACCTTTTTAATTTCTTTTGCCATAATTAGCACGCTCCTTGTTTCAAAAACTGTACCCATTATATAAACTCCCGGTTGGAATTGCAAGCGATTTGGCAAAATTCGTATAAAAATGCAAAAAACGGCAAAATATACAGGAAGATTTGTATAAAATTACAAGAAAATCCTGCATAAATCGAGAATTGGCGTGCATAAATGTATAATCGAAGCCGCAACTCACCGCATATAGTGCAACTTACCGTATATAGTATTGTATCTATATTCATACGCGCTTTGTCTTGCTGTGCCTTAGGCGATTGCAGAAGGCGCATAAGGATAGAAAAAGGATGGCGGCTTAATTTGCAGCCTGTTCCAACAGCATATATACAGACAGCATATTGCGGTTTTAGACAGCTGTCTGCTATTAGACAAAATCCACGAATTACTCATTTGTTTTGTGTACTATGCACAAAAGGAATTTGAACATTCTGTTAATTTTTACGACTTCAAAACAACGGATTCACCTTGACTTGCAGGGGTATAAGTGGTATTATTGTCTTGTAATATATGTATGGGCAGAAGTATGCCCATCACCTGTATTGTTAATTCTTTCTCAATTGGCATTTGGGTGGGTCTTTAGGCGCGTTGCCGTCGGCCTTTTGGTCAGAAAGGCGGACGGATGCACAGGGCGCCGAGGCGTACCTGCCGGTTGCAGAATGCAGAATAAGGAGGAAAAGATTTATGAAAACAAGAAAGGGCAAGCGCTTTTTATCGGCGCTTTTGGCTGCGATCATGGTGCTGACGGCTCTGCCGCTCACCGCTCTTGCTGAGGGTCCCACCCTTGCAAAGTCGGACGCCTTGATCACCCTGGACAATGCGATTAACGCATACGAATCTGCCATGGACGGCAAGATTTATGCGGATATGGCCACGGCTTACGACAAGTATATGGCCGCCAAACAAGCGCGGGATATGTATGTCTATGGCGGCGACGCGTCCCAGGATTTAAGAACTGCTGCACAGGCATTGACCACCGCAACGACGGAGATGCAGAAGACGGTGCTCTCCTCTGATGTGACCTATGCCACCGTAACGGACTCCAGCGGTGCAACTGTGGCTTCCGATTATGCCAACGGGCTGCTGTACTACGGCGGCAATCTGCGTTTCTCTAACGATGTGGTTGGCTCTTGGTACGTTGATGACGGCGCCAAGCAGTGGTTCAAAATCGTTATGAACGACTATGTGTTCCTGTATGACGGCACCACACCGTTGCGGGCACCGGTACAGTTCAGCTATGAGTACCGCAATGAGTATTTGCTCAATAACGGCAGCACCGCTAAGCCTCGTGGTATTACGGCTGTGGCTGTGAACAATCCGGAGTTGACGGTTGCAAATTGGACGGTGAAGAAGGACCAGAAAGGTAATATTCCCTTTATGACTTCCGACGGCACAATGGTTCCTACCGTAGCAGCTGCTTCCGGCTCCGATTCTCCCATTTATTGGACTCGTGATTCCGCCGGCAGAAACAACACTAGGCAGAACACCGGTTCCAGTTTTGTGACTTACAGCGGTACCCCCAGCGCCCCGCTGACCACCATCGATACCCGCTTCACCATTTATGACCACGATAAGAATCGCGCAGCCATCATTGCTGCTTCTCAGTGCTTGGCCGGTGATAAGGGCGGTAGCCAGGAAAAACACGATGGTCACAACTACGGCTATGTGATCAACTATGCCGGGGTGAAAGAGGCTTTGGCCACTGCCAAGTCCACCATCTCTAATATTAAAAACTATTGTAATGACGCTGCGGATATGCGCAGCCTGCTGGTGGCTGCCAGCGCTTTGGCATCTGTCAATCCGTCCGACAGCACCGCATACAATTTTGCTTCTAACACTGCAGATGCTGCGTCCAAGTGCGCTACGGATATTGACAACGCCCGCACGGCGCTGACCAACGCACAGAGTGCACTGACGGCAGATGATGACTCTTACGATCAGTTGCGCAATGTAATTGACCTGACCAAGGCCACTTACACAGCCGGCAATGATAACGGCGTTTATTCTTCTGATAATTGGAACGCCTTTAAGTCCGCGTATGAGGCTGCCTACACCGCCATTATGGCTGTGGGGAGCGGTTATCAGCCTAACGGCACCGTAACGCCTTTGGCAGTAGAGCTGCAGCAGGCTTATGATGCTCTGCTGGAGGAAGCACAGAATTCCAGAGTAGATACCACCGCATTGGTAGAAGCCATCACCAAAGCAAACGGCCTGGAGGCGTATGAGACCTACTTTACGCCGGACACCTATGCCAACCTGACCGGTGCTGTCGCCGATGCGAAGAAGGCTGTTTGGGGCACGGAGGAGAACTACGGCGTTCCCTCTGCTGCATTGCAGAAGACGGATGAGAACACCCAGATCGTTGCGGATCAGACCGCTGCGGTATTGGCTGCCATTCCTGCCCTGCGGATCAATCATGATCTGCACATTACCAGCGGAACACACTATGTGAGCTGGAACAGCATTTTGGCTTCTTATGAAGCACTGGACGGCTCCAAATATGTAAACTTCGACGCGCTGGTACAGGCTGTGTCTGATGCAAAGTTTGAGATGGCTGCACTGGACAGCAAAGACATGACCACGCCGGAGCATCTGCTGGCTGACTACACTGCGGTTTTAGAGAAGATTCTGACTGCTTATGACGCACTGGAATTCTCCTTCACAGCGCTGCCCAACGGCACGGTGGCTACCAATGCGGAGCACCTGATCGTTGGTTCGCCCAACTCCAAGAGTGCCAGCGGCAGTATGGTTAACGATACACAGATCAACGGTTCTGTGGCGCTGGGCTTCAGCTTCCCCAACAATGCGGTTATGATCCGTACCAGCCATGAAGCCACCACCTTTAATTTGGGCGACATGATGCTGTTCTTCGGCTCCTGGCGTGATTACGATCACCAGCTTCTGTTCTTCAATTTGAACGATACCGTTACAGGTGAAGGAGATACCGGTGAGTTGGTGGCTCGTGCCATAGGTGCCGGTCAGACCCCCAGTTTGAAAGACACCGATGTGGACGAATATGTAACCAAGAAGAACATTAAGCCCGGTAACGCCATTAAGACCTCCGGTACCACTGCCGCAACATGGGAACTGAAGGACCTGTACGCGGTAGAGGTAGATAACAAGACGGATGCCTTTGCAGTGGATGCAAGCGGTAACCGAATTAATGACAAGTCCACCAATGTGCTGGACATTGCCACCAGCGAGGCTTCTAACAACCAGGGTACGCAGAATGTTCTGTTTATACATGGTAAGGGCGGCAGCGGTAACTTTGGCGGCAACACGTATGCAGGTGCTTATACCATGAGTGTTGCGAAGGATAACGCCCCCGCCAAGTTGACCACCACAACGCTGCCCAACAAAAAGATCTATACCGTTTCCGGCAATGTGGGTGCTGTGACCCGGCTGAGCTATCAGCCCATGAGCGCTTGGACTACACTTCGCCACGATGTACAGAACTACAGCGTGACCGCTACGGTAGTAGATATTGCGTATCTGTTTGACCTGATCGACCAGTGCAGCGCACTGACCGACAGCAACAAGTACACCGACGCTTCCTGGACCAAGTTTGCCGATGCTTTGAGAAAAGCTAAGGGCCAGATGGCGTATAACACGATGACCGCGGACGAGATCCTTACCGAGGCGAAGACCAGATACACCACGCTGCTGCGTGCTTACAACGCTCTGGATCTAAACACCTTCACCTTGACCTTTAACTATAAGGATGCCAACGGAGACGATACCTCCAAGACGATTAAGAATGTGGAGTACGGTGCAAACCTGAAGGCGCAGGCCGACACGGTTGATGTAACCGACTATAAGAAAGGCGGCTACTCTTACACCTTTACCGGTTGGGATCCGGAGATCACCGATTCCACGCTGGTGACCGGTGCTGTGACTTACACCGCTCAGTACAGCTCCAAGATGGATAATGCCGACTTCTCCGCGCTGGATGCAGCGGTGGCCAAATTGACGACTTTGGCCGACAAGACCTATGCCGCCAGCGATTTGGAGGGCGTGGCTGCGCTCATTAAGGGTCTGACTTACTACAACTACGACGCAGATCAGCGTGCCGCTACCATGGGCGACAAGCAGACTGAGATCGATGCAGAGACCGCAAAGGTCAATGCATATAGCATTACCGCTTCAACTCTGGATCTGTCCGCAGCAGAGGCTGCACTGGCCAAGGCAAAGGACGGCAAGGATTCCGATGCGTATGATTTGTCTGCCATTACCGGTTTTGAATTGTACAAGACCGTGACGGTCAACGGCAAGGACATTGTGGGTATTGCCTACAAGGACATGAACAGCCTGAATGCTGACATCCAGGCACTGCTGGAGTCCTTACAGCCCATGACCTACACTGTGTACCTGAACGATAAGCCGCTGGGTACTTACAATTACGGTGCCCGCATTGAAGTGAACGGTGACGGTACCGTCAGCACCAATGATGACATTGAAACGGAGACCGGCGCTGCCAAGTATGCTTGGTACTACAGCTACAACTCCGTGCAGGTTCCCCAGACCACCGCACCCAAGTATATGACCACCGCACCCAGCTACGGCTTTGTGGTTAAGGGCAACACGTATCTGACCACAGAGAAGGCGGACAGCGACGCGGCTAACTATGTAGTGACTTTTGTCAACGGCATTAACGGTCATGTGTTTGATGTGGTTTACACCAGCGGCTCCGTGACCATGCCCACCGCTCCCTCTTGTGCATTCTACACCTTCAGCGGTTATGACTACGGCGCAGCCGCCGGTTCCAAGATTAACGTAACCGGTGACACCACCATTACCGCACAGTACGATGTGACGAACATTGCCACATTTAATATCTCTGTTTTGAATGTAAACCAAGACCCTGTTATCAATAAGACTTTCAATTACAATGATCTGGTGACTTATACCGATGAAAGCGCTGAGATTTGGGTGAAGTATCTGGGCGAACTTGAGGGTAGTTATGAGAACCCCAGTACCGGCCAGACAGTAACTGCTCAGCGCAGCACCTTTGTGATTGTTGGTTACGGCAACACCTTGACTCTGCGTGCTTGTGAAGATGCTGAGTATGATGCGTATACTCTTTCCGATTGGCAAGCCATCTTAGAAGACCAGGAGACCTGTAATGTGCTGGATAATGATACAAACGGTGCTACCTCCTCCACCCGTGATGGCATCGTAAAAGCCAGCACCAAGTTCTCCATGATCGGCAACTTTGCTCTACCGGAGAATGCCAAGGCTGTGGAGTACGGTATGCTGTTCACCACCGCTGCCGGCAAGACTCTGACTCTGGAGAATGCCGGCACCGACAGCAGCATTAAGCGTCTGAAGGCTTCCAAGCACACCGGTGAAAATGATAACTACGGCCAGTATGTGGTCAGCGTCAAGTCCACTTCGCTGTCCGGTTCCTATGATCTGACTTACAGATCCTATGTGACCTACACCTTGAACGGCAAGACCTATACCGTGTATGCTGACAAGGCTGTAAGCGAGACCGTGCAGTTTTAAGGAAGGAGGGACTTTAAGATGAGAAAAAGTTATGAAGAACCGGTGATCACCGTTCGCAAGTACCAGCTTAAGTCCGAGGATGTGGTTATGACATCCGACCCTTCAAACAACAAGGGCAACGACTTGTTTGACGATTCTGAGTACGATGTATTCGGCAAATAAGCGCTGGAATTAAAATGAATGCGCCGCACTGAGGCAACTCGGTGCGGCGTTTTTCTGTTCATTTTTAGCCAAAGGAGCGCCTTTTCGCCTTTTTCGTTTGACTTATGATAGGGAATATATTATTATAGTATCTGTGATTTTGGGTCCGTAGGTTCGGACGGAAAGACGGAATTCTCATGACAGTATTGATTTTAGGGCTGGGTCTGATCGGTGCCAGTCTGGCAAAAACATTGAAGAAAAACACGGCACATTGCGTGCTGGGTTGGAACCGCACGCCCAGTGTGGCGCAGCGCGCCTTGGCAGACGGCGCCATTGACGCCACCGGTTCTTTGGAGGAACTGCTGCCCCAGGCAGACATTACCATAATTAACTTTTATCCGGAGGCGATTGTGCCCTTCATTTTGGAGCACAAGGACCTGTTTAAGAAAGACAGCGTGGTTACGGACTCCTGCGGGATCAAAACCAAGATCTGTCGCCAAATGGCAGCGCATAAGGATCTGCCATTTACTTTTATCGGTGCCCACCCTATGGCCGGGCGTGAGGTATCCGGCTATGACAACAGCCTGAACAACTTGTTTGACAACGCGTCCTTTATTTGCACCCCGGTGGACGCACCCCGCCGCAAGGTGGATGCCCTGATCGGTTTGGCAGAGGATATGGGCTTCGCCCGCACAGTGGTGACCACCCCGGAACATCATGATGAGATGATTGCCTTTACCTCTCAAATTGCCCATGTGCTGGCCTGCTCGTATGTGTTGTCGCCTTTGGCACCCCAGCACGCAGGCTTCAGCGCCGGCAGCTATCGGGATGTGAGCCGGGTGGCTCGCATCAATGCAGAGATGTGGGCCCAGTTATTTATTGATAATAAGGAGCCGCTGATTCGCGAGATTGATGACTTAGTTGGCAATTTGCAAAAGTTCCGCTCTGCCATTGAGGCGGAGGATGCGCCGGCACTGCGGGCGTTGATGGAACAGGGCAACCGGATTAAGGAGGAGATCGGCTGATGCAAAAGATCACAGTACATACCGGCAGACCGTATGATATTCTCATTGACGATGGCCTGCTGGAGCAAGCCGGTGACCTGGTGCGTCGCGTGTCCGGCGCCAAGCGCATTTGCCTGATCAGCGACAGCAATGTGTACCCTCTGTATGGCAACCGGGTGGTGCAGGCGCTGGAGAGCGCAGACTTTCAGGTGTGCACCCTGGTATTTGACGCCGGTGAGGCGTCCAAGAAGCCGGAGACCGTGCTGAATATGGTGAATTATATGGCCCGGGAGGGACTGACGCGGGGCGACCTGGTGGTTGCGCTGGGCGGCGGTGTGTGCGGCGATATGGCCGGATTTGCGGCTGCCATTTATTTGAGGGGCATTGATTTTGTGCAGATACCTACGACACTGCTGGCGCAGGTGGACTCCTCCGTGGGTGGCAAAACCGGCGTGGATCTGCCTATGGGCAAGAATTTGTGCGGCGCCTTTCACCAGCCGATTTTGGTGCTGATTGATCCGCAGGTGCTGCGTACCCTGCCGGATGTGTTCTTTAGTGACGGTATGGGCGAGGTGATCAAGTACGGCTGTATCCGCTCGACGGAGCTGTTTGCCCTGCTGGAGCAGGCCAGTGCTAAAGATCGTATTCACGAGATTATCTATGCCTGTGTGGATATGAAGCGCGTGGTGGTGGAGCATGACGAAAAGGAAGCGGGCGAGCGCGCTCTGCTGAACTTTGGGCATACCGCTGGTCACGCCATTGAAAAATTATGGAACTATCAAACGGTGACGCACGGCGCCGCTGTGGGAATCGGTATGGTGCTGGCGGCTCGTGCCGGAGAGGGCGCAGGGCTGACGGAACCGGGCACGGCGGACCGTATTGCAGCCTTACTTCAAAAATACAACCTGCCTGTGGCGGATACCCATTCTATTGATGAAATTGTGGACGCGATGCAGGCGGATAAAAAGCGCACCGCAGACGGTATGAAACTGGTGCTGCTGCGTAAGATCGGCGACAGCTTTATTGATCCGGTGGATCTGCCTACCCTGCGAACCATGTTCGGAGGTGGGGCATGCAAGTAAAGATCACGCCGTCCCCGCTGGCAGGCACCGTGCAGCTGCCGCCTTCTAAGTCCTTTGCCATTCGTGCGCTGATTTGCAGTGCGCTGGCCGGTGGTGGCTCCGTAGCGCCCTTGGGCACTTCGGCAGATATTGCAGCCACGGTTCAAGCGCTGGCGGATTTGGCTGCCGGGCGGGACGAAATTTTTTGCAACGAAAGTGGCTCTTTGGTGCGCTTTTTGATTCCGGTGGCGGCAGCTTTGGGCAAGTCGGTAACCTTTACCGGCGCCGGTCGGCTGCCCCAGCGCCCGCTGGATGCCTTTGCCACCCTGCTGCCACAGCACGGTGTGCAGGTACAGACAGATGGCGGCCTGCCCTTTTCTATTACCGGCAAGCTGCGACCCGGGCAATATAAGATCGCCGGAAACGTCAGCTCTCAGTACCTGACAGGGCTGCTACTGGCACTGCCGCTCTTAGACGGCGACTCGGCAGTCCTTTTAACAACGGAATTAGAGTCAAAGCCTTATATTGATATTACTTTGCAGGTGATGGCAGCTTTTGGCGTGCAGGTACGGCCTACGGAATTTGGCTACCTGGTGCGGGGCAATCAGCAGTACGAGTCTGTGGACTTTACAGTAGAAAGCGATTGGTCCCACGCGGCGTTTTTTATGGCTGCCGGCACGGTGGGGCAGAAGATAGAAATTGCCGGACTGAACCCGGCCTCTACCCAAGGGGATAAAGCCGTTTGTGCTATGATGGAGCGCTTCGGTGCCCGGGTGGAAGTGCGCGACCGTATTGTGCGGTGTTGTGGCGGCGAATTGCGCCCGGCGGAGATTGATGCTCGGGATATTCCTGATATGGTGCCTGCGCTGGCAGTGACCGCTGCCTTTGCAAAGGGCACCACCCGCATTACCGGTGCCGGACGGCTGCGGTTTAAGGAGTCGGATCGGCTACAAAGCGTGGCGCTGAATCTGCGGGCCATGGGCGTGCAGGTGGAAGAACTGCCGGACGGGCTGGTGATCCACGGCACCGGCGTGGTGCAGGGCGGCACAGTGGACGGCTGCAACGATCATCGGATCGTGATGGCCTTTTCTGTGGCGGCAGCGTATGCTGCAGGTGACAGCGTGATCAAACAGGCAGAGAGCATTAACAAGACTTATCCTGCCTTTTTTGAGGATTTTTGTGCACTGGGAGGTAAGGCAGATGTCATCAGTAACAGGTGAGCAGGTACAACTGAGTATTTTTGGTGAGAGCCACGGTCCGGCCATCGGCTGTGTGATTGACGGTTTGCCTGCCGGTATCCCGGTGGATTTGGACGCCATTTATAAGGATATGGCTCGGCGTGCCCCGGGGCGTGACAAAACCGCCACCCCCAGGCTGGAAAAGGATATTCCTCATATTCTCTCCGGTGTGCTGAATGGGCGCACCACCGGTGCGCCTCTGGCCATGGAGATTGCCAATGAGAATACCCGCAGTGGTGACTATGGCAATGTGGCGCTGGTACCTCGACCCTCTCACAGCGATTATCCGGCCTATGTAAAGTATGGCGGCCGTAACGATGTGCGAGGCGGTGGCCACTTTAGCGGCCGGTTGACGGCACCTCTGGTATTTGCCGGTGCGATTG
>OLYB01002274.1_pt1 | contig 13459 bp, 10 predicted proteins | sample 1674481 | NCBI WGS metagenome assembly OLYB01 (sample SAMEA103958167, study PRJEB25191) | human gut metagenome
GTCCATCAAGCCCAAGCTCATCATCGTGGTCGACCCCGGCCACGGCGGCGAGGATGGTGCGGGCGCGGTCGGCCGCGGAAATGCCCGTGGTCACGCCGTTGCGGGCTTCGATGGAAACCGTGAAGTTGGTGCCGAAGCGCGAACCGTTGCGCTGGGTCATGAGCGGCAGTTCCAGCTTGTCGACGAGGCTCGGGCCGAGCGGAAGGCAGATGAGGCCGCGCGCGTACTTGGCCATGAAGTTGATGGCTTCCGGCGTCACATGCTCGGCGGCGATGGTGATGTCGCCTTCGTTTTCGCGGTCCTCGTCATCGGTTACCAATACCATCTGACCTGCTTTAATCGCAGCGATAGCTTCATCAATTGTATTATACTTAAACTTTTCCATTTTCTACCTCTTTGTTGCTGCTCAGATAAACCCATTCTCCAGCAGCATATTTTTATTTAACGCAGGCTCCTGCGTCTGCTTGGGGTTAAATTTTAACATTTGCTCTACATATTTGCCGATAATATCCGTTTCCAGATTTACGCTGTCGCCCACATCCTTAAAGCCAAGTGTTGTTTCCTTGGCGGTATGCGGAATCAGCGATACGGAAAAGCTGCTTTCCGTAACCTGCGTTACCGTCAGGCTGATACCATCAATCGCAATGCTGCCCTTTTTGATGATATATTTCAAAAGCTCCGGCGGGGTGTTGATAGTCACCACCATCGCAATACCCTCAGGTCTGCGGCTGGCAATCACGCCAAGGCCTTCCACATGTCCGCTGACGATGTGACCGTCAAGACCGTCGCACAGGCGCAGCGTGCGCTCCAGATTTACTCTATCGCCGGCATGCAGGCTGCCGATATTGGTCAGGCGCACGGTTTCCGGCATCACATCGGCGGTAAAAGCGGAATCGTCCATGCTTACTACCGTCAGGCAGGCGCCGTTGACGGCAACGCTGTCACCTATTTTCAAATTCTGCAGTACCTTCACCGCAGCAACTGTCAGGTGATAGGATTCACCCTGCTGCGCCAGCTTCTGCACCGTGCCCAGTTCGGCTACCAATCCTGTAAACATTATTCCGCCTCCTTCGGCAGCTCCTGCTTATCCAGCTCCGGCACCAGACCTGTTATCAGTACATCACTGCCCAATTTTTCCATCTCGACCTCTGTCAGCTGCCAACCGGTTTCTACCAGGCTGCTGCCTGCACCGCCCACCGGCGGCAGAGCGGCAGCGCCGCCGATCAGCTTGGGCGCTACAAAGGCGCACACTCTGTCAGCAAGGCCTGCATCGAAGAAAGCACCGTGAATTGCACTGCCGCCTTCTACCAGCAGGCTGGTAATACCGCGCTCAGCCAAAGCCTGCACCACCTGCGCCACAGGCAGCACGCCGTCAGCCAACGGCAGGCGCACCACCTCTACGTTAGGCAGAGCAGCCAGCGCTTCCGCCTTAACGATATCGGAATCCGGACCGGTAAAGATAATCGTATCCGCCAGCGGATTCAACACTGTCGCCATCAGCGAAATCTTCAGGCTGCTGTCAAGCACTACGCGCACCGGATTCTTCCCGCGCACTAAGCGGGTAGTCAGCTCCGGGTCATCCTCCAGCACTGTACCGATGCCGACAAGCACAGCGTCATGCTGCTTACGCAAGCGATGCGCAAAGGTGCGTGCCTCCTCGCCGGTAATCCATTTGCTGTCGCCGGTGGCAGTCGCAATCTTGCCATCCAGTGTCATAGCGTATTTTAAAGTAATAAACGGACGCTGCTTCGTAATCCAGGTAAAGAAGCGCTCATTCAGACGCTGTGCTTCTTTTTCGCACACGCCGGTAACAACCTCGATACCCTGCAGGCGCAGATACTCTAAACCCTGACCTGCAACCTTGGGGTTAGGATCAAGGCAGGCCACAACAACCTTGCCGATGCCCGCACGTGCCAAGGCTACGCAGCAGGGGCCGGTGCGTCCGTAATGGGAGCAGGGCTCCAGCGTTACATAGGCCGTTGCACCCTGAGCCATCTGTTTGGCCTCAGCCAAAGCATTGACCTCGGCATGCGGTTCGCCGGCCTTATGGTGATAGCCCTCACCCACAATATTGCCTTCGGCATCCACAATCACGCAGCCAACCATCGGGTTGGGACTGGTGTTGCCTTCTGCCTGCAGCGCCAGCTCCAGGGCCCGCTGCATATATGCTTCATCTGTCATTCTTGCCAAAATATCACCTTCCAGTAATATAAAAAACCGCATAAAGACCTAAGGAGCCCATATGCGGTAAAAAATACAGTTTTGCCACCTTTTATCATCCAGACTATACTGTCGGTACCGGAATCACACCGGTTCATGCGCTGCTGCGCTAGCGGACTTTACCGCCGATCGGGAATTGCACCCTGCCCCAAAGGTTACATTATGAAGTTATTTTTATTATAGCGTCAAATTTTCTTCCAGTCAAGAAAACTATACGTGAACAGTATGATTTACTTCGCTGCCTCTTTAATAATTTCGTAGGTCCAGCGTGCAGTGTTGTACAGGTCCTCTTCCTTCAGATATTCCGCAGTAGTATGCACGTTGCTCATGCCGGTTGCCAACAGGCCGCAGGGCAGGCCGTAGCCGCAAAGATAGTTGCCGTCACTGCAGCCGCCGGTGGTTTTCAGCTCTACCGGGAAGCCCAGTGTTTCCGCAGCGCGCGCTGCCAGCTTAATGCATTCGTGGTCCTTGTTCAGCTCCACAGCAGGACAGCCTTCCACTACGTCGAATTCTACCTGACCGCCGCCGGCTTCAACAGCCTCTTTAATCAGCGCGATAGTGGAGTCCTTCAGCGCTTCCAGACGCGGTACGTTCAGAGAGCGCATGTCAATGACAAATTTAGCCTCCGGGCAAACGATGTTGGTGCCAACGCCTGCGTTGAACATGCCGATGTTAAAGGTAGTTTCGCTGTCCAGACGACCGTAAGCAGGCAGCTTGGACAAAGCATCCGCCGCCAGCATAATCGCATTGACGCCTTCTTCCGGAGCAATGCCTGCATGGGCAGCCTTGCCCTTAACGGTTACGTAAATATCGTACAGCTTCGGTGCAGCGTAGGTAATTTCACCCGGTGCGCCGCCGATATCCATGCAATAGCCATAATCAGCCTTAATCCAGCTTTGGTCCATGTTGACTACGCCCAGACAGCCGATTTCCTCGCTGACGGTAAAGCACAGCTGCACGTCGCCGTGAGCTACGCCATCCTCCTTCAGTGCGCGCACCGCCTCCAGCATGGCAGCAACGCCAACCTTGTCGTCACCGCCCAGAGTTGTGGTGCCGTCGCTATACAGAACGCCGTCTTTGCGAACAACCTTGGTGCCGGTTGTCGGTGCTACGGAATCCATGTGCGCTTCGAACAGCAGCTTCGGAGCATTCGGCACGGTGCCCTTTACATAGGCCCACACATTACCGCAGGTACCGCCGGTTTTTTCGTGCGCCTTATCCATCTCCGGCTCCAGGCCAAGCTCGCGCAGCTTAGCCATAATCAGCTCTGCTTCCTGCTTTTCGTCCTTGCTGGGGCAGGGAACACTTACCAGCTCTATAAATTCATCAATCAATCTTGTTTTGTTTATCATCTAGGTCACCTCGTAAAAGTTTAGGATATAAGCATATTATATACCTTAATGAAAGCCGCGCGCAAGTTTAACTGCCGGCAATATTACAGCTGCAGATAGCGGCAGGCCAGATACAAAGCGCCCGCAACCAAACCGCCGCAGGCACGGATGCGCAGCTTTTTCACATCCACGCGCTCCGGGTCGCTCTTCTGCAGACGGCTGATACCGCCTAACAGCAGCCATGCGGAAAACAGCAGCATGGCCGCCGCCAGATAATCCCAGCTTTCCAATTTAGCAAAAATCTCCATTATATCACCTATTCTTTATTTTTTGCGGACACAGATATGCATAGTGACAGTAAGCACAGCTTTCGTTACAGCTGCAGGCGAAATCGTCCTCCTCACCCTTACCGCTGATTTCCTCGCACAGCTCTATTGCCTCCTGCAGGTACGATTTATCCAAAGGCAGCTGCCAGACGCTCATATTCTGCAGAAAGTGCAGCTCGGCACGCACAACTCTTTTGCCGGGGTACAGCTTTTCCGCAGCATCCTTATATAGCGCCAGCTGATAAGCATAACCCAGCTTCACCTCGTCAGGCTCCGGTGGCGTACCTGTTTTATAGTCCACTATTATCATCTTATCATCTTCGTCAAAGGCCAGCAAATCGATTACGCCCTCAGCCGCCAGCTCCTGCTGCAGCGGCTGCACGAAGTCTAATTCACGCTTCTGCTTTTTGGGCAATGCTTTATACAACTCGCTGACAATATAAGCATCAAACATGCTCTTGGCCTGTGTTGCAGCAGCGCCGGGAGCATATTCCTTCAGCGCAATGGCAAAAACAGCCTCCGCATTATAGCCATTATACAGCTCCAGCGCTCTGTGCACAATACTGCCGGTTACGCTTGCAGGCAGCTCGTGCGCCTGCTCGCCGGCAACGGTCTGCTCCAGCTCCGGCACTGCCAGAACCTGCTGGTAGTAATATTGGCGCTGGCAATGCAGATACGTCTGCAGCGCACTTGCGGTAAAGCAGGTACGGCCACAGGTCGCATAAGCAGGCAGCGGTGCCAAGGCCAACGGCTCCAACGCCAGCTTCTCCTGCTCTCCCTGCTGCACAACAGCCGGGCTTAAATCATCGGCGCACAAAAGGCGTACCCAAGGACAGCTGCTTTCCTGCTTTTCCCAGTCCGACTCGTATACTGCCTGCAGCTGCTGCCACCAGCCCTTGGCGGAAGGCAGGCCCACAACAGCCTCCGGCAGCTTTTCTTCCGCCACCGTACCGACCATTAAAAGCTGCTTTTGAGCGCGTGTCATAGCAACATAAAGCAGACGCCTGCTTTCTTCTTCTTCCAGCTCACTGTCGCGCGCCTTCGCCAGCTCGTACACGCCGCTGTTTTGCAGCTGCATTTCCTTATCGGGCACCTTGATGCCCAAAAGCCCCTGCTCGCCTTCCTTGCCGGGCAAATATTTGATAGATGCTGTATCGCCATGAACTGATTTATCTAACTGCGGTAAAATAACAAGATCGAATTCCAGTCCCTTGGAATTATGTATCGTCATAATCTGCAAGGCATCATCGGCCTGTACGGTAGCAGCAGGCTCCTTGCTGCTGCTTGCACGCAGGTCCTTAACATTTTGCAGCCACTCTGCCAGCGAAGCCTGCTTCGTTTGGCAATACTGCTGTGCCAGGCGGCGCAGCTTTTTGACGTTGGCCAGCTTGCTCGGGCCGTTTTCCTGCTGCGACAGAACGAATTCCGGCTTCAGCTCGTCCCAAAGCTGTGCGAACAGCTCCGGCAGTGCCATCAGCGCTGCGGCCTGACGCAGGCTGCTCAAGCGTTCGGCAGCATGCATAGCCAGCGCCTGCTGCTCCGGCGGCAGGTTCAACTGCAGCTCACCGCTGCCAACAGCCTGCAGAACATCCCACAGCGGTTTGTCATTTTCGGTCTGCCAGAAGAGCTGCGTCAGTGTTGCATCATCCAAACCGAAATAATTGGAGCGCAAAGCACCTGCCAGCTCCAAGCTTGCGTAACGGTTGTGCAGTGCAGCAAGCAGATTCAGTATATCAAGAACCTCCTGCTGCTCATAAAAGCCCTTGCCCTTGACTACTACGCAATTTATGCCGTAGCTTTGCAGCGTCTGCCGCAAAATTTCGCAATGCGTCATTGCACGCAGCAAAATAGCCTTGCTTGCTCCCGGCTTAAGCTGCGGCTCTACCTTAGGCAGCTCCTGCTGCAGATAGGCGGCGATTGCCTCAGCCTCCTTCTGCCATTTATCCTCTTTAGCGCCAAGATCATCTTCCTTGGATTTATACGGCACCTGCAGCAGGCAAACCTTAGCGCCACCGGTGTTGTCACCCTCGTGATGCTCCAGGCAGATTTCCTCCTTAGGCAAATCCATCAGCTGACAAAACGCTGTATTACAGCTTTCGACAATGCTTTGCGTGCTGCGGAAGTTGGTTTTCATGCCCAGGTTCTGTCCCGCATTTTGCGCAATATCCTCTTTTACCTTATTAAAAACGCTGACATCGGCATGACGGAAGCGATAAATAGACTGCTTCACGTCACCGACGATAAACAGATTATTCGTATTATCCAGCTTATTGCCACAGAGCAGATAAATCAGCTGACGCTGACGCTCATTGGTGTCCTGAAACTCGTCCACCATAATATATTTATAGCGCTCCTGATACTTTTGCCGCAGCGCCTCATTCTTCTGCAGATACTCAATGGCCAGCAAATCCAGGTCATCATTAAACAGGACATTATTTTCCTGCTTACGCACACTCAGGCAGGCATAAAAATCCTGCAGCACGACGAGCCAGTCCTGTACTAAATCACAGCCCTTGGCGTTCATAAGCACATTAGCCAGCTCCTGACGCAGATTTTTTAAATTAGTCAGCTCCGCTGCCAACGCCTTGCCGCTAACCTTAACAACGCCAGACGCATCCAGTAGGGAGCAGTCCGGCTCTGGCGCCAGCAGCTGCTTTTGCATTTCGTCCAGCAATCCTGCAGCCTCCGTCAAGGTCTGGCGACCCTTGGTCTTTGCGCCCAGAGCTTCGCGTGCATCGATTACCTCGCGTACCGCAGCAAACAGCTTCTGCTGCAGAGCAGGCAGTTCTTCCTTAGCCTTAAGATAAGGTTCTGCCAGATTATCTTCACGCACCAACTCTGAAAGCCTGCCGGACAGCGCATCAACCTGATTCACAAAGCTGTTGACGCCGTAGGTCTGCACCAGTCTGCGCAAGGCCTCATTATCCTTGATATTCTTGCGTAAATATTGCTGCAGAGTTTCCTTGAAAAAGTCCTTTTCCTCAAAATCCTCCAGCACGGTAAATTCCGGATCAAGCTGCGTTTCTACCGGATTATCTCTCAAAATACGGCTGCACAGGCTGTGAATCGTGCTTATCGGCGCACTCTCCACCTTCTGCAGATGCTCCTGCCAGCGCAGTCTTTCCAAATCCGTCTGCGCCTGCTCCACACATTCGCTGACAGCCTGGCGTACACGCCCCTTGATTTCGTCGGCAGCCTTGCGCGTAAAGGTTATCGCCACAATATTCGTGGGATTAACGCTCACATCCGAGCGCAGAATTTGCACAAAGCGCTTCATCAGCACATAGGTTTTGCCGCTGCCGGCACCGGCGAGCAGCGAAACATTGCTTTTAATCGTATTTATCGCCAAAGCCTGCTCCGGTGTAGGGTTCTTACTCATCGCTCTCGCCTCCCTGTCCGCCGTCACCGCTCACCAGCTGCACACGGCAAATATCGTGTAACGGGCAATATACATCGCAGCGCCTGCAGCCTGCCAATGCAAAATCGCCTGCATAAATTCTTTCTATATAATCCTTCAGCAGCTGTTCCTTTTCCTGCTTAAAGCTATCCCAGGTCAGCTCTGCGGCGTTCTTCGGCTTTTTATACGGCAAGTCGCTGTTGCCCACGCTTTCCAGCAAAAAGGCACTTTTGCGCTTGCCCTCCTTCAGCGAATAATAGCAGCCGCCGCTGACTGCAAGCTGCTCCTTGGAAAGAGCCGCCACCGCCAGCAGATACACCGGCAGCTGCAGGTCGAGTCCTTGCTCCATAGCACTGCCTGTGGGAGGAGTGCCGCTTTTATAGTCCGTGATAAAGGCATGCTCGCCGTCGCTGTCGATTCTGTCAACTCTGCCGATGAGCGATACATCACTGCCGTCACTGAGCGTCAGGTACAAAGGCTTGCCGTTTTTGGAGCTGAAATCCCATTCCACAGCCTGCGGCGTAAAGCCGCCCCAACGCTGCTGGTCGGCATATTCAAAGCGCAGCCAGCGCACCAGCATACGCCATAAGCGCTGCTTTTCTACCTGCCAGATATCCTCGTTTACGGAAGCAACGGTGCTGCTGCCATCATTACGCGCAGCGGTGCAGACATCCTCAAAGACTGCTTCCAGCTCCTCCGTCAGGTCTTCCATAGTTTCACCGATAATTTTGCTGCCAAGATAAGGCTCGACAAAATTCTTCAGCGTTTGGTGCAGAATATCACCGGCATCCCGCGGCTGCAGCAAATCATCCGCTTCCTCCGCCGCCTGCGCCAGGCACACCTTCTCCGCCAAAAAACGGAAGGGGCAGGCAGCATAAGCCTCCAGCCTGCTCGCACTAAAGCGGCTGCCGATTTGCTTACGCAGCAGCTTCGTCGGCAGAGAATTTTGCAAATCGCCGTTATATTCCGGCTGCTGCGCCTTACGCAGAATATCCGCTTTGGCAGCCCGCCGCAGCTCCTCAGCGGGAGCCTTTTGCCCGCTGAGCTCTGCTATTTTCGGCAAATCCGCAGCAGCAAAGCGCTTGTCGCTGTACGCCTCCTCGGCCGAAGCAACACCGAAATCAGGCAACGTCTGCGCCTTCACATAGTCCTTATCCAGACGCTTGTCCTCACTTCCCGGCTGCAAAAACAGCTTCCAGATTTCCTCCAGATAGCTGCTGGCCAGGCTTTCGCCTACATCCTCATACCAGGTAAGGATAAGCTCCTTTTGCGCCGCACACACAGCCTGAGCAAAGAAATAGGCATCCTCATCAAAGGATGAGCCGACCGTGGGCAAATCGTAGCCTTGGTCCGCCAGCTGCTTGCGCTCCGTATCGTTATAAATCCAGTTTTCGTTTTTAGCCTGCGGGAACTCGCCCTCGCGCAGGCCCATAATATACACGCTGTCGAAGGTCAGTCCCTGTACGTTGCCAACCTCCGTAAAGAGTACGCCGTCCCTGCGGCCGAAGCGCAGAGTAAGCTGCACCTGTCCCAAGGCCTCCTGCAGCAGGCTGTTCCATTGGCTCAGCGTCAGCCTGTAATCACTGTTTTTCGCCACCTCGTAATCACGCACCAGCTGCTGCACCGCCTTCAGCACAGCGTCCTTGCTGCGCAGGCAGGCCAGCATAAAGTCAAGCGGTACGCCCTGCTTATGCAAACTGCCTAAGCGTTCTTCAAGCGGCAGCGCCTGCAAAAGCTGCGTCAGCTGCTCGGCATATTCGCTGATTGTTGCCTCCGCTTTAGTGTTTTCTATAAAAGCATCCAACTGCTGCCACAGCTCCGTTGCCTCGCCCAGCAGCTCGTGCGCCTTTTGCATAGCCTCCTGACGTGTTTTGAAATACGTTTGCGTGCGCAGACTGCTCGCTGTTTCCACATCCACATCAAAGAACAGACGCAAAAGCTCGCAGTTCAGCAGCTCCAGATAGGCCGTTGCCGCCTCACGTCCCCTGCCTGCGGCAGTAAGCAGCAGGCGCAGCATAACAGCCAACGGCTGCGACACCAGCGCAGTTGTCTGCGGCAGGCTCACCGGCACACCGTATTCATCCGCCAGCTGGCGCAGGCCGCTGTATAAGGAAAAGTCGCGCACGGCAACAACAATGCGATTGGCAGCGCACTTTTCATGTGCCAGCTGCTGCTTGATACGCTTCAGCACCCAGCGCATCTCCTGCTCATCGGAAGCAAAGCAATAGCTTTCCACCCCCTCCGCAGGCACCGGCGCAGGCGCATGCCCCAAGCGACGCAGCTGCCGCATAGCAATAGCTGCGGGAGCCTGCTGCAGCTCCTCTGCCGCAAGGCTTTCAACAGTCGCACCAAGAATTTTCAGCGCGTTGACGGTGTTAGTGCTCGCGCGCATAAACTTGGTAATTGATTCATACTTCGCCTTTTCGTCGGAGCTTACCCTGCGTCCTTCGTAGCTCATGCTGATTACCAGATCATCCACATGCTTCGCCAAAGCCTGCAGAAAGTTTATCTGCACCTGGTCAAGGCTGAAAAAATCGCAGATATAGATATGCTTCCAGGGGATTTTGCAATCCTTCTTCTGCAGCATTTCCATAGCCAGACGATACTTGCCCTCCAAATCATACCATTTATTATTTTCCAGATATTGACGATAAAGCAGATAAAAATTGCAGACGCCCAAATCCTTGCCCTTCAGCTCATCCTCCTCAAAGGATTTTTGTATTTGGCCGTAAATATCCTCCTTGGTGGCACCGCAGCGCGAAAGCTGGCTTACGAGCGAAGTCATGGCCTTCACAAAGCCTGTTTTATGCGCCAGCGAGCCGAAATATTCCAGCTGCTTGTGCGTAGTCATACCGGTAAGCTGCTTGTTTTCCATCATATAGTCGATGATATCCTGCACAATCAGCTCCTGACTGCGACGGCTCAATTCCTTGTAATCGGTACCGCCGTTGAGGTTCATCAGCTTGCTGGCCAGGGTATCCATGCCCATGGTTTCTACATTAGCGTACTTGCTGCGCACATCGTCCGTCAGCAGGCGGTTAGGCAGCACCAGCACGCCTTCGCCCAACGGCTGCCGTGAAAGCTTCTCTGCCAGCTGCGAGCGCAAGCTGCAGCCGAGAGGTACATAAATCAACTTTGCCATAACAATCTCCTTCTGTTTATCCTTCAACGTAATATTGGTCAAATCTTTATAATGCTTATTATACCATAAGCGACTGTCAAAGATTGTCTATTTGAGGAACGGATTTTCAGGGAAAGGAAAAAGGCTGCCACGTAATTGTGACAGCCTCCTGAAAATACAGTATTATGCTTCGTATTCAGCTAACTTTGCAGCAGCCTTCGGGCAGCCTTTAGCGGCAGCCAGTTCGAAGTAGGTCTTGGAGCAGATTTTATGGCCCATTGCCAGATATTGCTCGCCCAGCTTGTACATATCTTCTGCATATTCGATATCCTTCAGCTTAGCAGCAGCTTTCGGGCAACCTTTGGCAGCAGCCAGCTCGAAGTAGGTTTTACCGCTGATGCAGTGGCCCATACCCAGATATTGTTTAGCAAGCATCAGGCAGCCTGCAACATATTCTTTTTCTTTAGCTTCGGCAGCAGCGATTTCCTCATCGGTAACGCCGGCTTTTTCTTTGAACCAAGCCATGATGGCCTCCATGTCTTCAGCCTTGTGCAGCACGCTTCTGAATTTATAGTCAATCACCTTGGTAGTATACAGGTACTCAACACCCAGGTCCAAGTCAAAATAATCCAATCCGAAAAATGTCAGAATACCATCAATAACAACCTCAGCATTAGCAGGATCCTTCGCCAGCTTAGCAATTTGTAAATACTTTTCAGCAACAGTCGTCATTTAAAAAACCTCTCTTTTTCATTCTTTTGTAAGAATAATCAATTTTCAGTTCCTTTGGAACCAATATAATCATATCACGATTGAAATCAATTATCAACTATTATATGGGAAATAGTGGGAGAAAGGGAGATAGGATACTCAAAACATCAAGACACCCTCGGGATCATATGAGGGTTTAGTTCCAAAATGTTCAATTTTCGTATTATACTTAGCACCCAAATTATAGAAACGCAGGCTATCCTTCGTCAGATCAGCAATTTTAAGCAACTCGTTTTGTAAAAAAGCATAGTCATGTGGTTCTACCAAACATTCAAATACAGAATTCTGTACCCGTTGCCCATACTTCAAACACATTTTGGCAATCTTGTTAAGTCGTCTCCTGCCAGCAGCATCCTGAGTGTTAACATCATATGTTACCAATATCAGCATAGTATTTTCTCCTCACTTCCACAAATAGCTCGGATATTCATCTATATCTCCGCGTATATATCTGGCTAAAAGCTGCGCCTGAACAAAAGGCACTAATCCCCATGGTATTTTTTCTTGCAAAAACGGATGCATAATTACGTCTTGCTTGCGTTTTTGCCAAGCTTCAAAAAATGTTTTTCGTCCATCGTCATTTAATAGTACACTGCCGTTTTCCTGATTATTAAATGATTTTTCATTAATTACACGATTATTAATCAACGTAAGCACAAATCTATCTGCTATAATGCTGCGAAATTCTTCCATCAAATCAAGCGCTAAAGACAACCGTCCCGGCCTATCCCGATGCATGAAACCAATATACGGATCCAAACCGGCTCCTTCGAGTGCGGCAGCACAATCATTAGCCAAAATAGTATATGCAAAGGATAATAGAGCATTTACAGGATCGGTCGGAGGCCTTTTATTTCTATTAGTAAACCTAAAATAAGCCTTATTTTGCAATACAAGCTCATTAAACTGTGCAAAATACAAGCTTGCAGCATCGCCCTCTAATCCTCTCAGTACAGCCAAATCTGTACATTTTCTGGACAGCCTTGTTAAACGCATAATTTCACGGCTGGCTTGTTCAATATTAGCTACATCAACAGTTAAAGCATGGTCACGTTTGGCACGCTCCAAAACGCTACGAGAATTATATAGTTTACCAACAATAAAATTACGCGCTATTTTACAGCTAAGCTCCTCTGAATCCGAAATTCTGTACTGTTCTTTGCGTAACAATACATTGCTGTTATTATGTCCCATAACTCTCGCCAGAAATCTTCCGCTTGGTTTATAAAAACACACGGCTATACCATGCTCAGCACATTTTCCCAATAACGCCGGACTCGCTCCCATATATCCAAAATATAAAATCTGCTCAAACATACGCAATGGTAATTTTTTTATTACAGTACCATTCCTGTTTATTACCACGTTTTCATTGTCCAGCGATAAATAAATATCTTCACTTGTCACAAACAAAGTATTCAGTAAATGTCTCATAATGCATCCTCATTTAAAAATTTTGCATAATAATCCGCCACAACTGTCTTCCTGCATATAACCGGCAAGCAAATATCCTTTAAAGAACATAAGCTACAGCCTTTTTTAGGCTTAACATTCGGTGTATAGCCCTGTCTATAATAGTTATGCATTTCACGCAACATAGATTCTACATTTTCACGCATAGAAGCAGTAAAAGCAATCTCTTCCCGACGATGTGTTTCATTATAATATAAAGCACCTTTAGGTATATCAAAATGCAGCATTTCTTCCAAACACATAGCCTGACAGCATAATTGTAATCTGTCAGCATCAATCAGCTTACTTTTTCCGCGTTTATACTCTATGGGATAAGGTTGCCACAATCCCTCTCGTCCATATAAAGTGCATCCGTTTTCAGTATTACTGAATTCTACAACATCACATTGTCCGGAAACACCTAATTTTCTTGAGAAAATGCTTAAAGAACGTGTAATTAACAGATTACCACGTTTTTCTATAAAACCATCATCATGACAACGTTCATGGACTATGTTCCCTTCAATGGTTCTGACATTTTCCTGCCATTGATTTTCTATATGAATCAACGCCCATTGTCGACGGCAAAAGCAAAAATGCTGGATACCTGATAATTGTAAGAATTCATCTTCACAATATTCCATAAGAATTCTCCTTTCCTTTTAGGCTAATCAGAATGCGTTATTTTTGTTAACAAAACCGAAAATCCAACCGTGTTCCGTATTTCAATCCACGCTCCCTTGTGGGAGCGACGGTAGCGCGATGAAGGACGTAGGCACAGGCTTAATTTCAATCCACGCTCCCTTGTGGGAGCGACGGTAGCGCGATGAAGGACGTAGGC
>OLYB01002282.1_pt1 | contig 13426 bp, 21 predicted proteins | sample 1674481 | NCBI WGS metagenome assembly OLYB01 (sample SAMEA103958167, study PRJEB25191) | human gut metagenome
CGAGCACAAAGGTATTTCTGGCATTTTTAAACTGGTAAAACAAATCAAAAAACAAGAAAAAATCGACACCATAATTTTAACACACACTCATGAACGCGCTGTTGTATTAGGGAAATTACTGTCACCTAAAACAATTGTCTCTGTTCATCTGAAAAACAATAACCCGCTCAACTTTTTTATAAATAAACATTATACTATTGGTATAAAAGAATTTCTTTCTACATACAGAGGTATTTTTATCGCCAATATGCTTAATTTGATATGTAATGCACCCAAAATTGACTATACAACAAATATAAAAATCCCGGTAGAAGAAAATATAAAAAGCACAGAAAAATTTAATGAAATTATTCCTTTTGAAAAGGATTATATAGCTTTGTCAACAACATCAAAACAAGAAGCAAATGATTGGGATATAAATGAAATTGTAAATTTCACATCTAGATGTGAATTGCCTGTGGTATTTATTGGCACAGGCAGAGCCCATGATATTGCTCAAAAAATAAAATCATACAACTTGCCAAATTTTATAGATGTGACAAATAAAACTACAATAATGGATGTTGCTGTTATTTTATCAAAAGGATCTGCGACTGTTGTTCCCTCACGGGTTACACCAACCTTAGCGTAATCCTTGGCCGCAGCCTCACCTGTCAGTGCTGCAGCTGTCGCTGTCTTTAATACGCTTTTTCTCTTTCCCATAACTTTTTCCTCCATAATGTGATGGCTTTTATTATACCGTAATGATACGTTCCTGTCCATTACAATCTGTTCTCCGGCAGAATATTTAGTTGTCAATGTACTTTTTGAATTGTGCTTCATTGTTCTCGTCTCCTTTTATGATGTTGTGATTGTGGCACCATAATAAACATAAAAGGATAAAACTGTCAAAAAAAGTTTAAAAAGCGTTAAAAAACATTAGGCTTACGGCATATGTACAATCTTATATGCCAGCCACAGAATTAATGTAATACAGTAGGAAACGCCATATAATGAAAGCGCCTGAAAGATTGTCCTTACAGCTTCATTGCATCTATGATCCGTGTCCACATTCACCGGTTCACCGTATTCATTAAAATTCTGCTCCTGTCTTCTTTTAACAGCTGCTATGAGAAATATACCCAGTACACTTATGGCAACCGGTGATATCGTCCACATATCCATTGACACGTTCATCATTACATACTGTAAAAATATACATAACAGAACAAAAGCAACAACAGCTAAAACAGTCCGTATCTTTTTCTTCCCTCTTTTGTATTTAATTTCTTTTTCCATTTTTATTTCCTTTCCTGTGGTTAATCACTTCTGCTGCACCATGCTGTCCTCATATCAGTCATCAGTCCCACTCTTTAAAAAACGCCGGCTTAATCTTTCCGGTATCTGCTCCAGATTCTTTCCGTTTTCTCTGTCATACAGAACCGTACAGGTATTTGTGCCATTCTCACGGTCATAAAATGCCGCCTGCGTAATCTGCGGTCTTCCCGGTGCAGCATAATCAACCAGTACCACGACGTCAATAAAATCGTAAACGGCACGGTTTATATGTTCTGCATCAGCATCACAGCCTGTATTTTGTATGCCGCTGCACACCCTGTCCGGAAGTTTTTCTGCATCGTCCAGCTCCATTGCAGTAATGAATTTCATGCCTGTTGACAGGGCGCCTAACCAGAGCTGCATATCCGGTTCCTGCAGCTGTGGTAAAAGTGTCCAGGAAGTATTCATCTTTAATGCTGCCTTAATAAACTGTGAATGCGAATAATCTTTATCAGCCACATAGTCATGACATTTTCTCATCAGGTTGATTTTGTCGTGGTTGAACTGCTGATTATCTTCATAAAGACTTATACTTTCATCCGGTGCAATACTGAATGACAGATGTCGTAACAGCTCCATCTTTAATTCAGGTGCCGGACCGCCGATAACAATATTGCAGTGTGCCGCCACACAATTTTCAAGCAGCGCATACAATTGTATGTTCTGTATGTGCTGTAATAACGTCTGCATATCTAACCCTGTTTTTCTCATTTCTGCCTCCTTTAACTGCTGACAGCTTCCTTACAGTGCTGTCTTAAAGTTTTATATAATATTTTTGTCTGCACAGCCATATATACCGTATGCCTGATACACCACACATCAAGTATCAGAAAAAGCAGATAATATTCCAGTCTTCCTGTCATACCGGACGGTTCACCGTAAGATATCCATACAAATGCCAGTATCGTATAAATAATTGATGCGAAACAGCCTATGAAATTTCTTATGGGGGTACGTTTTTTCCCCTGTCCGATACACAGGGCAGCTGTGCATACTAATGCCACTATAAGCGCTGCAATAACTACACTCAGCAGCATAAAACGTTCATTATATGTTCCCTGATTCCACGCTGTTACAGTATCCTTTATAATTTCTACAAACAACTGTTCTTCTGTCATATTCCCTGTTTCTCCTTTCAGCATGCATTCCTCTTTTCTACCGTACCAATTCCAAATGCCACAGAAACCAGTCCGATTAGTGGCATAACATCTGCCAGCAATCCAGGTATGAATTTCTCCGCAACATAACAGATGATGTACCATGTTGTAAAATTTGCACACCACAAAGATGCATAAACAAAAAAACAAAACTTCCGTTTTTCCATATCCGGACCTTTCCCATTCCGCCTTAAACACGTCGGCAGTATTCCGGCAAAAACCAGAACCGGAACCATGACGGCACACACCGCCATTAAAACAAATTCTACAAAATGTCCGTTCTGATACATAATTAAACATTCAAGTATTACTTGAAGTGTATATAAAATCATTACAAGGACGTGCTTACATGTTTGATATAACATTGTTTTTTCCCTTTCAGCCTGAATTTCTGGTATTTTTATTTTCTTTTCCAGTATTATACTTAATGTCATCAGGCTCCTGTACGTTTCCTTGATCTTCACCGTAAGAATCCCGAATAAAGTATATACTTAGCAACATGGCGAATGCCGCTGCCGCCGAACCACTGACAAACATCATATACGGACCATATTCCGGTGTTTCCCTGACGGCAATACAGGACATGATAAATACCACTGTAAATACAATAATGTAAGCTTTGGCGAAATACAGGAGTCCTTTCCATTCACCGCCGGGTGTCCCGTGTTCCAATGCCTGCAGCAAAACATACAGCGGACACATCAGGGTAAGCATAATCTCCACAATTATCATGTACGGATGTTCCTGAATAAGGCTTCCCAATATTCCTGCCAGTGCCAGTACGGCATACAGGCATATTAAGAGCGTGTTTTTAAGGTATTTGCCTGTTTTCTGTCTGCTTATTCTCATCATTTTTCAATTCCGTACTGCAAAAAGCGCTGCTTTAAAGCCTCCGGCAGCGGCTGCTGTTTTTCCTTTTTCCTGTCATACAAAACCGTACAGGTATTTTCACCATTTTCACCATCTTCATGATTATAAAATACTGCCTGCGTAATCTGCGGTTTTTCCTCTGCATCATATTCAACCAGCACCCCGATATCTATAAGCCGGTAAATGTTGTTGGTAAAATTTTCTGCAACATTATTTAAATCTGACATGGTACACATTCTGTCCGGCAGTGCCTGTACCTCGTCCGAATCAATTGTTGTTATACACCGCAGTCCTGTTGACAGGCTGCATAACAAATGCCATGTCTCCGGTCCTCTCAGCTCCGGCAAAAGCAGCCAGCAAACATTAAGCTTCATTGCCAGCTCAATAAAATCCGAATATAACAGCCTTCCGTTGGTCACAAAATCCACACATTCCCTGTCCGGATTGATTTTGTTGTGATTGATTCCCGGATTCTCTTTATAAACACCTATTTTTTCACCATCCGGAATAAAGAAGGACAAATATTTGAGCAGTTCCATCTTTCCTGCCTGCGCCCTCCCGCCAATCACGATATTACAATGTGCTGCCACACAGTTTTCAAGCAGATTAACCAGCTCCTCTGATGCATAACCTGCCTGCACAACATCTGTAACATTTTCATTCTGTATCCTATTTTTTATTTTCCCGGACGATTTCTCACAATCCTGAAGGATATATCCGTTTAATTCCTGTTCTTTTTCCACACCTGACTCCTTTCACTGCTGCCCATAAAGTAATATCCGTTACAATGCTTTTGACTCTTCACCGGCACTGGCAGCTTGCCTTCATCTAATAATCTTTAAAATACTTCAGCTGCCATGGCCTGTACGCTGCTATTGCACCATGCGTATCATATACCTGACACAACACAGCTCCAGTATTATAAATACCGGAAACCATTCCACTCTTCCTGCCATACCGGACAGTTCGCAGTACATTATCCATTCTATTTCCAGTACCAGATAAATACTGCCTGCCAGGCACCATGCAAAATTTTTTATGGGAGTACGGTTTTTATCCTGTAGAGCACACAGAACTGCAGTTCCAGCAAGTGCTACAATAAACGTGTACAATACCATAAAACGTCCACAATTTCCAATATTCCATGCTGTTACGGTATCGTTTACGATTTCCGTAAGTATCTGTATCTCTGTCATAAATATCTCCCGGTTAAACAAAACTCACGGCCGGACATCCTCTTGATGCCCGCCGGACGTTTCAAATATCTTTTTATATGCTTTATGCAGCTGTGCTTCCTGCTTCTGACGGTGCTGTCTTTCCGACATCTTTTCTGCTGATAATTCCGTTTACCATATGCAGAACCAGTGCCAGCACTGTTGCTGCCACAAAACTGTTCTGTATACTTGTTATTCCTCCCAGCCACAGAATTCCGAATGCTCCTGCCCATACACCGCCGAAAACATAGCTGAATCGGTCAACACCAAATCGCTTTGCAGCCGTTAAAACACCACACGAAACCAAAATGGATACCAGCATTACAGTCATTGTAATCCATGCTGTCAGCTTTTCATTAAAAATCCCTGCAAATCTGCATACTGAAAATGCTGCAAAAGCGCAGTATACCATATTAAAACCTATAAAAATCACTACACGACGGGCATATTCCGTTGTTTTACCCTTGAGACGGTATTCACAGAGTCCTGCCAGACCCAGCAGGGTAGACAGTCCAAAGCTTTCACAAAATCTGTACTGTAATAAATAGCGGGCAAATCCAAACACTGCGGTACATACGATTGCAAACACCAATGCCCGTGTCAAATTTTTATTTTGAAAACGCGGAACAATAAAAAGCAGCACTGAAAACGCAATATACGCCGCCACGCCAATCGCAACGGCAGCCTTGTATACAGTTCCCGATTCAATTTGTAAAAGTATGCCCACCGCTGTTGTCCCAAAAATAACATAATTGGTATAAAATACCGCAATAATCAACTTCTCAATCGTTTTCCTTAAATCCATGTTTTAACTCCTCTTATCTTAATTTTTCTACTGCGGCTCAAAGGAAAATGCCTTTTCATACGAACAGCTTCCCTTTTTGCCCCTTAACGGATAGTCGTAATCTTCCGTCACGATAATGTCAAAATTACCGTTTTCGATATCCGCCTTTACAACCTGCACTGACAGCTCCCCATCCGTGCCGATTTTTTCATTCACCGCCCTGCAGAAACCCTGTATCAGCTCCTGCATATAGGCTGCTGTATTTCCCTGACTGTAATCAAGGCGCAGATAAATATCACCCATGACATCCACTGCATAATCCGATGCCTTGTCAAGGCTGTTGCTTACCTCATTGTCCCTCATGTTAGTACTGATGATGGAACAGTGGATCAGCACACACAGCGCTGTGACAACCAAAAAACCTCCTCCGGTTATGACCGTTCTCATATAGCCCTCCAGTTCTTTTTCTTATGCTGTTTCCCTTTATGCCGTCTTTGGCGTTCTTGCAATCGCATCGTATGTATGATTTGCATTCAGGTTCAGAAACGGCATTTTTAATGCGTATTTCAGCTCCAGCTTGTAATACACGTTCCCGGAAGTTGCGGTATCATACGTTACCGCCGCCGTCATGCCGTATCTGCTTACGTGAGAATTAATATGGTCTAGTGTAGCTGCATCCAGTGTATACCCGGCCGCATCATCACCGGTGCTTTTTCCATGCACTTCCATGTAATCCTGCACGTATTTGGAAACTTCATTTACCTTGTTTACGTCCATGTTCATCTGTATAAACCCTATCGCCATGTAACACATGATAACAAGGATTACACAATATGCCGAACTTTCTATTATTGATTTCATACTCATCTCCATTCCGCAAATGCTTTGTCCCAAACAGCTGTCCGTGACATCTGCGGCACAGACAGCTTTATAAAAATCTTACATTTAAGGATTTTTCATACCCGTACCTTATCTGTACAGCAGTGTATTAATCACTGCCATAATGGTCTGTTTATACATTACAATAACCACACCCAGCATTGCCGTTACTGCCATAAATCCTGCCAGCGGCACAACGGCATCCTTTACCATTGCAATCAAGTCGCCCATACCGTCCTCCTATACACACACCTTGAGTAAAATCTTTATGAAAACCGCAATAACTGCGCCCATAAAAATAAATGAAGTAACCGCATCTCCATATAAATCTATTATTGTATCCATTTACAATTCCTCCCTAAAAACTACAGATAATTCTGAATGAGAACCAGCATATCTATAGCAATTTTACCGCCGACAAGTACCAGTGGGAACTTCTGACTGAAATTCATTACACTAAGCCGATCTGAACTTGAATTTTCTTCATATTCGTCTACCAGCTCCAGGTTTTTTTCAATAAGTGCATTTATTTTTTCATCCACTTCATCTTCTGCAATATTTTCAAATCCATACAGTGTGCGTACCGTCGATGAAATCTCCAAAATTTTAAATTCACTTAAAAAATGATAATACGGCTCAACCGCACCCGGAGTTTCATCCAGTTCCTTGATGAACTGAGCAAGTGAAGCCTTTAGGATTGCCGGACAGTTATCATAGGATGATTTAATTGAATTTCTAAGTGTATCCTGCTGGAGATTCAGTGCTACATCACGAAGCCATTCTGAAAACGCATTGTGTACGTCATTAACACAACGTTTAAAAGCTGATCTTCTGCTGATATCCGGTGTAAAAAGTATAAATACCGCACCCACCAGTATATACAGTCCGACATACACCATAAATCCCCCCAACAACATAAAAATTGCTGCAATAATCACAAAGAATATACATACTATAAGGGCTTCGCGGCGGCGTTTGCTGATATCCGCCTTAAAAGCCATATCATAATCCTTCATAATCTGAGTATCGGTTCTCTCACGGTCAAGCCAGTCCCCATTATATTTTTTCTGTGTATATGTAAAAAATACCAGACATGCAATAAAAAAGATTACGGAACTTATCTGATATGTAATGTCAGAGGTAATGTCCATGTTGATTCCGGCATCTGCGCCTCCTGACTTTGAGAAGACTATTGCCATGATGGCAGATGCACCGCCCAGTACAAAACTTATTATAATTCCGAACAGAATGTCTGTACGTGTACGCTTTACTTTAGCCTGAAACTTATATACTCTCTTTACCCATCTGTCAAAATCTTTCTGCAGAATATATAAAGCTCCCTGATACTGTCCACCCTGTTTTTCTACATTAACAAGAAATTTGTTTAATGTAGAAATTCTTGCTGTCCTGTACTCGTCTTCAACAACTTCCAATCCGTCTTCATATATTGTACTGCTACGCCCATGTCGGATACGCTCTGCAGCCTCAATCACACATTCCCGCATTCGTCCGTTTACAACGCGTGACGTATCATCAAGCGCCTGATTAATTTTAGGTATTCTCTGGAACGAATTAAGCATCTGATGGATATAAATATCTACATCATTAAATCGTTTCTGCTTATCCATAAACTCAAACTGCGCACGCACAAGACTGGGAATACAGCAGAAGGCAGCAATACATACCGGAATCATATACACTGGTTTAAGTCCGTATAAAAGCCCGGCCACTACTGTCGCTGCTTCAAGCAGAATAAGCATTGTAAGATAATTTTTAAAGGAATACGAGAAACCATACCCACGTATTTCCTCATTCATTTTCTTAAACGAAAAATATTCTTTTATTCTTTTTAATTTTTTCATATTACCCCCTTCTATGCTGCATATGGGTCTTCAATACCGTATTTTGTAAGCTTCATAAGAAATTCTTCTGGAATTTCTTCGTTAGTAAACTCACCGTTGTCATAAATCATTGTGCATTTATTAATTCCATTGGTTCTTGTAAAGAAACACAGCTGCGTAAGCTTTCTGTGTTCATGTTTGTCACACTCAACCATCACTCCGACATCAATATAACGGTATGCATTATCTACGAAACGCTCTGTTGCCTTTCCGCCAAGCATACTGCACATTCGGTCAGGGATATTTGATACATGGTCAAGGTGCATTGTCGTCATACAGTTTGAACCGGTTGAAAGCGCATTAACAAGGTCCTGTACTTCCGGTCCTCTGGCTTCAGATAACAGAATCCAGTCAATATCATGCCGAAGTCCTGCACTTATAGCTTCTGAATATGAAAATTTCTCATCAATAAACAATGGACTGCATTTTTTATTGGGATTGATTTCCCTGTAGTGAATTTCAGCGTTATCTTCGTATACCCCAGCCTTTTCAATTGCAGGAATAAACGTTGTAAGATACTTCAAAAGCTCTGTTTTTCCGGCACCCGGCATTCCGCCAATGACTACATTCATATGAGCTGTAACACAATTTTCAAGTAGGTCAATTATAGGCTCTGGAGCATACTTTGATTCTATCAGCGCTAAATGGTTAAATCGAAGTCCCATAGGAATTTTTCTAATTGTAACGCTCTTTTTCCCACCGGTACGCGATTCATGCCACACCGATATACGCAGCTGATCTGTATTTGCCTCCAATATCGGCTTTGCTTTCGTACACGCTGTTCCCATTCTGTCGCCAAGCCTGAATGTCAAATTTTCAACATATTCATCACTTAACTTTTTTTCCGAACGGTAACAGCCTTCTTTAAGGTCAGTAAGCCATAAATTATAGCCATCCCATTCAATGTCGGTTATATTGTCATTCTCAATCTCTTCAGGGATTTCCCTGAAGAGCTCATCTTTATTTTCGGAAATAAAATCCATCGTAAGGTCCTGTGCCATTTTCTTCTCCTCATAAAAATTTTGCAGGTGAATCCGGATGAACCACCTGCAAATGATTTATAGTTAAAAATCCACATTCTGTTTATATGTCATTTTCTGTTTGCCGCTTTTAATACATTACAACTTCGTATGGACTTAAAACCATCTTATTCATCACCAGATGGTGCTGTTGTAGCGCCGATGGCATCCTGAATCTGCTGTTCATAAGAAATGTTATCCACTGCTTTAGTTGTCTTTGTGTTAACAATCTTTACCACGGCTACTGTTAAGAGCACAGCCGCAAGCACTCCTGCCAGTGCTACAATTACTTTTCCATAGTGTTCAATAATATCATGCATTTTTAATAATCCTCCGTATAATTTACTTTTTGTTTAAATACATTTACTGTGCATATTTCTTTTTTGTTCTGCACTATGCCATGCAGCATAAATATTTTTCAACAGACTGTTTCATCTGTCGTATTTCAGTATTACTATGAAAATGAAACATTTTACCATTTCCAGTCATAAGCCACACATAATCTACTGAAAACTCACGACAAATGGTCCTGCAAATCCAGGGTCTTGCCTCAATGGTTCCCTGCTCAATACTTTCAAGAGTTTTCACATCGATACATATTCTTTTTGCAAACTCTTTCCTTGAAAGTGCAACTGCACCGGATTCCCTGACCTGCCTGATTCGTTCATTTTCCATCATTCCATAAACCACCTCCCTGTTGCATTAGTATACCTTCATTTTTATACTGAATGTCGGCATACGCCTGTTACTCACTGGGTATTACTGATTCCATCAGGAATTTCCTCCAGGCAATACCCATGCCATTACATTTATTTCATTCACGTTATGCCTTTTTATCTCTGCTACATTTCTTCGGGCAGCTCAATAAACATATCACCGTTGCCGAATACAAGATAATCATAATTTGCACAACATTCATCACAAATAATTTTCAGCATTGCATCTGTAGCCTGACACTCATCTTTTTCAATCTTTGCCATGGTAAATTCATCTATATTTATAAGTCGAGAAAAAGAATACAGATTAAGGTTCAGATTCTTACGTATCATCTTAATTCTCTGTCCTTGTGTCATTTCATCACTCCTGTTATTTTTCATCATCACAGATACCGGCAAGCCCTAAATCGCAGATATCTCTATAGGACAAGGCAATATCATTGTAATTATCCTTTCCAAAAATAGCTTCATGCTTATTATCAATGAGAATTTTAGGTGTATTTATACCATTAACCGCAACTTCCTGTACCGAATAAAACGCACGATAAAGTTTTCCTCTGTTTGCATACAGGAGACGCTCTGTGGTAACAAGACACTTGTTTGCAAGGGTCATGCTCATGTTTAATATCTGTCTTATCAGTTCGCTCATGCTATTATAATCATCGACGATAAAAATAACTGATACGTCGTCATACTTATCTTCCATATTTGAAGTACCGCTCATGTAATCAGTAATAATTGTTGCATACATCTGCAGACGGTCACGCACATCTTCCATATGTTCCATTTCCGTTTTGATTGCGCTGTCATATTGAAATGTTACTGGTTCAATGTACATTAATTCCTTATGTTCATCTTTTTCAAACTCAATTTTTCCAAGAAGACGTCTTTTTGCATTGACGTTCTTGTCATAGAGTTCTACGCTGGTTGTAGCGTTAATATTTACACCCTGTATACCCAACAAATGACTCACGAGCTTTGCAACCTGTATCTTTCCACACAGCTTTTCTTTGGAATCTGTAAATGCCCACGGATCATAATTCATATATTCTTTTTCCAAGCGACGCTTGACTGCTTTAGCTCCTATATCCGTAATTGAAAATGCCGTAGCGGTTAACTGTTCTCCGCGACTTAAATAAAAAATTCTTATAATTCCTACCGAACCAAGTGCTTTAATACGCATCTTTAAACCTTCAATGTCAATTTTATCCGGTATTGGTTTCTCTGGAAATTTTCTATGCAGCCACAACAGATAATTATGTATAGATGAAAGGTCACAAATTCCCAATCGTGAAATTGTATAAGCAATATATAAATCACTCAGTGTAATTCCACCCTGAAGCATTCTCGCCTCTATCATTCCATGTGTAGTCGTAAGACTCGCTCCTTTAGCCGGTTCAAATTCAACTTCTGAAGAATAAGCATAAGGTCCGTTCTTCTCCAGTTGGATTTGATTATACAGAGCAACTTTTTGTGCGCCTGACAATGTTTTATATACATCACTTGCTTTCAAATTTTTCGTATCCATTAATTTGTCTTCACCTCATCCTCGTTCTTGTTTTCATTTTTATCACTGTATGCTTCAGCTACATACTCGCCTTTCTGCATCATTGCCCGCCGCTGTGCATGCTTTGCAATCTCTTCGTCTATTTTATCGGGACACCTTTCGAGAATCCGTCCTCTGAATTTTCTTTCCTTTTCACTGGCTTTTGTTATTATAACTTTGTATATGCATCCACAGATAACAGCCTCATTGGTTGCCATATTTTGAAAGCCTTCATTTCTTTTCCATGGATACCAGCACAGAATCTGAGCAGCATCAAATCCCTGTATTTTCATGTAAACGTATCCCTCACGCTGATTGCAGGTCATTGCCATGGCTCGGACGGTTGTCCCTACAGGAAACTTTCTCTCTATTCCGGCATAAGGATTTGCCTGCACGCGTACACATCTATAAGCATTGGAAAGAACCGAGCCCTTCCTGTTATCATACTTTCCAATCACACTTACACTTGCAACATCCCCCTCTTTTATATCCACCATATTAAGTACAGTTGCAGCTCCGCCTCCATTCCAGTCAGACAGATTACAAACACCCTTAATTCCATAACCGCCAATGTCAAGCAGAATCCGTCTTCTGCCCATATCTACCATTACCACTTTAGCCTTGATACGGGTAGTATCCTTATTTACAATCATTTGATTTAATGCCTTCCTTGCAGCTTCACGCATTCTTGAAATCTGTGGAAGCATTGTCATAATGACTGCCGGTATTTTAGGATTTTCACTTTTAATTCCTAATACACGTACTTTACATGGCTTATCAAGAAGCTTATCCCTCTCATCCATGCCCTGTTCCATAATCTGTTTATATTCTGCACTCATACAGCTTTGTGGAAGGACAATTCTGACATTTCCTTGATATGAATACAATGAACCATTTCTTGCAATTCCCATGAACTGTATCTCTTTATCTTTATTCTTCTCCATCAAATCCTGATATGATTTCAAAATATCTTTATCTTCCTGTGTTAATTCCGGTACTGATTTTTCTTCTTTTACTTCAGGCACGTCGTCTTCCGTAACACTTCCTAAAATCTGTCCGAAAACCTCATCGTAATCAATTTCATTTGCCATTAATTCAAAAATCCTCCTGTTAATTATTCTCAGCTTAAAAATATCCTGTTAATAGGTTCGGCTCCAAATATAAGCAGTAACAATACTGCCGGTATTGCAATGCAGTATCCCAATATTCCGGTTCTGCGCTTTGATTTTTTGTACTTTCCAAATACAGCTTTTAATATACCTACGGATTCAAAAGCAATAATCAGAAGCCATGCCACATGCCGCATGCCCTGATAAACCTTATGCACACCATTTAACCCATTAGCCAGTATCGTTCCGCCTGCAGGCTTGTTTATGCCATAGCAATTTATAAGTTCCATGTACTGTTGTGTATATTCCAGTTCTGAAGGGTCTTTTACATTCAAAAACAGTCCATTCAATATTCCAATTCCATATACCACTGCAACAATAATAAGCGGAAATACTACACAGAATCCAAATAATCCCAATCTTTTTATTTTCTTGTCCTTTTTAAATAAAACATAAATTGATGTTCCTATGACTTCGCTTACAAGAATTAATATTCCTGCAACCGATTTCACTGCCTGATATATTTTATAAAAAACCTGCAATATACCTCTGACTGCTTTAGAGCCTATATCCGAAGATACCGACATCTTTCCCAGTCTGTTTTTGGTTGTATCTATTCCTTTGGATGCCGATTTTCCCAGTGAATCATATGCCTCATCTGCTTTCTGTTCAGCTTCCTCTTCCTGCTGACTTCCAATATCCGCTTCTGCTGCCATGCAGAGCTGAAAATGTGGTACAACAAATACTACGGCAATACACCATATAAGCAATAACCCAAAGATGTTTTTTCTGATTTTCTGACACCTCCTATTCTCAAACTGGACTAATTGTTAAACAAAGGCAGTATTCGTGTCAACACAATTTTTTAAATTTTTTTAAAATTTTTTGTTTTTACATAAATATTTGTCAGAAAA
>OLYB01002285.1_pt1 | contig 13413 bp, 10 predicted proteins | sample 1674481 | NCBI WGS metagenome assembly OLYB01 (sample SAMEA103958167, study PRJEB25191) | human gut metagenome
CAACCGCGCCTTACTATCGTGAGGCGCGAGTGACGGTAGCACGGCGGCAGACTGCCTGCCGAATGCGGCATTGCTGCGCTCGCCGCATTGTGGAGTGCCCTGATAGACGGGAATTACTGCGTACTTCTACAAGATGGGCAGAGCGGCAGCGGATAGTAGGAGCAGAGGCAAATCGTCTTGCAATGCTAACGCGGCTTCGCTGCGCACGAGGCACTTTCACTTCGGAGACATCAGAGTTGTTCAAGCCAGAGACTGCCAATCTAAGCCTTTCTCTTGGGGTTCCAAAGGGGATATTCTCTTTTGCGAAAGAGAATATCCCCTTTGCCCCTGCCGCCCGCAGGCGGCATATCCTTCGCACCTGTGCGAAACCGATAGCTTCCTTTATATATAATAAAAGGTAACTATCCTGTTTTAGCACTTACTATCGGAGAGTGCTAAAAATTAAGAGTTTAGTAACAAATATCAGGAATTTCCTGCTATACTTAGGCTCAAATACAATTCAGAGAGGGATGCTTTTATGGCTAAAAAACAGTTTAAAGCAGAATCGAAGCGTTTGCTCGATCTGATGATCAACTCGATTTACACGCACAAGGAGATCTTCCTGCGCGAGATCATTTCCAACGCCAGCGACGCTATCGACAAGCTCTGCTACGTCGCGTTGACGGACGACAAGGTCGGCATGAACCGCAGCGATTTTGCCATCACGGTGTCGGTCGACAAGGAGAACCGCACGTTGACGGTCTCGGATAACGGCATCGGCATGAGCCGCGAAGAGCTTGAAAACAACCTCGGTGTCATCGCGTCGTCTGGCTCCTACAAGTTCCGCCAGGAGACCGAGGAAAAGGACAAGAAGGACGCCGATATCGACATCATTGGCCAGTTCGGCGTGGGCTTCTACTCCGCGTTCATGGTCGCCGATGAGATCACCGTCCGCACGAAGAAGTACGGTTCGGAGCAGGCCTATGAGTGGCAGTCCTCAGGCGCGGACGGCTATACGATCACTGAATGCGATAAGGAGGCCGTCGGCACCGACGTCATCATGCACATCAAGCCCGATACGGACGAGGAGAAGTACAGCGAGTACTTGGAATCCTACCGCCTGCACGCGCTCGTGAAGAAGTATTCCGACTACATCCGCTACCCCATCCGCATGCTGCTGCCCGAGCAGAAGGTCAAAGAGGGCAGCGACCCGGAGAAGCCCGAGTACGAGACCGTCGAGGAGATGAAGACCGTCAACTCCATGGTGCCGCTCTGGCAGCGCAAGAAGAGCGACGTCACGGACGAAGAGTACAACAAGTTCTACTCCGAGCTGACACATGAATTCGACAAGCCCCAGCGCACGATCACCGTCTCGGCCGAGGGCAGCGTGACCTATAAGGCACTGCTGTTCGTGCCGTCTTCGCGCCCGTTCAACTTCTACACGGAAGGATATGAAAAGGGATTGCAGCTCTACTCTGCGGGCGTTCTCATCATGGACAAGTGCGACTCGCTGCTGCCCGACTATCTGCGCTTTGTGCGCGGCGTGGTCGATTCGCCGGATCTGAGCCTGAACATCTCCCGCGAGCTTTTACAGCACGACCGCCAGCTCAAGGTCATCGGCCAGAACCTCGAAAAGAAGGTCCGCGCCGACCTTGAAAAGTTCCTCAAGGACGACCGCGAGGGCTACGAGAAGTTCTATGAGAACTTCGGCCGCCAGATCGGCTACGGCATCGTGAGCGACGGCGGCGAGAGCCGCAAGGATTCGCTCAAGGACCTGATGATGTTCTATTCCTCCACGCAGAAGAAGCTCACGACGCTCAAAGAGTACGTCGAGCGCATGAAGGAAGACCAGAAGTGCATCTACTACGCCGCGGGCGAGAGCATCGCCGCCGTGGACAAGCTGCCGCAGACCGAGCTTTTGAAGGACAAGGACTACGAGGTTCTATACCTGACCGGCGAGACGGACGAATTCGTCTTGCAGGCATTGATGAACTATGACGAAAAGCCCTTCCGCTCCATCGTGGACGGTGACCTCGAGCTCGGTGACGAGGAAGAGCACAAGGACGACAGCGAAAGCGCGGAGCTTATGCAGTTCGTCAAGGAGACGCTCGGCGACAAGATCAAGGAGGCCAAGGTCTCGCACCGCTTGAAGACCCATCCCGTCTGCCTGACGGCGGGCGAGGGCTTCAGCTTCGAGATGGAGAAGTACTTCAAGAACTTCCAGATGCCCGAGCCCATCAAGGCCGAGCGCATCCTCGAGCTGAACGTCGATCATCCGGCGGTCAAGGCGATGGCCGCCGCGATGGCAACCAATCGCGACAAGGCGGCGCTGTATGCCAAAATCCTCTACGATCAGGCAAACCTCATCGCGGGCCTGCCGCTCGAAGATCCCAGCGCGTACACCGACATGGTCGCGCAGCTGATGCAGTAAGTCAATATGGAGCCAAAAGGGCGCGGAGAATTTCTCCGCGCCCTTTTTCACGTTTTTCATTCCTGACGCCTATACTGGCATACAGGCGCTTTTCCGCCTGACAAACCGTAAAGGCGATGAACGGATATGCTTCGACCACTGATGCTGGCTCTGCTCGGCACGTCTTTCACGTTTCTGATGACGGCGCTGGGCGCCGCGACGGTGTTCTTTTTTGCCCGCAAGGTGTGCGAGCGCGCGCAGGGCGCGCTGCTGGGCTTTGCCGCGGGCGTGATGATGGCGGCGAGCGTGTGGAGCCTCATCCTGCCCGCCATCGAACAGACGGAGGCAGAGGGGCGCCTGCCGCCGTTTCTGCCCGCCGCGGCGGGCATTGTGCTCGGCGCGCTGACGCTCTTCCTGCTCGACGAGCTCGTGCGGCGGCGCGGCGGGGGAGAGGTGCACAGCGATTTTTTGCTCCTCTCGGCCATCACGCTGCACAACATCCCCGAGGGCATGGCCGTCGGCCTTGCGTTCGCGCTCGCGGCGGACGGGGAGAGCCTTGTCGGCGCGTTCGCGCTGGCGCTCGGCATCGGCGTGCAGAACTTTCCCGAGGGCGCGGCGGTGGCGCTGCCGGTGTACCAATCGGGCAAGTCGAAACGGCGCGCCTTCTGGACCGGCGTGCTCTCCGGCGCGGTGGAGCCGCTGTTCGGCGCGCTCGTCGTGCTTGCGGCGGCGGGCGTGCACGCGCTGATGCCGTGGCTTCTGAGCTTTGCAGCGGGGGCGATGCTCTACGTCGTGGCGGAGGAGCTTCTTCCGCGCGCGGGCGGACGGCGGGGGACGTGCGGTTTCCTCGTGGGCTTCCTTCTGATGATGATACTGGACGTCGCGCTGGGGTAAGCACGAAAAATCCGGCATAGAATGGTGCGAGGTGATCGACCATGCACATTCATGTTGTAAAGCGCGGCGACACGCTTTCTTCCATCGCCGCGATGCACGACGCCCTGCCCGCGTTCGTCGCGGCGGACAACGGCCTTGCGCTGAGTACGCCGCTTGTGATCGGCCAGGCGCTCGTCGTGCGGACGCCGAAGACACTGCGCACCGTGCGCGCGGGGGAGACGCTTCCGTCCATCGCGCGGGACTATGATTTGAGCGTCAGGACGCTCCTGCGGCGGAACTTTTTCCTCCACGGACGCGAGCTTCTGCGCGAGGGCGACGTGCTTGCCATCGACTACGCAGACGAAGCGCCGCTCGGTACGCTCGGCGTGAACGCCTACGCCTACCCCTACATCGGCGGCGAGCTGCTCGACTCGGTCCTGCCGTACCTGACGTATCTGACGCCGTTCACCTATGGCATCACGCCCACGGGAGTCCTTGCGCCGCTCGACGACGCGCGCCTGCTCGAACGTGCGGCGCGCTATGGCGCAAAATCGCTCATGCACCTCTCGACGCTGACGCCGGAGGGAAATTTTTCGAGCGAAAACGCCGCGCTGCTCCTGCAAAACGACCGCGCGCAGAGCGCGCTCCTTGCCGAGATTTTGCAGACGATGGCGAAAAAGGGATACTACGGCCTCGACGTCGACTTCGAGTACGTCCCGCCGGAGCTGCGTGAGGCCTACGCCGCGTTCGTCTGCCGTCTGCGCGAGGCGCTGAACGCGGAGGGAAAGCCCGTCGTCGCCGCGCTCGCGCCGAAGACGAGCGCGCAGCAACGAGGCCTGCTCTACGAGGCGCACGACTACGCGCTGCTATCAAAAGCCGCGAACGCCGTGTTCCTGATGACCTACGAATGGGGCTACACCTACGGCGAGCCGCAGGCCATCGCGCCGCTGCCGCAGGTGCGCGCGGTGCTCGATTACGCGCTCTCGGTCACGGCGGGGGAGAACATCTTCCTCGGCGCGCCGCTGTACGCCTACGACTGGCCGCTGCCCTACGAAAAAGGCCGCACGCGGGCCGAGACGTTCTCGTCGCAAGCGGCCGTCGCGCGGGCGCGGCTGGTGGGGGCGGAAATTGAGTTTGACGAAACCGCGCACTCGCCCTGCTACCACTACTTCGACAAAATGCGGCGCGAGCACGTCGTCTGGTTCGAGGACGCGCGCTCGCTGCGCGCGAAGATCGCCCTCGCGGCGGAAAAGGGCTTGCAGGGCATCGGCTTTTGGCAGGCGGGTCGGGAGCTCGCGCAGGCGTGGCCGCTGCTCGACGCGCTGGTCACGCTCGAAACCCTCTAAAAAATGCAAAAAACCGCCAAACGGGCGGCAAAGATTGACAAAATGCGGCAAAAGCCGTAAAATAAAGGTAGGCGCTGTTGTAAACGGCGGTTAGCCACTCCCTTGCGAAAGGGGGTGATGCGGATGGGAAGAGAAAATGCTCTGCGTTTTCTTCTGTGTCTCGTCATTGTCCTCGTGGTAATGACCTACATAGCCCCAAAAGCGTGTTAACCGCCCGGCGGCCACCGAGCGGTTAACATAGTATTGTTTTAACCAGCTTTGAGGGCTAACCGTCATGACAACAGCGCCCTTTTCTGTCTCCATTATACCCCGCTTCCCCGCGTTGTCAAGGCGAAAAATTTTTCCTCCGTTGCACCGGTTCGTCCCAAAAACCGCTTTACAGCTTTATAGCTGTAAACGGTCCGCGCAAATGCGCGGGCTGCACAAAATGAGGAGGAAAAACATGTACAACAACACCTATGAACGACCCAGAACCCAGATCGAAAAATGCGAGCACTTAGCGCAGATGAAATTCGAAAACCCGATCGAAAAGGCACAGCGCGAGCAAAACGAGCGCAAATACCGCTTCTCGAGCATCGATGAGGCGCTTGGTGTGCTGTCCGTCATGCGCGGACGCTGAAAGGGGGCGGGACGATGGATAAGACCGCAAACTACAACCTCCCGCAATGGGTCGGGACCGACCCGATCCGAATGAAGCCGTTCAACGACGCGTTCGACGGCATCGACGCGGCGCTCAAGGCCAACGCCGACGCGGCGCAGGCGCTGCAAAGCGGCAAGGCCGACGCGCAGACCGTGTCGGCGCTCGCCAAAAACCTCGGCGCCGCCGGTCACAACTGCCGCGTGGCGTTCGGCTCGTACGTCGGCGACGGCAACGTCGGTCAGGCCGCGCCCACCACGCTCGCAAGCCCGTTTTATCCGGTGCTCGTGCTGGTGCAGCGCGTCATTTCCGGCAACAACAGCATCGCCAACCCCAGCGTGTTTGTTCGCCCGAACGACAAGGGCACCAACGCCGCGGACAAGTCCACCATGGACTCGCTGCTCTACCTCACGTGGGCGGACGATTCCGTCTCGTGGTATTCCTACAACACCGGCGGCGCGTACGCCCAGCTGAACACCTACGGCACGACGTATCTGTATATCATCCTCGGCTACGACAAGGCGACGGAGGACGCGGAGTAAGAGAATAAGGTAAAAAAACACCCCCGAGGCGAAAGCCTCGGGGGTGAAAAACTATGCTGAATGGTTCAGCTTAGTTTATACTCAATTCTAAATTAGGCCTGATAGACCGTGTTCAGAACAAAGTAGTAAGTGTTGCCGTCATTGCCGGTAACAGTAAGGCGAACCCAAGTAGCATCAGCGGCAGAGGAAACGGTCAGGTCGCCAGTGATGGTGGCATAAGCGCCATTTCCACCGTTGGCAGCGCCGTCCCAGTACTCATAAGCCTTGACAGTACCGTTAGTAACCGTGGCACTGAGCTTAGCCAGCTCAATCTTGTCACCGTCAGTGAAGGTGACAGTACGATAGGCGTCATTCTTGTTGGGATCAGAGCCGGAATAGGCCTTAACCTGATAGCCGTAGAAAGAGGTCAGCTCGGGAGCGACAACTTCCTTGGCTGCCAGAGTAACAGTGTAGACGTTGGTCTTGGTGTCATCCTCAGAGACGACGGTAACGGTAGCCTGCTTGCTCTCGCCGAAGGTAGCATCACCGGCGATAGTGACAACCGCGTTCTTGTCGGCAGCCTTGGCGGTAACCTTGGCAGCAGCGCCGAGGTCACCAGTCACAGTAGCGGAGAACGGGGTAGCAGTCTGCTCGAACTTAACAGTCTCATTGTTGACATAGACGGTAGCGTCAGCAGAGTCACCGAGCTTGTTGCCGAGGTAGATCACAGTCGCGAAGCCCTCGTACTTGGTATCCTTGGAGACAGCCCAAACGCCGTAGTCCTCAAGGACAGCCTTGGTGATAGAGGTGACCTCATCGCCATCCCAAGTGATGATCTTGGCATCGTCAGTGTCAATGACATTCAGGGCGTTGGCATCCAGAACGCTCTTGGAACGCAGGACGTTGGCACTCAGGGTGTACTCGGTGATGTAGTCAGCCTTTTTGGTGTTCTTGGTCCAAGTATCAACGTCGGTCTTCTCGGTAACGAGGACGACCTTTGCGGCGTTGGTCAGGACACCATAGGTGCTGTTGATGAGGCTCTTGCTCCAGCCACCATCCGTGACTTCGAAGAGCTTGCCTTCGCCAGCAGCCAGCTTCTCGCCGACTTCCTTAGCAACCTCAATGGTCTTGAGCTCGCCGTCAACATAAGCATTGACGTAGTAAGCCTTGTCGGCGCTGTCGTACCAGTAGTTGCTCTTGCTGGCCTCGGGCATGAAGATGTAGGTGCCGAAAGCGGACTCGTTAGTCGCATTCTTGATGTAGACGCGGGTGACATAGTCGTTGTCGCTCACGGTGAAGTAAGCCTCAACGCTGTTCTCAGCGTAGTCAGGCAGGGTCTTGAGCGTGTAGGTGTTGTAGACGTACTCATCCTTGTCATTCAGCTCGCGGACGATGAACTGAGTGTTGCTGGTCAGAGCGTACTTGGTGGTCGTAGCACCGCTCTTAACGTTCATAACAGTGGACTCAGCCTTGATGGTGACGTTCTCAGCATACTCGATGTAGGTATCAACGAGCTTGGTTTTCTTATCAACAGTCTTGGTGGAGATACCCTGCAGGTTCACGCCGCCGTCCTTGTTGGTCTCAACCATGAACAGAGCCATGCCTTCGTAGTCTTCGTTGTACTTATCGGAGGTGGAGACATAGGCAACCTTCTTGTCGCCAACGATTGCAACGTCAGAAGCGGTATCGCCCTGTTCGGTAGTGGCATTGTCCTTATTCACATCGAAGTTACCGGAGAAGCCCTTCACACCGTCCAGACCATCGATGGAAGCGATCTCAACGGATTCTTCCTTACCGTCCATGTAGACGAGCGTGCCCTGAGCGTGAGCGCCCTTACCGGAGACCCACTCGATGTCCTTCAGAACAGCATAGTTGGTGTTGTCGATAGCGGAGCTGCCGATCACATTACCAAACTGATCGAGGAACCAGGTGTACTTGACGGAACCGTCCTTGCCGGCGTCGTTCAGATAGAAGCGGTAAGCGTCATCGTAGTCCTTGCCTTCGATGGTGTGCATGTCGGCCTTGTAGTAGATCTTGCTCTGGACACCCTCGAAAGAGTCAGCCTTAGCAACGATCTCAACGAGATCGGACTCCTGAGCGGCCTTGTTGGTGGTGCGGATGATGCTGACGTCGACCTTCTCGTTCACGTTGACGAGGACCCAGTCTTCCTCAGCGTAGTCGTTGCCCTTGACATAGAGGGTAGTGGCCTTGCCATCATCAGTCTTATAGACATCGAGCTGCATGTAAGCATCGCGGGTGGTGTGATCCTTGCTGTCGACCTTCTTCTCGACAACCTCGTTGACATAAGCCAGATAGGTGTCGATCACGACCAGACGATAGCCGCCGTCAACCTTATAGTACTCGATCTGCTCGCCCTGAGCGCCGACCATAGCCTTGGTAGCAGTGGCCTTGTAGGTCTCAAGGAGGGTCTTGTCAGCCTTGCCGTTGTTGTAAGCCTCAACGACCTTGGCTTCCTTCTTCTCGCCGAGAGCCTCACAGATGTCGCACTGAGAGGTAGCAACATGGAAAGCGGCGTCGGGAGTGGCAACGATGGTAGCATACTCAGTGGTATCCTTAGCATCATACTCGCCGTTGTTGTTAGCGTCCTTGGCCCAGATGGTGGTGGGACGACCCCAGTCGTCAGTACCGTCACCGTAGACGAGCTTGAAGTTCTTGTAGCCGAGGGAGGAGTTGGCCTTGACCAGCTTGTCGGTCTTCTTGTCAGCGGTCAGGCTGACATCCTGATAACCGAACGCAGCAGTGTAGGTCACGGTCGGGACCTGAATGGCCTGGAACAGGAGCTCGGCGACCAGCTCACGGGAAGCGGGAGCGCTGAGGTCGATGCCCTTGACGTTCTTCAGGATCTTGTTCTGCTCGGCGATCTGAGCGACATGCAGCGCCCAGTCAGTACCGGTGAACTCGTTGTTCTTGTCGTAGCCAACAGCGCGGAGGATCATCGCGAGGACTTCATAACCGGTGACCTTGCCGGAGGGCTGGAAGGTGCCGTTGGGATAGCCCTTGACCAGAGCGGCGTTGGCGCAGTAGCCAATGTAGCCCTTGGCCCAGCCGGCGCCGGCCATGTCAGAGAACTTGTTGTAGGTCTCATAGTTCTTGACGTAAGAATCCTTAACGTCGGCGGTGTAGATGCGGTAGACGATCGCAGCCACCTCAGCACGGGTGATGTCACCCTGGGGCTTGAAAGTCTTACCGTTGTCGTAGCCCTGGAAGACCTTCATACCAGCGAGAACGTCGACGGCTTCGGCGTAGGTCGCGTTGATATCCTTGGCATCTTCAAAGGCTGCGTTGGCGCTGACAGCCAGAGACAGAGTCATGACCAGAGCCAGCACCATTGCGAGTAACTTTTTCATAGATGTTACTCTCCTTTCATAAATTTCCATCCCCTTGGAGCCGAACACCCGCCGACTCTCCCTCTTTCCCGTGGTTGCTGCCAAAATTTGAAAATCCTCAAATTATTGCAGAAACAATTGAAAATAAGAAAAATTTAGCAGAATCAACGCAAAATCGTTCAATTCGGTGGATATCGCATCCCCTTAGGATTTTCGCCTTTCCTTATATTCCAGCGCTTTGTGGGCCAGTCGTGGTAGCGGTTTGGTAGCGGTCCAAAAATTTAAAGTGCGGTTTTCCATGTGATACCAACGGTTTGCAGAATCGCTACCATGGTAGCGCACCCGTTTCACTTAAAAAAAGACGGTGCAGCTGAACTGCACCGTCTTCGGAAATTTATGATGGAATTTTCGGAATTTTACACGTTGAAACGGAAGTAGATCATGTCGCCGTCCTTGACGACGTACTCCTTGCCCTCGCTGCGCAGCAATCCCTTTTCCTTTGCCGCCGCGACGCTGCCGCAGCGGATCATGTCGTCGAAATTGATCGTTTCGGCGCGGATGAAGCCGCGCTCGATGTCGGAGTGGATCTTGCCCGCGGCCTGCGGGGCCTTGGTGCCGTTTTTGATCGTCCAAGCCCTGCACTCGTCCTCGCCGTAGGTCAGGAACGAGATGAGGCCGAGCAGCGCGTAGGAGCACTTGATCAGGCGGTCGAGGCCGGATTCCTCGATGCCGAGGTCCTCGAGGAACATCGCGCGGTCGTCGCCGTCCAGCTCGGCAATGTCCTGCTCGAGTTTGGCGCAAATCGGCAAAACCTGCGCGCCCTCCTTGTCGGCGAGCTCCTTGACCTGCTGGAGGTACTGGTTGCCGTCCTGATTCGCAAAGCCGCCCTCGTCCATGTTCGCGGCGTAGATGATGGGCTTGAGGCTGAGTAGATCGGCGGTCGCGATGAGCTCAGCGTCGTCGGATGAAACCTCGAACGTGCGCGCGCTCTTGCCCGCGTCGAGGTGCTTTGCGAGGTCGGAGAAGAGCTCGACCTCGTGCAGGAACTTCTTGTCGCCCTTGGCCATCTTCGTCGCCTTTTCCACACGGCGGTTGACCATCTCAAGGTCAGCCATGATGAGCTCCAGGTCGATGGTCTCAATGTCGCCGAGGGGATCGACGGGGACGTTCGTGCTTGCGTCGGCCACGACGTGCATGATGTTTTCATCGTCAAAGCAGCGCACAACGTGCACGATGGCGTCCGTGCGGCGGATGTTCTCGAGGAACTTGTTGCCGAGGCCCGCGCCCTGGCTCGCGCCCTTGACGAGGCCCGCGATGTCGACAAATTCGATGACGGCGGGAGTCTTCTTCTTGGGGTGGTACATCTCGGCGAGCTTATCGAGGCGCTCATCGGGAACGGCCACCATGCCGACGTTCGGCTCAATGGTGCAGAAGGGGTAGTTGGCGCTTTCCGCGTCCGCGTTGGTGATCGCGTTGAAGAGAGTGGACTTGCCGACATTCGGCAGTCCGACGATACCTAATTTCATTTTTATCTTTACCTTTCCGAAAACCCTTTATTTATGCGGGTTTTCGCCTTTCTCTATATTTTTATTACACCCTTTTTACACCCTTTTTTCAACTGTGGGTGTAGCTGCTTCAAATTGCTGAACAGCTTTTGCAAGGGACTCGTCCGTAACATGGACATACCTGTCCATTGTTGTTTTAATACTTGCGTGTCCTAATAGTTGCTGTAAAACTTTAGGTTGTACGCCGCGTTCAATCGCGCGTGTAGCATAAGTGTGTCGTAAGGCGTGCATACAAAAACGCTTAATACCAGCTTCATCACACAATTTATATAAATGTGTATCGTAGGAACTGTTTTTAGCAGGTTCTCCTGTTCGCCAGTTGATAAATACCAAATCCCGCATGACAAGACATTTCTTTTCTCCCGTTCTGCTGTCTGTGTACTCCAAAATCTGTGAAAGCATTTCAGACTCTTTCCGGGTATCTTTTTCATCATAACAACTTTTTAGGATTGTATATGCGCGTTCTGTAAGCGGAATAGTACGATAACTTTTTTTCGTTTTAGGCGGACCGGCACGCCAATATCTCCGGCTGTGTCGATACTCTAAACTCTTATTTACAGTTAAAGTACGTTTTTTCCAATCGATAGCGTCCCATGTCAGACCAATCAATTCAGCCGTTCTCAAACCCGTTTCTAATAACAAAGCATACTGTCTATAATTATGAGAACGCTCTGCGGCTTCAAGAAACTTTTCCTGTTCCTCAACGGTTAAGTATTTAATATCATCTACTGCCCGGACTGGTTTCGTATATCGAACACCATTCATAGGGTGCTTTGCAATAATATCATTCATAACTGCTGATTTGAACATAGTTCCCATTGAAATATAGGTCTGCCGGATTGTTGAGCCTGCATATTCTGTTTCCATTCGATTTAAGACAGCTTTACAGTGCATAGGTTTTACATCAGCTATACACATAGTTCCTATCAATGGTTGAATATTTTTTTCGTAACGCTCACGATAATTTCTTATCGTATTTGGCGCAAGGTCACAAATGATATTATCAATCCAATAATTGAACCATTTGTCTACTGTCATATCAGGCGCAGTAACGATTAGATTATGTGTATCTTCATACTTTGCGTCAGCAAGCCATTTTTTTGCTTCGGGCAGCGTTTTGAAATATCCATTTTGACGCGCACCATTTTTAGCATAAAATCTTGCGAAATACAAACCGTCCTTTCTTTGACAAATACCTTTTCCACACTCTTTGCCTTTTAAATTTTTTCCCATGACGGACTCCTTTCACGTTAAAAAAAAGAGTCCAACGCAAATATAAAGTATATCACAAGGACTCCGTTTTTTCAATCTTAACAGACAAATATTTCAGCTATTAAAGGCTATATAATCAATTCTCGGCGAATGTATTCCTCAAATTCTTTACGCTTCACTAACTTTCGTGTTCCAACATATAAAACAAAAGGGCAGTTTGGCTGTTTTAACATGGAGTCAATCTTATTGATACCTATGTTGCTATATTCAGCCGCTTCCTTTATTGTTAATGTTATTTTCAAATGAATAGGAACTTTTACTTCTGTTTCCTTATATAAATGCAGTTCTTTTTCTTCACTGCTATTTGATTTATTCATTAGAATTTCCCCCTATCTTTTTTCAATTTAACAAAAAATAGGCTCGTCAGACGGTCTTAGCAAACCTCACAAGAATTTCACTTCCGCATGGTTCTCATGCAGCTCTACCCGTTGCCTGCGACGCTTCTAACGCTCGGACTACGGCGGTAAAGGAGTATCATTATACCGATATATGGATTGTGGCGGCAGAGTTGCTAAGTCTGCTTTGGAACGCTGATAATTCTCGCTCGTTTTGTCCCTCCTTTCGGTCATGGCGTATCAGCCCAACGGCTCCCCATATATCGAATGTATCCGATTTGCCTTATACTGCGTCGCCGTTCTATTGCGCCGCTTTCTTTGTCAAAGAGCAGGGGGCTGTTCTGCGATATGGAACGGAAAAGGGGGAAGCGTTCCAATACCGCGTTGCTTTATTCAGCCCTAAATGTGAGGATTGCCCTCATTAGTTTTGCTTGCAGCCTTTCACGTATTTCTTCGTCTACTCCAAAATAAACATTTCCTCGCTCATCATAGAGCTTCCGCATGGAAAGACTTGCTATGTAGCCGCTGAAATGCTGCAATACAATTTTCATTGCATCCGGGTCGCCTTTGCTCGCCGCCAAAATAACGGGATAGGGAACAAGGGCATTTTCCGGGTAGTCGTTTTGATTACCATTCAATCCATTCATCAGCGTTTTCCTCCAAATATTTTTTTAACTGCTCAAAGGAGCTTGTCCGGCGATACTGTACCGTACTTCTTGAGATATTGAGCTGCTTTGCGATTTCTATATCAGTCAATCCCTCAAAGTAATACAGCAGTACAATTTTGCGCCGTTCTTCGGGTAAAGCCCGGATAGCTTCAAGTAGCAGTTTTGGGGTTATTTCTTTTCCTGCCATTTGATAAGACGGCTCTGCTTCTTCATCTTGAAAATACTTATCGACGGTATAAAGCTGCCGTTCCTCATACAAGGCAAGGTCGGAAAAAGTAACTTCCCGAACTCTGCGCCGACGAATTTCTTCATGGGCGTTGCACGCTTCATTGTGCAGCACTGATTTACAGAACTTTTGAAACGTACATTGTTTTTCAAATTCCCTGCGATTAGGTGTCATGGTGTTCACCTCCTTTCTGCCGAAAGGCGGTAGTACCTCCCCTTTTCGCGGGATAATACA
>OLYB01002289.1_pt1 | contig 13391 bp, 5 predicted proteins | sample 1674481 | NCBI WGS metagenome assembly OLYB01 (sample SAMEA103958167, study PRJEB25191) | human gut metagenome
TTCACTGTTGACACCTGGAATTGACTGAGTGCCAACCGTCAAAGCACCACTTCCGTATGATACTGTCCAGTTAGGATTATTAGTTGCATTATTCGGTGTATTACCGTAGTGACCGAATGCCATTGCACCGCCTGTAAATCTAACCTTCATATCAACGATATATTGTGACGCTTGTTCTGCAAGTTGATATACACCGACAGTTGAACCGCCGCCACCGTTTGATGCAAATTGAAGATACTTTGTATTATCTTCATCCTTCTTAAGTGTTAGAGTTCTTACACCGTTTGAACCGTATATTGACCAGCCGTTAAGAACAAGATCCTTTGAATTGATTTCACCATCAAGGTTGACGTCGTTTTGATTTACTTCATCAGAAAGCTTTAATTTACTTGTACTGCTTTCATCAACGAGCATAATGAAGTCGCGGAACATTCCGCCCTCACCTTCAAAAGCTCCTTCATCTTTTCCATATCATGGATAGCAAGACTTTCAGTGACCTCAAAACATATCTTCTCAGGGGGTGCGCCTGTTTCGTCAAAAAGTGTGTCTATCTTGTCAAGGAAATCAGGCTCAATTATCTGACCTACAGACAGATTGATGTTCATTCTCAAATCAAGCCCTGCGTCAGCCCACTTTTTGCACTGTCTGCCTGCGATCCTTATCATGTTCTCACCCAAGAGATTGATATAGCCAAGTCTTTCCGCCATAGGGATAAATTCGGCAGGGGAAACCTGACCGAACTCAGGTGGATTCCACCTCATAAGCGCTTCACAGCCCACAAGCTTCTTTTCAGAGCTACTGAATATAGGCTGATAGTACGCCGTGAAATGTGCAAAGCCGTTTGTGATATCCTTGTGCATGAGCCTTTCAAGTTCGATCTGCCTTGAAAGTATCCTGCCGATAGTTTCGTTATAATTTATAGTGCAATTCTTGCCCTGCTTTTTCGCATATGAAATGGCAAGGTCGATCCTTTTAAGAACCGTGTTTACAGTATCGTCAAGCTTTGGGAACTTCGCAACGCCCATTGAACAAGTGCAATAGCAAGTGCTGTTAGCTATCTGCCACTCTGTGTTGAACTTATCATGTATGATCTTGCATATCTCGTCGATCTCGGCCTGATCCTGATCTCTCAGAAGCACAACGAACTCATCGCTGCCAAATCTAAAAATGCTCAGCTTTTTATTCTTCTGGGCAAAATCCTCAAAGAATTTACCTATCTCTTTAAGAAGTCGGTCACCATTATTGTGACCATAGCTGTCATTTATGTTTTTGAAATTATCAAGGTCAATGAGCATAACAGTGCTGTTCTCATCGCTTTCAATAATGCCCTGTATACTCTTATCAAGACTTAATCTGTTAGGAAGACCTGTGAGATTATCGTAAAAGACCTGCTTTTCGATGACCCTCTCATAATTTATCTTTTCTGAGATATCATTAAGTGTGCAAAGTCTGATAGTTCTGCCGTCATGCCATTTTATGAGTTTTTCCGACACATTGAACCATTTGTTCATGATCTCGGAATAATAATCTCCTCCAAAAAGCATTCCTTCCTTATGAGCAGAAAGCTCACACCAAGTCTTGCTGAAAACGTCACTTTCCTTTTTGCCGACCAGTTTTCCCAAATACTGTTCAAAGCTCTTGCTGGCAAAAACTATCTCACCACTGTCCTGTGCCACTGCAAGCACATAGGAATTCATATTATCCATAACGTCAGTAAGCGTACGAGTAGTGCTTTCAGCATGTTCAGCCGCTCTCCTAGTATGGAGCATGCCAGAAAGTATATATGTCAGACGTGAGGCTAGCTGTATCTCCTCAGGTGACCATACTCTCTCAGGATCAGAGGACAAAAGATTGAAATATGCAACATACTTATTGGTGTCCTTGACAGCACAAGTGAGTGAACAAGGATACACCACACCACGCAGGGATATTTCCTCCGCATCTCCATTCGGATGAGCCTTATCCGCAACGTGAATACCAGTTTGCATAAGTGCTTTTTTCATTGCATTGTATCTATTTCTATTAAATTCTTTATCAAAAGCAAATACAGTATATTTATGTGTATCAGCGATCAGTTCATAACTCAAAGGTTCTGAGTTTTCATAGCCTGAAACTGTTACCGTAGCCGCATTGACATAAAGTGCAGAGCAAATACTTTCAAGAAAATTCTTGCACACATTATCAAATCTGTCATCGCTTTCAAGTATTTTCAAAAAGCTCTCGAACTTTTCGTTATAGGTCTTAGCTGGTATTTCCATACAAACAGCCCTCCTCTGCTTATATAAATACGTCTAGCATCATTATAACATATTTTCCGTAAAATCACAAGGGGAATTATAGAAATTTATTTATAATGCACAAAACAAATGACCAAATTTATATATTATTAAAAAACAAGCCCCGTAGTTAAGCTTAAAAAAGTTTAACTGACGGAGCAAATGTGACCGAACCGATAAGCCGAGTTTTGTCGAGTGCGATAATCTATCTGGACTGTACGTCGCCGCACAGCTCTAGCCACCTATAGCCCCAAATCTGACGAGCAGCCATTGACTTGCAAGCTACCATTGGTGTTGCATCGGATAAGGTTTACATAGCAATGACGTCTCCGCCATTCTGGTGGGCTTTTACCCCACCTTTCCACCCTTACCAACAAAAGTTGGCGGTATATTTCTGTTGCACTGGCTCTAAGGTCACCCTCGGCTGACGTTATCAGCTATCCTGCTCTATGATGCTCGGACTTTCCTCATAAACCTAGAACGTTTACGCTATCGCATAGCTCGCTCACACTATGATTATATCACATGAATGACGAAATGTCAAATATGCCTTTAACACAAGCAGCCCACAGAGCTGTTGTCTGTGGGCTGCAAAACGCCAGAGCCGACATCGGCAATCTGATACTCTGCACTATTTCTTTGTTGTAACTGTCTTTACAGCAGACCATGCACCGTAATACTTTATGCCATTCACTGTGGTATAGGTTCTTACTCTTACATAGTATTTTTTATTTCCGCTAAGCTTTGAAACTGTTACTTTATCTGTCTTATTGCTTGTTATTACCGTTTTCTTTGCTCCGCTGAATGAAGAATTTGTAGCATACTGTATCTCATATCCTGTCGCATGACCCTTTGCGGCATAGTCGATATAGAAGCCCTTGCTCTTAGCTGTAAGCTTCTGTATCTCCTGCTTTGCAGGGTTTATCACGAAAGTCCTTGTTATAGTTCCTGCATATAAGCCCTTTCCAGTTATGACAACAGTTGCTTTTCCCACGTTCTTATTATTTCTGTATGAAACAACATAATCAATGCCCTTTCTAAGTGCTGTACTGCCAAGCTTGACAGTCACGGACGGCGTTTTAAACTTGCCGTCAAAAGAATAGGTCGCAATCGAAAGTGATACAGAGGCAGAAGAAATGCTCTTTGGAGAAAGTGCAGGGATATCAGCTGACTCGACAACTGCCCCACATACCATGCAGCTTCTGTGCTTTCTTCCTTTTACGCCCACAGCCGCAGCCTTGTCTGTTATCCAGTCGCCTGCAACGTGACCCTTGGCCTTTATTTCTGTCTGTGCCTTTATGACCTTTCCGCATACTGAACAGTGTGAACCCTCTGTTTTGCCAGCGGTGGTGCAAGTTGCCGCAACAGCTTTGTCTGTAACGATAGTATGACCCTTTGCCCCAACGTAACCTTCCTTGAAGCTGTCATGGCACTCCATACACTCAACAAGCGTGTAGCCGTCTGTTTCACAGTCTGCCGCTACAACTGTTCTCTTGTAAACATGTCCCTTGGTCTTTATGACCTCTGTATATGTATCCCCACAGCGTGTGCAGGTAAACGTTTTTTCTCCGTCTGTTTCGCAGGCTGGCTTTACTGTCTGTGACGTATAGTCATGACCAAGTGGTGAAGTGAAATTATCCTTGTATATATCACCACAGTTTTCGCAAGTATGGAGCGTATAGCCACCCTTATCGCAAGAAGCCGAAACTATCTTATCGTTGTACTTATGACCTGTTGCATTGATCACCTTGCTGTAGCTGTCACCGCATACAGAACAAGTAAACTTTGTATAGCCGTCATTATCGCAGGTCGGCTTTACTACCTCTGAAATGCCATATGTATGACCCAAAGCTTCCAGCTTTTCAGTATACACATCTCCGCAATCTGCACAAGTGAACGTCTTTACTCCGTCTGTATCGCAAGTTGCTTTCTTTGTTACTTCTGCTGAATAGTTGTGACCTTTTGCCTTTATCACTTCTGTGTACTTATCACCGCAATTTGCACAGGTATATGTGATAACCTCATCGTCTGTACAATTTGCTTTCTTTGTTACCTCTGCGGAATAATTGTGTCCCTTTGCCTTTATCACTTCTGTGTATTTATCTCCGCAGATCGCACAAGTATATGTGATAACTCCGTCGTCTGTACAGTTTGCTTTCTTTGTTACCTCAGAAGCATAGATATGACCTTTAGCTTTTATTACTTCGCTATAGCTGTCACCGCAAGTATCGCAAGTGTAAACACTAACTCCGTCTGTATCGCATGAAGGCTGCTTAACTGTCGTCTTTGTATACTTATGTCCTGTAGGAGCGGTGAAATCATCCTTGTATGTATCTCCGCAGTTTGCACAAGTATGGAGCGTATAGCCTCCCTTATCGCAAGAAGCCTCTGTTACTACGTCATTATACTTATGACCCGTTGCAGGTATCTTCTCTGTATAGCTTTCATTACATTCTGTGCAAGTGTATGTAATAACTCCGTCCTCTGTGCAAGTTGCTTTTTTTGTTATCTTTCTTGTGAGATAGTGCGGTACTATAACATTAGGCTCATCAGCCGTGCCACAGTAAACAACATTTGCGCCGTCTGTAGCAGTGATATAGTAGAGTATCTCCTCGTCTGTGACCTCATAAGCCGCAATAGTTGCCTTGTAAACCGAGACTGTGGTATTTCTCATATCAACAGACTTCCAACTGTCGGCAGACTTATTTTTATAGTAAAGCGTTGCTCCCGCAACCTTAACATTATCCGTAATATCAGCCGTTATAGCTATAGCCTTGTCTGGCGTCAAAGTTTTCACAGGGGTGTGTACAATAACAGGCGGCTCACCCTCTAATGGACAACAGCTTATAACGTTTGAAGCCTTTGACTCGTTAAGGTCAGTATCCACCACTGTGAAATAATAGTAATAATCTGTGCCTGCCCGAACATTTTCGTCAATGAACGAAAGCTCGTCCGCATTAAGAACAGACTTGTTCACTCTTGTGAAATTCTGCTTCTCAGGCTTTTTGTCAGCATCATATTTTGTTGCTCTGTAAATATTGTAGCCTGCAAGGGTATCATAATCGTCCTGCATCCAGCTAAGAAAGTTCTTGCCAAGCTGACCCTCGCCTGTGAGTGACATAGACTGTGCCGAGCTGTTTGTTATCTCAAACTTAAATCTGCCCCAATCGTTTCCTGTTACAAGCCACTTATCATCAGCCGCCGCAGCTCCCTTTACACGGATATACATTGTGCCAAGGTCGATATAAGGGTCTATCTTGAACTCGCCCACCCATTCACGGGCGTTCGCCCAATCACCAGATACTGCGAAATCAGTATAAGGCTCGCTTCCGCCGTATGTCACCATAGGCTGGATATCCGACGCCATATCACGGTTGAACTTAACGTGCATTTTAACTGTCTGAGCGCCGCTGACCTTATCTATCCTGTTGCCGTCCTTATCAGTGAGGTAGGCTTCTGTGACGAACGGGTAGATATCCGACATATCATCATCAAGTGTAAGATAAGGCTCTTGGATAAGGTCATTTCTTGAAACGTCCCAATCGGCGTCATAGCACTGCACCTTCACAAGGTCAGGATTTGTTGTTCCCCAATAGTTGCCGGAGATGTCATAGGTGGTACGTCCGTTATAGTCTTTTGAAGCATCAAATGAACCGATTGCTCTTATATTATCATAATTATTAAGATAAAACGAATTAAGAATGGCATTATTTGCGAACAGTGGATTATACTTATCTGATGCCCCAACTATTATTGACGGTTCATCATCTTTCTTACCGTGATAATTAAGTGCTACATTTTTTTCAAAACGATCATAAGGATATACTCTTTGGTTGTCATAATTGTCAAAAAGAGTAGTTGTAATATCATAAGCACATATACCGTAACTGTTTCGAGATTTCATACTCATATTAGAGAAATGAGAGTTCGCAATACTTTTGGCAAAAAGCACTCCATATCTAAATGAATAGCTATATGTAAAATTACAATGATCTATTATAGTAACATTAAAAGGCTTACCTGCACTCAAAGAATACGGATCACTAGCATAATAAGTCGCATTATATATATTAACATATTTTAATGACGCATATTTCTTATCATAATCATCATCAACCAGCCCACTATCTTTGAAATCAATATAAGAACCCGTTCCGGTAATTGTCACTGCCTTATCTTCAAAACCTTTGCCTGGATACATCTCAATAAGCTGTTCTTCTGTACCCTCAGCAATAAATCTGCCCTCTACCTGCAAATAAACGTTGGCATTTGCACCATACTTATTATTAGGGTCAGCAGACCAGAACTGTATTCTTGTGCCAGGCTCAACTGTTACTGTTACGCCCTCAGGGATAAGCACATTGTTTTCAAGTATCCAAAGCTTATCGTTTGTAAGGGTCATATCTTCATTGATTATTCCGCTGAGTGCAACACCATTTTGAACAGTTAAAGTATAGCTTGCAGATGAGCTATACAAATTGTCGTCCCTTTCATCAAGTCCATTCTTGGCGGTAATGGAGATATTGAAAGTTATCTGAATATCATTAGGTGTACCCTCTTTTATCTTAAAGCGAATAGGGTTTGATATGCCTGTGAGTTTCTCGTCTGTGTATGTAAAGCCATTATTTACAGAAGCGAAAGTACCTACATCAGACAACTTGATTTCATCATTTATGAACTCAACGTATTTGTTTGGTATACCAGCAACAGAGTCTGCGTCAACTTTTACAGTAATGTCAGTTGCCGCACCCCACCTGTTCCATACAGCTATACCCATGTCAATAGTTTCACCAGGCTGTGCAATGCCGTCACCATTATTTAAAGATGAAACATCTTGATAATCAAGAGTGTAGACCTCATCAAGGCTCAGCTCAGGCTGTGCTTGTTTTGTAAGGCTGTCACGAATATTAAGCACAGGATAGCTGTGAAAGTCTCCCTTGGGAGCAATAAAGCCTACGCTGCTTGTAGTGGCGCTACAAAGCTGACCCATTATATATCTTGAACTATACTTTGATTTATCTGTGTATTTGCTTCTTAAAATAGCCGCTGCTGCCGCAACATTTGGTGTTGCCATTGACGTACCGCTCCAACAAGCATATCTGTTGCCAGGAAGTGTGCTATAAATATTAACACCAGGGGCTGCCATTTCATATTCGCAATTTTGTCCCTCTAAGTAGTCCCAGTTTGAAAAAGAAGCAAGGCTCTTATTATTGTCAGTTGCCATTACGCCAAGTACATATTTATATCCTGCTGGATAGATATCTTCTGTATTAAAATAGCCTGCATTAATTGCGTCAGTTGTCGGCAAGCCGTCATTACCTGCCGCCGCAACGAGAACACAGCTTGGGAAAGCGTCCTGCAATGCGCTTTCAACGAGATATGACCTGCCTGTTCCACCGAAGGACATATTGATAACGTCTGCGCCATTGTCAGCGGCATACTTTATCGCCTTGGCGATATCCGAGCTTGCAAAGCTTCCGTTCGCCTGACCTGCCCTTACGCACATTATCTTTGCACCATATGCAACACCGACTCCGCCGCCATTGCCAGGTGTCATTGCGATTATGCCTGCAACGTGTGTGCCGTGACCATGCTCGTCCATAGGGTCGCAATCGCCGTCAACAAAGTCTACGCCATGAACATCGTCAACATAACCATTGCTGTCATCATCAATGCCGTTGCCGGGTATTTCGCCCTCATTCACCCAAATGTTGTCTGCAAGGTCTTTATGGGTATAGTCAACGCCCGTGTCGATAACAGCCACAACAGTACCTTTGCCGGGAGCTTCCTTTTTAGCAGGATCAAAACAATCTTTCCATACGCCTGTTACGTCCATGCAAGGGAAATGAGTTTCAGCGTTTATTTCCTCGTCGGTTGCCGCAACAGTTGTTGTGTCTGTCTTTTCCCACACAAAGTCAGGCTCAGCCGACAGAATGTTTTCATTGTCCGACAGCTTGTCCACAGTTGCCCAAACGTCCTCCGAGGTGGTCGCTTCATAGAACGTCTTATAAGGGGTCATGCCGTCCTTTTCGTCAGTGTTTTCTGCCTTTGTTTCAAGAATAAACTCAACGTCTTTCAGATCATACTCGGCGCAGATATCGCTGTCATCATCAAGATAAGCCGATTCTTCACCCTCTGCATGATAAGAAAGCACCGAGAACAGCACTTTGCCAGGAGTTATCTCCGTGCTGTCACGATATTCCTGTTCAGCCTCCATATCCGAGATAGGGTCATAAGCGTGCTGAGTTTTGTCAGCCTTGTCTGCACTGCTTTCTGGCTGCTGTGCCTTGTTTTCTGACTGCTCAGTACCGCTATAGCTCTCTGCATCAGCCGTTTTGCCGCTTTCTTCAGCCGAAGCTTTCACCACAGCATTTTCGTCATACAACACACCACTCAATGCAGTGGATTGAAAACTCAATCCCAAACACAGAAGCAATGCTACTATCTTCTTACTGTTCATAATTTTTCCCTCCCTAACCTTATTTTATTTTGTATTTTAACTATAACTAATTATCGTTGTATTCATTATAGCACATTAAAAATCAAATTTGTTAAGCTGTCAGCTTAGTTAAACGTTTTCGGAAAATATTTTTTTATTTTAACAATTATTTTGTTCATAATATTTCTCTATGCACTGTTTACAATTTACAAAAAATCTGATAGAATTAAAATAACCAAATCAAGGGAGCGTAAAAAATGAGAACTTGTCCTCACTGTGGCAGCGAGCTTCACGATGATTCTACTTTCTGCTTTGCCTGTATGTCCATCGTCAACGAGCGTAAAGAATTACTTATAAAGGTAAACACGTCACGCAAAAGAACCATACCAATGGTTTGTGTTGCAGTCGCTATCATAGCCGCATCGTCAGTGTTTGCCGTTGTCAGCAAGAAAAACAATGCCGTAGAAACTAAAACACCTGAGCCTGCAAAAGCTGTGACAACTTCTGACACTGTAACGACCATACCGCAGACAACGACTGCCGCCACAACAACTGTACCTACTACCACCACCGCACATGCACCAACGGCAGATGAGATAGACAAAATTTCAGGCGGTATTAGGCAGGCTTCCACAGGCACGGCAGGCACTACTACCACTACAACAACCCTGCCTGAAGAAACTCAGCCCGAAGAACAAAATGACTATCAGCCAAATGAAGCTCAGCAGGAGGAAAATACAGCTCCAGCCGAGCCTGAGCCGTCATATTTTTCCGAGGACGGTGCAAATGAGCTGAGCAGAATATTTGCAGACAAAATAAATAAAAAACGTGAAGGCAGAGGCTATGCACCACTGAGGGTCTGCGGACAGCTTGACGATCTGCTGTCAATGAGTCTTGAAACATTGACTCATGTGCAAAGTGAGGGCGAGATCGATACTTGCTATGAAATAACATTGGATAAGCTAAAAAGCAACCTCAGCGACGTTGGACTTCCCTCAGACAGTGAATTTATAAGGATAAGCTATGTAATGAACTGCTGCAAAAGCTATGATGAAATATTTGAATATGCCAAAAAGGTGAATTTTTCAAACGAGCTTTTCACTGATGAAGAAGGCGTCCTTACAGTTTATTCTCAAAGGCTAGATTACAAATATCTCGGCTGCATAATATATGATAGATGTGATAGTCAGCAAAAGCCTAATGGTGATATTTCATACACGACCGAATACGTCTGCGAAATTTGGCTAATGAAATAAGCAAAATTAAAGTTTACAAATCATCTTATAATTAGCCTTGATATATTGTTTACAATTCACAAAAATTATGCTAAAATAAATGTATGCTTTTAAGCTCTTAGCTTTATCAGTAAATAATATAACAAGGAAAAAACATCTATGAAGTTCAATATCAAAAAGGTCACAGCCGCATTTTTAAGTGCGGCAATGCTCACCACAGGCTCGGCTCAGCTTTCTGTTTTTGCACAGCAGACGCTTAAATACGAAGCCGAAAACGGCACTTTGGGCGGTTCTGCCTATATCCAAACAGACAGCTCCGCATCAGGCTCTAGGTCAGTTCGTTTTTCAGACTCAAGCTGCACATGGTCACAGACTGTTACAGTCAGCGAAAGCGGATACTACAAAATAAAGCTTTACAGCCGCGGAGAAGGCTCGAATAAGATAAACAACCTTTCTGTAAACGGCTCAAATGCAGGCACTTTCAGCAGTGCAAACGGCTCTGCCTATAAAGCGTCCACAGTAAATGGTATTTATCTCAAAAAGGGTCAGAACACTGTCAAAATAACAATGTCGTGGGGATATTTTACTCTCGACTACATAACCATTGAAAAAATGAGCGTTTCAAATGCCTACACCGCCGCTGAAAATCTCGTTGACCCATACGCTTCACAAAGCACACAGCGCCTTTACAGCTATATGAAGGACGTTTACGGCAAAAAGGTCATAACAGGACAGTATTGTGACGGTGGTCTTAACGGCACTGAGTTCAAAGCTATAAAGTCCGCCACAGGTCAGACCCCTGCTATGTTGGGTCTTGACTTTATGCGCTATACTCCATGCCGTGTCCAGAACGGTGACACCTCCGACGCTGTCGAAAAGGCTATCGAGTTTTCACGGGCAGGAGGAATAGTAACATTCTGCTGGCATTGGAACGTCCCTGACAAATATCTTCTCTCAGGTACAGACGGCGGAAATCCACGTTGGTGGGGTGGTTTTTACACCAAAAACGTTGACCGCTCAAAGTTCTCGCTTACCAAAATAATGAACGGCTCAGACCCTAAGGGCTACAACACTCTTATGAGCGACGTTGACGAGATCGCCAAACAACTCAAACGTCTTTCTGACGCAGACGTTCCGGTACTGTTCAGACCGCTCCACGAGGCAAGCGGCGGTTGGTTCTGGTGGGGTGCAGACGGCTCGGAAGCCTACAAAAAGCTTTGGCAGGCAATATATGATAAGCTCACGAATGAATACAAGCTTGACAATATCATATGGGTATGGAATGGTCAGGCGGCAAATTGGTATCCTGGCGACGAATATGTTGACATAATCGGAGAGGATATCTACCCAGGCACAAGAGATTATTCAGCACAAAGTTCAAAATATCTTGAAGCCACAGACTGTTCACCAAACGGAAAAATAGTTGCCCTTACAGAAAACGGCTGTCTTTTCGACCTTGACAAAGCCTTTGATGCAAACACCGCATGGTCATATTTCGGCACATGGAGCGGTGAGTTTTGCATATCAAGCTCTGAGAAATATACCGAGAAAAGTATGTGGCAAAAGGTCTATAACAGCGACTATGCCGTGACACTTTCAAGTCTGCCCGACCTGAAAAGCTATCCTATCAGCAGTGACAATACACAAATAACTCTTGACTCCACGTCAAAAGAAATCACATACGGCGACAGCATTACCCTAAAAGCCAGCGTGACCTCAGACACTCCTCAGACAGTAACATGGAAAAGCTCCAACACAGCCGTTGCCACAGTAAAAGACGGTGTTGTGACCGCCACGGGCAAAGGCACAGCAAAGATAACAGCCTCCCTGCCTAACGGAAGGTCTGCCGTATGCACTGTAAAGGTCACCACAAAAAAGCTTCCAACATCAGGCTGTTCCTATGCAAGCACTGCACAGTACACAGGCAGTGCAATTATTCCGACAGTCACTGTTAAGGACGGAAGCAAAGTTCTCCGTCAGAACATCGACTATCGTGTGATAGTCACGAACAATGTTAAAATCGGTCACGCTAACATCACTATCTCAGGCATGGGCAACTACTACGGCAGTTATTCCGCAGGCTTTGACATTATCCCTGCAAAGCAGACCATACAAAAGCTTGAAACAAGATACAAAGGCTTCTTTGTGGATTGGGCGCAGAAAGGCTCTGCCACAGGCTATGACATTCAGTATTCCACCAGTGCAAACATGAGCGGTACGGCTTCCAAACACCTCACTGCCAACAAGCCAGATAACCTGACAATAAGTGGTCTGACAGCCGACAAGACATACTACGTCCGTGTGCGTTCCTACACAAACGTTGGAAGCAAGACTTATTATGGTCCATGGTCTGACATAAAAAACATAAAGACCGCAAAATATGATATCACAAAAGCTTCCGTTTCTGGCATTTCCACCAAGGCATACACAGGCAAGGCTATAACACAGAACATTACTGTGAAATACAACGGCACTGCCCTGAAAAACGGAACTGATTACACAACTTCCTACTCAAACAACAAAAAAATCGGCAAGGCAATTGTCAAGATAACAGGCAAAGGCAAATATGGTGGCATTATCACAAAGAACTTTACCATAAACCCTGCCAAGCAGGAGATACAGAAGCTTACGTCTAAATCCAAAGCATTTTTCGTGGATTGGGCGCAGAAAGGCTCTGCAACGGGCTATGAGATACAGTATGCAACTAACTCCAAGTTTACAAACGCAAAGAAAGTCACCATAACAAACAACAAGACCGACAAGACCACAATTTCCAAACTTAGCGGCAACAAGAAATATTACGTTCGTGTTCGTTCGTACACGACAGTGAACGGCACAAAATATTACGGTGCATGGTCGGTTTCAAAGAGCGTGACTACCAAAAAATAAACACAAAAGCACTCCTAGCGAAATTTGAAATGCTCCCCTTTTGTTAGACAATGTGGTATAATAGAAATATACCAATAAAAGATCTAACAAAAGGGGCATTTTTATGCCAAAAGGAAAGCCGAACAAAAGATACACACCGGAATTCAAAATCAAAGTAGTGGAAACAATGCACAGAGAAAAGCTAATAAAATATGTTTGTCTGACGTTTCGTACTTCACTGCCTGCGATATTAAGGAAGACTGATGATAAGGCAGATAAAATAGCAGAAAAACAAAGCCCCCTGAGCCACAATGCTCAGAAGGCTTTGTTTTATATTTGGCCGAAACAGCTATCAAGAACATTTTCAGACAAATTCAAACAAGTGCCTGAAATTCAATGATTGTCTCTTTCGGATCGTCAGTAACAGTTACATCTATTTTAAATTGCTGTATCATTATTCCTTTCAATTTTATGTCGTTAAACTTGACGTATTCCAAAAACATTTTTATGAATAAATCCCTATCAGCGGTATAATCCTTAAAATACGCACATAGATATTTTCCCGCAGGGAGC
>OLYB01002298.1_pt1 | contig 13338 bp, 13 predicted proteins | sample 1674481 | NCBI WGS metagenome assembly OLYB01 (sample SAMEA103958167, study PRJEB25191) | human gut metagenome
TCCACTACCAGCGCGACCTCGCCACCCTGACCGCACAGGACTTCATCGATGTGGTCCGCCTTCATGCGGAGGACGGTGTGGATTTCGTCACCCTCCACTGCGGCATCACCCGCAAGACCATCGACCAGATCCGCAAGCACAAGCGGAAGATGAACATCGTCAGCCGCGGCGGCTCGCTGGTCTTCGCATGGATGTGCATGACCGGCAACGAGAACCCGTTCTATGAGCACTTCGATGAAATTCTGGACATCTGCGAAGAGCATGATGTGACCATCTCGCTGGGCGACGCCTGCCGCCCCGGCTGCTTGGCCGACGCCACCGATGTCTGCCAGATCGAGGAGCTGGTCCGTCTGGGCGAGCTGACCAAGCGGGCTTGGGCCCACAACGTGCAGGTCATGGTGGAAGGCCCCGGCCATGTGCCCCTGAATCAGGTCGCCGCCAACATGGAGGTGCAGAAGAGCATCTGCATGGGCGCCCCGTTCTACGTGCTGGGACCCCTCGTCACCGACATCGCCCCCGGCTATGACCACATCACCGCCGCCATCGGCGGTGCCGTGGCTGCCGCCAGCGGTGCCGCCTTCCTGTGCTATGTCACCCCGGCGGAGCATCTGGCTCTGCCCAACGTGGACGACGTCAAGCAGGGCATCGTGGCCTCGAAGATCGCGGCCCACGCCGCCGACATCGCCAAGGGCATCCCCCACGCCCGCGACATCGACGACAAGATGGGCGACGCCCGCCGCGTGCTGGACTGGGACGCACAGTTCGCCTGTGCCATCGACCCGGAGACCGCCAAGGCCATCCGCGACGCCCGTCTGCCCGAAGACGACCACAGCGACACCTGCTCCATGTGCGGCAAGTTCTGCGCCGTCCGCAGCATGAATAAAGCGCTGGCCGGCGAGTACATCGACATCCTGTAATTTCTTCCCCCGAAGAAAGCATAGAAAGAAAGCCCCCTGCACGCGGTATGTGCAGGGGGCTTTCGGCGTTTTTGGAGAAGAAATCTTATTTCGCGATCTGCGGCACGGAAGAGGGCGTCTGCACCAGATTCGTCATGCTCTTGAGGCTGATGCCGAGGGTGGAGAGATTGTGCAGCATGGCCGAAGCGGCGGGCTGCAGGATGCCCAGCGCACCCAAAAGGATGAGGGTGGAGTTGAAGCTCAGCACGAAGCGGTAGTTTGCGCTGACCCGGTGCTGCAGGGCGTTGGCTACCGTCTTGAGGAAGACCAGTTCTTCAAGGCTGTCGGCCTTGATGGTCACATCCGCGATCTCGCGGGCGATGGCGGCACCGGAGTTGATGGCGATGCCGATGTCGGCGGCGGAGAGGGCGGGGGAGTCGTTGATGCCGTCGCCGATCATGACGACGGTGTGGCCCGCAGCCTTTTCCTTCTGGACGAAGTTGGCTTTGTCCTCCGGCAAAACCTCGGCGTAGAACTGGTCCACGCCCACCTGCTTGGCAATGGCCTCGGCGGTGCGGTAGCTGTCACCGGTCATCATCACGATGTTCCGGATGCCCAGCTTGTGTAGCTGGTGCAGGACGGAAGCGGCTTCCGGGCGCAGGGGGTCGGCGATGCAGATGACGCCGACCAGCTGGCCGGAGACAGCCATATACAGGTGAGAATACTCCGGGGCGAGGGAGTCGAACTTCTCCTGCTCGTCGGCGGGGATAATGCAGTGCTCGTCCTCAAAGACGAAGTGGTAGCTGCCGATGACCACCCGCTCGCCGCTGACCCGGCTGGCAATGCCGTGGGCCACGATGTACTCCACCTCGGAGTGCACCTCCTCGTGGGCGAGGTTCCGCTCCTTGGCGGCGCGGACGACGGCGTTGGCCATCGAGTGCGGGAAGTGCTCCTCAAGGCAGGCGGCAAGGCGCAGCACGTCGTCCTTCTCGCTCTGGCTGAAGGGGACGACGTCCACCACCTGCGGGGTGGCGCGGGTCAGGGTGCCGGTCTTGTCGAACACGATGGTGTCGGCCTTGGCCAGCGCTTCCAGATACTTGCCGCCCTTGACGGTGATGTGGGCCGTGCCGCACTCGCGCATGGCGGAGAGGACGGCCAGCGGCATCGAGAGCTTGAGCGCACAGGAGAAGTCCACCATCAGGATGGAGATGGCGCGGGTGACGTTCCGGGTCAGCGCGTAGGTGACCACGGTGCCCGCGAGGCACCACGGCACCAGCTTGTCGGCCAGTTCCAGCGCACGGTTCTCGGTGCTGGACTTCAGCTTCTCGGATTCCTCGATCATGGCCACGATCTTGTCGTAGCGGTTGGAGCCGCCCGCAGCCTTGGCCAAGAAGACGCACTGGCCCTCCTCCACCACGGTGCCCGCGTAGACGGTGGCACCCTCGATCTTCCGCACCGGCATGGATTCGCCGGTCAGCGCGGCCTGATTGATCATGGCTTCGCCTTCGATCACGGTGCCGTCCAGCGGGACCATGTTGCCGGAGCGCACCACGATCTCGTCGCCGGGCTGGACCTTCGTCAGCGGCAGCAGCACTTCGGTGCCTTGGCTGCGCACCCAGACCTTGTCCACATTCAGCGCCATGCTGCGGGCCAGATCATCGAGGCTCTTCTTGCGGGTCCACTCTTCCAGCAGGGAGCCGAGGTTCAGCAGGAACATGACGGAGCCGGCGGTGTTGAAATCACCCCGCAGCACCGAGACGCCAATGCTCAGCGCATCCAGCACCTCGACTTCCAGCTTGCGCTGGAACAGACATTTGACGCCCTTCCACACAAAGGCGATGGAGCGCCAGATGGTGTAGGCCGCGCGGATGGGGGCGGGCAGGAACAACTTGCGGAAGCAGTGGCCTACCACAAGGCTGTACATCTTTTCCTGATATTCCTGATTGAGTTTCCGGCTGTCGGCGGAGGTCACAAGGGCGTCCAGCTCCGGCCGGTCGAATTTGTAGGTGCTCAGCGCCCGGACGGCGTCGGCACGCTTGCCATTATAATAAAGTACCACGTCGCCGGTCCGCTCGTAGACGGTGGCCTTTTCGATGGCGTCGTGGTGGTTGAGATAAGCTTCCAGCACATCGGCGCGGTGGAGCGTCATCCGCACATTGCAGACATGGACGCGCATCCGGCCCCGGCCTTCATGCAAAATGGTGCATTTCATACTCGTTCCCTTTCTGACCATGAAAAAGAGCCGCCCGCAGGCGGCTCCCATAGGGCCTTGGATTATTCGGCAGCCTCGGTGGAGGCAGTCTCCTCAGCGGCGTCCTCGATGACAGCGGCCTCAGCCTTGGCAGCGCGGGCCTCGTTGATAGCCTTTGCGTCTGCCAGAATGTCACCGGCCTGTTCCTGAACCTTGTTCACGGTCTCCATGGTGGAGTCCTTCATGCGCAGAACGGCAGCGGCGGTCTGGGTGTAAACCTTCTTGGCATCGCTGCTGGACAGAAGCTTGAAACCGGCAGAACCAAACAGGGTGCCAGCGGCGAACAGGGCGATCTTCTTCATGTTAACCATATCGATATACCTTCCTTTTTTCGTGTTGCTTGTATGGCCCAAAAGGGCCGGTTTGAGGGAGCGGGACGCTCCGTATTGCTGCCGTTATTGTAGCACGAAATTTGGAAAATGCAAGTGGTTTGCATAAAGTTAACACATAGAAACTTTTTTGCAGGAGTTTGTTATAATTGACTATCCCTACGTTGTTTTTTGAGACAAACAGGTGCTTACCCCCACACCAACCACAGGCAGCCGTAGCCCGTCAGCACGGCGGCCAGCGTGAAGGGGATATGCGCAGAAAGTCCTTGGTGCGGACGGTCTCGCCGTTTTTGCGCAGGATGCCGATGGCTGCGATGTTGGCCGAAGCGCCGATGGGGGTCAGGTTGCCGCCCAGCGCCACAAAGGGCCGCTGCTGCGGCAAAGCCAGCATCAGAATGTAGATCAGCGCAAATAAGATCAGCGCAAGGATCATGCGTCCTCCTCGGTGTGGGAGTCGCGGTCTTCGTCGATCATCCGGTAGCCCACGCCCAGCTCATTTAAGATGTAGGTGTTCTTTCCGGGGCGGCTGCCCAGCTTGCGGCGGATGTTGGCCATGTTGACCTGCAGCTTCTTGGTGCTGCCGCAGTCGGTGTCGCCCCAGATGGCCTTGACGATGGCGGGGTAGGTCATCACCCGGCCGGCGTGCTCGGACAAAAACGCGACGATGTTGTATTCGGTCTGGGTCAGCTTGATCTCTTCCTCCCCCACGAAGACCTTGCGGCGCTCGTAGTTGATGGTGAGGTCCTGCGCACGGAAGGTGCCCGTGGGGTTGGAGCTGTAGCGGTTGGTGCGCAGCGCCGCCCGCACCCGCGCCAGCAGCTCGCCGGTGCCGAAGGGCTTGGTGATGTAGTCGTTGGCACCGAGGTCCAGCGCCTCGATCTTGTCCGCCTCGGTGGTGCGGGCCGACAGCACGATGATGGGGGTCAGGTACTTCTGGCGCACATACCGGATCAGCTCCACACCATCCCGGTCAGGCAGACCGAGGTCGAGGATGATCAGGTCTGGGTTGCAGGAACCGAACATCGACTGCCCCAGTTCGCAGGAGGGGGCCACAAACGTCTGGTAGCCGTTGGTCTCCAGCAGGGTATAGATGAAGCTGCAGATATTGGCCTCGTCTTCTACGACCAGCACTTTGAATTTGTTATTGCTCATCTTGATTTTCCTCCGTCTCAATGGATTCGGTTTCCAGCCAGAAGCGGATGGTCGTGCCCTCGCCTTGGCGGCTCTCGGCCTTGATCTCTCCGCCGTGGGCTTTTACGATGGCGGCACAGACCGAAAGCCCGATGCCCATGCTGTGCTTGCCGTGGTCGGCGGTGTCCTCGGCGGGCAGCATCCCGGAAAACAGCTTCTTCAGCCGCTCCTTGGGGATGCCGCAGCCGTTGTCCGTTACTTCGAACACAGCGTGGCTGCCCACCGTGAAGACTTTCAGCGTCAGCTGGGTCATCCCTTCGGCGTGGAGCACCGCGTTTTCCAACAGGTTCGTCAGCACCTGCGAGATCAGCATCGAGTCCATGGGGATGACGATGAAGCTGTCCGGCAGTTCGAGCTTTACGTTCACGTCCGGGTAGCGCTTCTGGAACCGCACCAGCACCGTGTCGATCAGCTCTTCCAGCACGGTGGGGGTCTTCTGCACCGCCACCTTGTCGTTGTCGAACCGGGTGACCGAGAGCAGGTTCTCCACCATCCGGTTCAGCCACTGGGCGTCCGAACAGGCCTCGCCAAGAAGTTTAACTTTTTGCTCTTTATCCAGAGAGTCATAATTCTCAATGACGGTCGAACAAGCCCCGTAGATCGAAGTCAGCGGGGTGCGCAGGTCGTGGGAGACGGCCCGCAGCAGGTTGGCCCGCATTTTTTCAGTCTCGCTCTCCATCCGGAGCTGCTCCTGCATCTTGATCCGGGTGGTCAGGGTGCTGGTCATGATGGAGACCACCAGCATCACCAGCCCGGAAAACAGGTTCTCCGGCAGGGTGAAGTTGAAGGCAAAGTAGGGCGAACGGAACGCAAAGTTGACCGCCAGCACGCTGAGCAGCGATGCCATGACGCCCCAGAAGTAACCGTCAGTATAGATCGAAATTAAAAATACCGCTAGAACAAATACCATGGACGCCACGCCGTCGATGCGGCCGCTGATGCGCTGGATGCCGAACATCACGAGGAATGCCAGCGCAAATACGCCCAGTAGCACGAGGATGTCTGTTTTGCGGATGATTTGCTTCATGGAATGTGATCCCTCCTGAACTGTATTCGAGCCCACCCTGAAAGTATACCATATTTTTATTTAAGAAACAGCTAAGGAATCAAGATTCTTGACCGGAGGAAAAATGGATGCTTTGACGTATTCAAAAACTGTGTTGACAAATATTTATATGATAATTATAATATAAATATGGAAGCAATTCGATTTGAGTGGGATGAAAATAAAAACCACATCAACCAAAACAAACACAAGATTTCCTTTGAGGAAGCAAAAACGGTTTTCTACGACGAAGAAGCGTTGGTGATTGATGACCCTGAGCATTCTGAACAGGAGGAACGGTTTATTATTCTCGGCCTTAGCAGTAAGGCAAATCTGCTCATCGTTTGTCATTGCTATCGCGAATCGGACACCGTGATCCGAATCATTTCGGCCCGAAAAGCGACCAGAACCGAATCGGAATATTATGGAAAGTGAGGCGTGTACGATGTTGGACGAGTATGATTTTTCGAAAGCTAGAAAGAACCCTTATGCAAAGGCGTTGAAAAAGCAGATCACGATCAATATTGACAGCAACACGATCGACTACTTCAAGGAGCAGTCGGAAGCGGTGGGAATTCCGTATCAGACGCTGATCAATCTATACCTGAAAGATTGCGTCGCGAATAAACGGCATCTGTCGATGTCTTGGCAGTGATACAAAACGGGCTGTTCGAAGGAACGGCCCGTTTTGCCGCAATTGACATTTTCCGCCCGAAAGCTCATAATAAAGATACCTTTAACAGAGAGGACGAGGGAAAATGCTTTATTTTGAGAACGATTACTGCGAAGGTGCCCATCCGGCCATTTTGCAGAAGCTGATGGAAACGAACTTCGAGAAGGTGCCCGGCTACGGCACCGACCCCTACTGCGCCAGCGCGAAGGAAAAGATCTGCGCGGCGTGCCGGTGTCCGGAAGCGGGCGTGACGTTCATCTCCGGCGGTACCCAGACGAATGCCATCGTTATTGCGTCGATGCTGCACCGGTGGGAGGGCGTTGTGGCAGCAGCCACCGGCCATGTCAACGGCCACGAGGCCGGGGCCATCGAGTTCACCGGCCACAAGGTGATGGGGCTGCCCCACAAAAACGGCAAGCTGGACGCCGCCACGGTCCGGAATTTCTGCGCCACCTTCTACGCCGACAGCAACCATGACCACATGGTCTTCCCCGGCATGGTGTATCTCTCCCACCCCACCGAGTACGGCACCCTCTACACCAAGGCCGAACTGGAAGCTCTCCACGCGGTCTGTCAGGAGTACAAGATGCCCCTCTTCGTGGATGGCGCACGGCTGGGCTACGGTCTGGCGGCGGATGGCACGGACGTCACCCTGCCCGACCTCGCAAAGTGGGCCGATGTGTTCTACATCGGCGGCACCAAGGTCGGTGCTCTCTGCGGCGAGGCCGTTGTCTTCCCCCACGGTGCGCCGGCCCACTTCATGACCATGGTTAAACAGCAGGGCGCGCTGCTGGCGAAAGGCCGTCTGCTGGGGCTGCAGTTCGACGTCCTGTTCACCGACGGCCTGTATGAGAAGATCAGCCGGAACGCCATCACCACCGCCAACGCCCTCAAGAAGGGCCTTGCGGCGAAGGGATACCAGTTCTTCATGGATTCCCCCACCAACCAGCTCTTCATCGTGTTCCCCAACCAGCAGCTGGCCGCGCTGGAGGGCAAGGCCAAGTTCGGCTTCTGGGAGAAGTATGACGACGCCCACACCGTCATGCGGATCGCGACCAGCTGGGCCACCAAGATGGAGGAGATCGAACAGCTGCTGGAGCTGCTGTGAGCGCCAAAGATCTCATAGGCTTTGTGCAGAAAATGGCTTGCTTTTTTTGGCGCGGTATGGTATCTTTATTTAGATGAAGATCGCGCTGGGATGCAGCGCAGAAAGAGAAGGAGAAATGAACTATGGGCTTTTTCGATAAGCTGTTTGGCGGCAAGGCTGCTGAGACGAAATTCAAGGGCGAGAAAATGACCGTCATGATGCCGCTGGAAGGCAAGGTCATCCCGCTGGAAGAGCTGCCGGATGAGACCTTTGCTTCGGCGATCCTTGGCGGCGGCTGCGGCATCGAGCCCACCGGCGACACCGTGTATGCTCCGTTCGACGGCACTGTGACGCAGGTGCCGGAAAGCCTCCACGCCGTCGGCATGATGAGCGACGACAACATCGAGCTTCTGATCCACGTTGGTATGGACACCGTGGAGATGAAGGGCAATGGTTTCACCTCTCTCGTCAAGGAGGGCACCAAGGTCAAGGCCGGCACCCCGCTGCTGAAGGTCGATCTGGACGCCATCCGTGCCGCTGGCCATCCCACCGCAACGGCCATCATCGTGACCAATGGCGATGATCTCCCCGAAATGAGTGTTGTTGCCGCCGGTGATACCGCCGTCGGCGTGCCGCTGTTGAGGTTCAAGGCATAAGTGTTTCCACCCGGAAGATCATCTTCCGGGTGTTTTTTTGAGCAAACCTAGAAAAAGTGAGGAAGTATATCATGGAAACGAAAACCAAAAAACCGAAGTTATCTCTTGCCAAGCGGATGGCCATCTCGCTGGTGTGTGGTCTGGCAGCCGGCATCGCCTTCATGTTCCTGCGGGAGAGCCTGATCTCCGGCGGCCGCGCAGAGGTGTGGGCCACCATCAACAACCTCCTGTTCCAAGACATCACGGCGGAAGGGGCCGAGCGCGCCTTCGGCCTCTTCTACATCATCGGCCAGCTCTTCATCAAGGCGCTGCAGCTGGTCATCATCCCGATGGTCTTCACCTCCATTGCGCTGGCCATCGGCAGCATTGCGGACACCCGCACCATGGGCCGCATCTCGGCCAAGACCCTGTTCTGGTTCCTGCTGTGCTCTTTTCTGGCGCTGCTGCTGGCGGGCGTCGTGGGTTACACCACCTATTCCATGGGGCTGTTCAATACCCACATTGAGGGCCTGACCGAGGCCACCGGCTCCACCGGCTCGAACCCCCTGAATGTGGTGCTGAACATCATCCCCTCCAACATCATCACGGCCTTTGGCAGCAACGGCGCGGTGCTGAGCGCAGTTTTCCTTGCTGTGGCCACCGGGCTGAGCATGAATACCCTCGGTGAGAGCCGCACCGCCACCCTCCGCCGTCTGCTGGGCGAGGTCAACGATGTGGTGGTGGTCTTCCTGAACTTCATCGTCAGCAACTTCGCGCCCTTCGCCGTCTTCGTGCTGCTGACCCGCACCTTTGCCATCTACGGCATCGATTACCTCAAGCCCGCGCTGGTCTATGTGGTGGTCACGGTGATCCTGCTGCTGGTCTTCCTTGTGGTGGCCTATCCGCTGGTCGTGGCACTGGGTGCCAAGCTGAACCCCATCAAGTTCATCAAAAAGATCGCAAACGTGGCCGTTTTCGGCTTCTCCACCTCTTCCAGCGCTGCGACCCTGCCCCTGAACATCAAGGTCAGCGAGGAAGAGTTCGGCGTGGATGAGAGCATTGCCTCCTTTGTTCTGCCGCTGGGCATGACCATCAACATGGACGGAACCGCCATCATGCAGGTCATCGCTACGGTGTTCATTGCGGGCTGCGCCGGTTATACCGTCACGCCCGGTCAACTGGTGGTGGTAGCGCTGCTGGCGCTGCTGGCTTCGGTGGGCACCCCGGCAGCTCCCGGTGCAGGGGCGGTCATCCTCTTCACCATCCTGTCCGGCATGGGCTTCGTCAATGACGGCGCGTTGCTGGCCTATTCCCTGATCCTTGCCATCAACCGCCCCATCGAGATGCTCGTCACCTCCCTGAATGTCGTCGGCGATGCCGTCGCCAGCATCTGCGTCGCCAAGAGCGAAGGGCTGCTGAAAGAGGACGTCTATAATAAGTAAGAGCGAGACAAAAGGAACTCCTTGACTTTTTGCCCACAGGTGCGTATAACAAAGACACAAAGGTAAAAAGTCCATTGATCTCACAAAAGCAAAGCAAGAAGCCCCCCGGTACTGCGAATACCGAGGGGCTTCCTGTTTGCTGGGGGTCAGTGGTTGGGTGGCTTCAATTTTACAGGAGATATCATCTCTTTACAATTGCGGCGTCGGCGGCGCGAAGCTTTTACACAAGCTTTTCCTCTCCATGGTTTCGGGCGGCGGGGAAGTTCGGTACAATAAAACCGTTCCGAGAGAAGCATGAAAGAAGGGCCCAAGGGGCACCTAAAGAGAGGATTTCCATATGAAAGAGAACAAGATCACCCGCCGCAATTTCCTGAAGGTCGGTGCTGCGGCATCGGCTGCCGGTCTGCTGAGCGCTGCCCCGGTGGCGGCCAGCGCAGCCCAGCCGGATGCCGTCGGCGCTGCGGAAGAAGAGAACGGTCTGCTGGATTTTCTGAAGAAACCGAAGTACATTTTCCTGTTCATCGGCGACGGCATGGGCACTGCCCAGATCCAGTCTGCCCGCTTCTATAAGGGCACCACCGAGAACAACGGGGCCATCACCGAGGGAGAGCTGAGCTTCACCTCCTTCCCCGAAGTCGGCAGCGTGACCACCTACGACAGCACATCCTTCTGCCCGGACTCCGCGTCTACCGCGACCTCTATCGCCACCGGCAATAAGACCGAGAGCGGCGTCATCAACATGTGCCCGTGGACCCGCGATGTGCCTTACGAGACCATCGCCGAGAAGCTGCACAAGCAGAAAAACTATAAGGTCGGCGTGGTGTCCACCGTCAACATCGACCACGCCACCCCTGCCGCCTTCTACGCCCACCAGAACACCCGCAAGAACTACTACCAGATCGGCGTAGAGCTGGCCAATTCCGGCTTCGAATACTTTGCGGGCGGCGAGTTCCAGAAGGTGAACGGCGATGGCACCGGCCCCAACAACCACGAGGTCGCCGCACAGGCGGGCTACAACGTTGTCACCACACAGGCGGGCGCGGCGGCGCTGACGGCCGGGGCGGGCAAGACCCTCATCATCGCCGAGAACCTTGCCGACGGCAAGGCGATGAACTATTCCATGGACGCTGCCAACGGCGAGTGGCAGTTGACCGATTACGTGAAAAAGGGCATCGAGCTGCTGGAAAACAGGAAGGGTTTCTTCCTGATGACCGAATCCGGTAAGATCGACTGGGCCTGCCACGCCAACGATGCCGCCGCCTCCATCCACGACGTGCTGGAGATGAGCAACGCCGTTCAGGCCGCCGAGGCGTTCTACAACGCCCACCCCAACGAGACCCTGATCCTCGTCACGGCCGACCACGAGACGGGCGGCATGGCCATCGGCTACAAGACCACCAACTACGACACCTTCCTGACCAACCTGACCCACCAGAAGATGTCCTACGCAAAGTTTGATTCCACCTATGTGCAGAACTACATCGCCAACAAGACCCCCTTTGAAGCTGCCATGCAGGATGTGAAGGCAAACTTCGGTCTGACCCTGCCCAGCGACCCGGATGCCGCCAACGCCGGCAAGCTGCTGCTGACCGACTACGAGGTGCAGAACCTGCGCACCGCCTACGAGCGCACCCTGAAGGTCGGCTCTGCCAGCCAGAAGGACATGTCTCAGCAGGACTATGAGCTGTACGGTACCTACATCCCGTTCAGCATGGCAATCTGCCACACCATCAACCACAAGTCCGGCATGGATCACACCACCTACGCCCACACCGGTGCCATGGTGAACGTCTACGCCAACGGCGTGGGTGCGGAGAAGTTCGGCGGCGTGTTTGACAACACCGAGATCTATCACAAGCTGGCCGACCTGACCAAGGTCAAGTAAAGCTTCACCGGACTGATTTTTCACATTTTCCCGGATAAAATAAAACCTCCCCGCTCTGGAACCGCAGCGACTGCGGCCGGGCAGGGAGGTTTTACGTTGATTATGCCGTTTGCCTTTGCGGCTCCGAGGGTGAAAAAACAAATCGGGAAAGTCCGCAGACTTTCCCGATTTGTAATTTAGAAAATGATTCCGCTGAATATGGCCAGAGCAAAGCGGAGGCCATTCAAAATTTAATTGTTGATCTCCGGGAAGCCCTCCAGCTTGCTGGTGCAGTGGGGGCAGCGCACCGCCTTGATGGAGATCTCGCTCTGGCAGTAGGGGCACACCTTGGTGGTGGGCTCTGCGGGAGCTTCCGGCTCAGCAGGCTTCTTGTGCAGGGAGTTGACGAACTTGATGACCACGAACAGCACGAATGCTACGATGAGGAAGTTGATGACGGCATTGATAAAGGAACCGATGCCGATCATCACATCGCCCACATGGATGCCGACGTCCGAGAAATCGGCGTTGAAAAACAGGCCGATGGCGGGGTTGATGATGTCGTTCACCAGTGAGTTGACGATGGCGGTAAAGGCACCGCCGATGACAACGCCCACTGCCATATCCAGCACATTGCCGCGCATGGCAAAGGCCTTGAACTCTTCAAAAAACTTTTTGATGCCTTTCACTTCTTTTTCTGCCATAAGAAAATCCACTCCTTTACTCCCTTTATGCCGCAAGGGAACGTATTTGCGTCTATGATAGCGGATTTTTGGCGTGATTGCAAGGGAAAATGACAGCCTCAGCCCTCTTTTGGCAAAAAAATAAAACGGGAAAGCCCGCAGACTTTCCCGTTTTGCAAGGATGAAACAGTTTTTACTTTTCCGGTGCAGTAAAAGCGATGGGGGTAGCACCTGCAGCGGCATCCACACTCAGCAGGGAGATGGGAGCGACCTCGTAGTGCAGGGTCTCAAAGCTCTGGGTCTGGCCGTCCTCGGTGGTGAACTCCAGCACATAGGTCACGTCAGCCTGCTTGTCGGCCTCCACGTCGCGGGTGATGACCACGCTGTCGCCGTCAGCCAGGCCGTCGCCTGCCAGGTTGTCGCCCTTGTCCTCGGCGCCGACTTCGTACAGGTACAGGTCGGTGACCTTGGAACCGGTGGTGTTGTACACGGTGTACTCGGCAGTGGTGGGCTCAGCAGCCTCGCTGGAAGCAGCCTCAGAGCTTGCAGCCTCGCTGGATGCGGCAGCAGAAGATGCCACAGAGGAGGAAGCAGCGGTGGAAGAAGAGCTGCCGCAGGCGGTCATGCCGACAGCCAGTGCCAGAGCGGTAGCAGCGATTGCAACATTCTTGAGTTTCATATGAGATGTACTCCTTTTTTTTCGTGTTTCAATGGACCAACCGGTCGGGCCGATTGGTTTGGAGATGATTATACGGAAACTTTGACAAAAAATCAAGGCCTTTGCTGGCATTTTTCACGATGAAACAGGAACTGTTACCATTTTGACATGAATCTGTCACAATTTAGCAGGGACTAACTTGAAGTTCCGTCCTGCTGCACCGGCGCATCCGGGACGCAGCACCGCCGTGGCGGGTGCCGCATTTTTGCCCCATCTCCCGATTTACAAATCCCCCCAAAAGGGCTATACTATAAATAATTATGCAAACAGGGAGGTGAGTACATGGCAGAACAGGAGCTGGAACAGCTGGAAGGCACGGTGGAAGATATCATCTACGAGAACGCCGACAACGGCTACACCGTGTTCGAGGTGTCCGGCGGCGGGGTCATCACCGTGGTGTGCGGCGTCGTGGGGGAGCTGCACGCCGGGGAAAGCGTCATCTGCCGCGGCCGGTACGAGAACCACGCCACCTATGGCCGCCAGTTCCACGCGCAGGAGTGCGAGACCGACATGCCCAAGGACTT
>OLYB01002302.1_pt1 | contig 13311 bp, 12 predicted proteins | sample 1674481 | NCBI WGS metagenome assembly OLYB01 (sample SAMEA103958167, study PRJEB25191) | human gut metagenome
CGGCGGCGTGCAGAGCTGCGCGCCGCCGAAAAAAGTTTTCCGTTATGCCTCCGCCCGCTCGTCCCAGCCGCGGCAGACATCCACCCACGCCGAGAAGCCGGAATACTGCTCCAGCTCCGGCAGCGTCAGGGCGATGGCGCTGTTCGGGCTGCCGCAGGCGGGATAGACCGTCTCGAACCGCCGCAGGGAGACGTCGAGATAGACGTTCACGTTCTCCGGCACGGCAAACGGGCACACGCCGCCGACCGGGTGGCCGATGAGCGTCAGCACCTCGTCCGGCGTCGGCATTTTCGCCTTCTTGGCAAACCGAGCCTTATACTTTGCATTGTCGATGCGCGCGTCTCCGGCCATGACGATCACCATCGGCGTCTCGCAGACCAGAAACGCCAGCGTCTTGGCAATATGGCAGGGCTCGCAATGCAGGGCCGCGGCGGCCTCCGCCACCGTTGCGCTGGAGACCGGGAACTCCAGCACGCGGTCCTCCATACCGAACCCGGCAAAATAGGCCTTTACTTTCTCTACAGACATGGTGTTTTCACTCCGTTTTCGTATGTTGCGCGCGCAGGGCGGCATCATACAGCTGATTTTTGGCAAGGCCCGTCTCCGCAGCGACCTGCCGGACGGCATCCTTGCGGCTCAGGCCCTCTGCCAGAAGCGCCTGCACGCGCATAAGCGCCTCCTCCTCTGAAACGGGGCCGCTCTCCTGCTGCTTCGGCGCGCCCTCGACGATCAGAACATACTCGCCGCGCGGCGGCTGGGTCTCATAATAAGCGACGGCGCCGTCGAGCGTCAGGCGCAGGACCTCCTCATGCAGCTTTGTGAGCTCGCGGCACAGGGAAATACGCCGTTCCCCACCGAAGGCCGCCGCCAGATCGCGCAGCGTCGCGCACAGCTTGTGCGGGGCCTCGTAGAAGATCATCGTGCGGGTCTCGTTCTGCAAAAATGCCAACCGTTCGCGGCGGTCCCGCTTGGGGACGGGCAGAAAGCCCTCAAACACAAAGCGGGCCGTGGGTTGGCCGCTGGCCGCCAGCGCCGTGACGCAGGCCGATGCCGCCGGGATGGGCACGACCCTGATGCCGCGCTCATGGGCCTCGCGGACGATCTGCTCGCCGGGGTCGCTGATGCAGGGCATACCGGCATCGCTGCACAGGGCGCAATTCTCCCCGGCCTCGATGCGGTTCAGGATGGCCTCGCCGTGGTGGAGCGCGTGCTCATAGTAGCTGACCATCGGCTTTTTGAGACCCAGATGGTTGAGCAGCCGCAGCGTGACGCGGGTGTCCTCAGCCGCGACGAAGTCCGCCAGGCCGAAGGTAGCCGCCACACGCGGCGGCATGTCATCCAGATTGCCGATAGGCGTGGCGACAAGATATAAAGTACCGGGCAATGTGAAAACCCCTTTTGATGTTGATATAATAGTATTATACCTGCAATAACAGACAAGTGCAAGCCAAAAAGAGAGGAGATAGGAGTGAGAAGATAGGAGATTTTCCCACAGCAGGGTTCTCTCCTCTCTCCTAACTCCTATCTCCTCTCTGAAAATTACTCTCCGCTCCGCTCCCCAAACCCGTATTCGTGTTCCTTTACGGGCAGGGTGGTGACTTCAACGTTCTCGATGCGGGCCCAGCGGTTGCTGCGCTCGATGAGGGGGACAAGGGCGTCGAGGGCGGCACGCTCGCCCTGGGCCTCCAACGTGACGCTGCCGTCCCAGTTGTTGGCGACCCAGCCGGTCAGGCCCAGATGCAGGGCTGCGGCGCGGGCATAATAGCGGAAGCCTACGCCCTGCACTGTGCCGGTGAAGCGCCAGCGGCGGCGGATGGCGCTCATGCGTCGATGCCAGTGACGGTGTAATCCCTGGCCTCGACAGCGGTCTTGAGGTCGGCGTCGGCCACATCGTGGGTCAGGGACACAACGGCAGTGCCCTTCTCGTGGCTGACCTCGGCGCTCTGCACGCCGTCCAGGGCCTCCAATGCCTTCTTCACGGTGGCCTCGCAGTGGCCGCACATCATGCCTTCAATGTGAATCGTCTTTTTCATGGCAGTTCCCTCCGTTTGGGTGGTTTTATTTTCCGGGGCAGGCTGCACGAGGCAGCTGCCGGTGGGGCAGGGGATCTCGGGCGCAGACGCGCGGACCGGGGCTCTGCGCTTCGGCGGGGCATCGTGGGCGGCGCTGCGCGGGTCAAAGGTGTTCAGCCGCAGGGCGTTCGTGACGACGCAGACGCTGGACAGGCTCATGGCCGCGGAGGCAATCATCGGGTTCAGCGTGATGCCGAAGCCCGTGAACACGCCCGCCGCCAGCGGGATGCAGATGGCGTTGTAGAAGAACGCCCAGAACAGGTTCTGATGGATGTTGCGCACCACCGTGCGGGACAGGCGCACCGCGGCGGGCACATCGGCCAGGTCGCTGCGCACCAGCACAACATCGGCGGCGTCCAGTGCGACGTCCGCACCGGCACCGATGGCAATGCCGGTCTCGGCGCGGGTCAGGGCGGGGGCGTCGTTGATGCCGTCACCGACCATGGCGACGCGGCCCTGCTTTTGCAGCGCGCGGACCTCGGCTTCCTTGCCCGCGGGCAGGACGCCCGCAATGACATGGTCGGCGTCGAGGCCGACAGCCGCGCCGATGTGGCGGGCCGTGGCGGCGTTGTCGCCGGTCAGCATCACGACCTGCAGGCCGAGCGTTTGCATCTGGGCGATGGCGGCGGCGGAGGACTCCTTCACGACGTCGGACACGCCGATGACGCCTGCGGCCTTACCGGCCAGCGAGAAGTAGAGCGGCGTGATGCCGTCGGCGCTCATCTCGTCGCCCGCCTGCTGCAGGTCGTCGGGCAGGGCGCAGGTCTCGCGGATGAAATCGGCATTGCCGCCCGCAATGACCTTGCCCGCGACCTTGCCGCGCAGACCCTTGCCGGGTACGGCCTCAAAGTCGGTCACAGTGGCGTAGGACAGATGGTCCTTCTCGGCGCGCTGCAGGATGGCGCGGGCCAGCGGGTGCTCACTGCGAAGCTCCAGACCGGCGGCCATGCTGAGCAGGAATTTCTCGGGCACGTTGCGGGTGCCGAAGATTTTTACAACGTTGGGCTCACCGGTGGTGACGGTGCCGGTCTTATCCAGCAGCACGGCGTCGGTGTAGCCGGTAGTTTCGAGGCTGGCGGCGGTCTTGAACAGGATGCCGTTTTTGGCACCCACACCGCTGCCGACCATGATGGCGACGGGCGTCGCCAGGCCCAGGGCGCAGGGGCAGCTGATGACCAGCACGCTGATGCCGCGGGCCAGCGCAAAGGTAAAGGTCTGGCCCAGCAGCAGCCAGATGACAAACGTGGCCGCGGCGATACAGATGACGGTGGGCACGAAGATGCCGGAGACCCTGTCCGCGGTCTTGGCCAGCGGGGCCTTCGTCGCGGCGGCGTCGCGCACCAGGCGGATGACCTGGGACAGCGTCGTGTCCTGGCCGACGCGCTCGGCACGGCAGGTCAGCGCACCGTTCTGGTTGATGGTCGCGGCGCTGACGGGGGAGCCGGGGAACTTGTCCACCGGCATGCTTTCGCCGGTCAGGGCGGCCTCGTTGACAGTGGAGATGCCCTCGGTGACGGTGCCGTCCACGGGGATGCTCTCACCGGGGCGGACTAAAAAGAGGTCGCCGACGTTGACCTCACTGACCGGGACTGTGACCTGCTCGCCGCCGCGCAGGACGCAGGCGGTCTGGGGGGCCAGCTTCATCAGGCTTTTCAGTGCGTCGGTGGTTTTGCCCTTGCTGTAGGCTTCCAGCGTTTTGCCGACGGTGATGAGCGTTAAAATCATGGCCGCCGACTCAAAATAGAGGTCGTGGCGGTACTGCATGACCAGGTCGTCGTTGCCGGTGGACAGGCCGATGCAGATCATGACGATGGCGAACACGCCGTAGGCCAGCGACGCGCCGGCGCCGAGGGCGACGAGGGTATCCATGCCGGGCGCGCGGGTCTTGATGCCCTTCCAGCCCGAGAGGAAGAACGCGCGGTTGATCCAGCAGACGGGCAGGGTCAGCACCAGCTGGGTGCCCGCGTACAGGATGGCGTGCCAGCCGCCGCCGTGGAACACACTGCCCAGCGGCAAGCCGATCATGTGGCCCATCGAGACGTACATAAGCGGCACAAGGAAGCAGAGGCTGGCAATCAGGCGCTTTTTGAGCTTGGGAGTCTCGGTGTCCTCGAGCTCGGCGCTTTCGCTCTCGGCGGAGGCGAGGGACGCGCCGTACCCGGCGGCGTCCACAGCGCGGAGGATGCGCCGGGCGGTGGCATCGGGGTCGGCGTCGGGGGCGTAGTCTACCTGCATTGAGTTGGTCAGCAGGCTTACGGCGACGGATGCCACACCCGGCACCGCCGCAACGGCTTTTTCCACATGGCTTGCGCAGGCCGCGCAGCTCATGCCGGTGATTTCGTAGCGTTGCATGGGGATACTCCTTTTTTGGTAGTGCAGAGAAAGCCTTCCCCCGAGGGGGAAGGTGGCGCGGAGCGCCGGATGAGGGGAGAGCTGACGGATACTGCCCGTGAGCGGGTGGTGTTGGCGGGGTCTGCCCTCATCAGTCACCTTCGGTGACAGCTTCAGTCTCCGCGCTAAGAGCCACCTCCGGCGGTTGCGCTTCGACACGCGCCTGCGGGCGCAGCCCCGAGGGGGAAGCCTTTTATCTTATTAAAACAGATTTTCCGGCAGAACGATGTCGCTTTTCGGGACCTGGGACCAATCGAAGGTGCGGGCCAGGGCCTGGGGCGTTGTAGGGGCGGGGGAGGCTTGCAGGCCGCAGGCAAAGGCCAGCTTGCCGATGATCTCCTCGGGGGTGTATTTCTCCCGCAGGTTCTCGAGACTCTGGTCGCCGTCGCGCTTTGAGAGGCGGCGGCCATCGGAGGCTAAAAGCAGCGGCAGATGGTAAAATTTCGGCGGGGTCAGGTCCAGCTCCCGGTAAAGCCAGAGCTGGCGCGGTGTGCTGGACAAGAGGTCGCTGCCGCGCACGACCTCATCGACGCCCATCAGTGCGTCGTCCACAACGACGGCCAGCTGGTAGGCAAACACACCGTCGGCCCGCCGCAGGAAAAAATCCCCGCAGTCGCGGGCGAGGTTTTCTTCATAGTGCCCCATGTGGCCGTCCTCAAAGGCGATGACCTCGTCGGGCACCTGCACGCGCCAGGCGGGGGCGCGGGTCTTGGAGCGCTCGGCAATTTCAGCGGGCGTCAGGCCGCGGCAGGTCCCGGCGTAGATGACCTGCCCGTCGCTGCGGTGGGGCGCACTGGCCGCGTGCAGCTGACTGCGGCTGCAAAAGCAGGGGTAGACCAGCCCACGGCGGGACAATTCGTCGAAGTACCGCTGATAAATTTCGCTGCGGTCACTCTGGTAGACCGGCGGCGTCGGGCCGTCGGCGGCAAGGCCGAGCCACGCCAAATCGTCCACAATGGCGTCCGCATAGCTGCGGGGGCAGCGCTGGGTGTCCAGATCTTCAATGCGCAGCAGCACCTGCCCGCCCTTGCTTTTGGCGCTCAGCCAGGCCAGCAGGCAGCACATCAGGTTGCCCAGGTGCATCCGCCCGCTGGGGCTGGGCGCGTAGCGTCCCGTGCTCATTCCAGCGTGTAGGTGCCGTCGCCAAGGGCACGCAGATGGACACGGTAGAAGGCGGCCACGGCCTTTGTCATGGCCTCGGCGTCGGCGACGCTGGCCGTCTCGACGGCACTGTGCATCGCGAACTGGGCGCAGCCGATGTCTGCCATCGGGATGGGCAGCGTGTGGCTCTGCAAATTGCCCAGCGTGCTGCCGCCGGCCTCGTCGGCGCGGTTCGTGAACACCTGCACCGGCACGTCGGCCTTCCGGCAGATGGCGCGGAAGATCGCGCCGCTGACGGCGTTCGTCGTGTACTTCTGGCTGGCGTTGTACTTGAGCACCACGCCGCCGCCCAGCCGCACGGGCGCGCAGGGGTCGGACTTCTGCGGGAAGTTCGGGTGGGTCGCGTGGGCGTTGTCGGCGCTCAGCATAAAGCTGTTGGCCATGGCGCGGTGGCTGGCCTGTGCGCTGTGGGGCACGGCCTCAAGGATGCGGTCCAGCACGTCGCGCAGGTAGCTGCTCGCGGCACCCATCCGGCTCGAGGAGCCGACCTCCTCGTTGTCGAACATCGCCCAGACCGGGGCGCAGGCGCTGTCGGTCTCCCCGGACGCATCCAGAAAGCCCAGCAGCGTCGTGGCGGCGCATTCCAGATCGTCAATGCGCGGGGCCATGAAAAATTCACCGTCGGGGCCGATCTGGGTCGGGGCCTGGCGGGTGACGAGCTGCAGATCGCTGTCCAGAATGTCGGCGGCCTCCACGCCGAGGGACTCGGCGACGAGGTCGGTCAGGGTGCGGCTGCCCGCGGGGCCCCACAGCGGCTGCATATCGACCTGCGGGTTGAAGGTGTGGCCCTTGTTGATGTCCCGCTGAAAGTGGATGGCCAGCGACGGGATGACGAGCAGGTCGCGGTCAAGGTACACAAGGCGGCTCTCAATGCCGTCCTCGGTCTTGACGAGGGCGCGCCCGCCGACGGTCAGCGGGCGGTCCAGCCAGGTGGACATGATCATCCCGCCGTAGCCCTCGACGCTCAGGCGGCGGCAGCCGTCGTTTTCAACGGTGTCGGCCTTGATTTTCCACGACGGGGAGTCGCTGTGGCTGGCCACGATGCGCCAGCCGCCGATGGCGTGCTGCGGCACGCGCCACGCCACAACGGACGAGCCGTTGCGGGTCGTGTAGTAGCCCTTGCCCGGCTCAAGGTTCCAGTAGTCGGCCTCCTCCAGCCGGGTGAAGCCGGCGGCGCACAGCCAGCTTTCGGCGGTGGCAGCGGCGTGGAACGGGGTGACGGACTCCTGCAGAAACTCTACTAAATCATCGTACATAAGTTGTTTTCTCCTCTTGGGTGATTTTCCGCACATTTGGCGGTGAATATTGTAGGGCGGGGTGAGGTCAGGCTGCCCTACCTTATAATCATACACAACTATATTACCGCAAACATTCCCAAGAAACAAGTTGCAAACGCGGGGAAAATACCCTATACTTAGTATATTCAAATAGGCACTTTTGACAAGTACGCACTTTTTAGAAACCGCTACCCAAAAGGAGAGTGTGAGCAATGCACCCGAACGAACACTGTAACTGCCGCTATGCGGATGTGGGCTGTGACAGGATGGAGCAGGTCATGGACCAGATCAGCGGCAAGTGGAAGATGCGCATTTTATTCATGGTGGGCGCACACGGTACGCTGCGCTACGGTGAGCTGCGCAAGCTGCTGGACGGCGTGACCCACAAGATGCTGTCGAACCAGTTGAAGGAGCTGGCCGCGGACGGGCTGGTGCAGCGCATCGACTACAACGAGGTCCCGCCCCGGGTAGAGTACCGCCTGACCGAAAACGGCGAGGCGCTGATGCCGATTTTTGACGACATTCAAAACTATATCCGCCGCCAGAGCTGCGGCGACTGCTGCAAGCAGGAAACACGCCACACCTGCTGTGAATAGTATAAGATAGGATTGGGGGCGTTGGTATGCGTAGGTTAGCAATTCTCTTAGCGGGGGCCGCCCTGCTGGCCGGGTGCGCGGCCCCGGCGGTGCCGGAGGCGGCGTCCGCGGTGCAGGCGGTATCGTCCGAAGCGGGCACCGGGCACGCAGGCAGCCGGACCGAGCAGCTTGCCGTGCTGGATGGGCTGGTGGATTTCGGCGCGGACACGGCAGGCTGCAGCCTGAAAACGGCCCGGGCCGCGGCGGTGCTGGTGGAGTACCTGAGCGCGTCGGAGTTTGAGGATGGTACAGCGGATACCTGGCGGGCCGGGCTGAGCGGCGACGCGCAGGAGCGGCTGGCGCTGAACTGGCCGGGCATCCTGGCCGAAGCACAGGCGATTTGTGCCGACCCCGCGGCCTGTGCCGATGAGCTGGCGTCCGCGGGCGTGGAGACGGATTTCCCCGGTATGGAGCTGGGCGGTGTGCCGGATAAGCTGACGGCGCTGGACGCAGTGCTGTGCGCACAGGGGCAGCCCGTAAAATAATAAAAAAAGACAGCAGGTACGCGGTTTTTGCGTGCCTGCTGTTTTTTCGACAGCGGAAAACAGCTGTCCCTAAAATAAAACGGCGTTCGGTCTTATAATGCGGCAGGATTCGACAAACGGTTATGGTAAGATGAGGGTGTTCCGAGAAACGGACACCATAAATGATACAAAATGAAAGGCCTACAAGCTATGAAAAAACAAAGTCTGAACGCACTCGCTGCCTCCTACCGCGCTGACCTGCTCTACTACATTGAGCGTGCCAAGCTGGGCAAATGCCCGCCCCACTGGCAGGCCTACTGCTTTGGGGAAATCGCTGCTGCCAAGGGCACGGATGCCTACCCTGAGGACGGCGACGCACTGCTGGACGAGCTGCACCGGCTGGTGGACACCGTGCCCCAGATCACGAACCGCGAGGAAAGCGCGGCGGAGATCGCCGCCTACCGCGGGCAGATGCTCTTTTACTTTGACCGCGACTACTACACGCTGGCCGAGCTGGTGCGCCTGCCGGACCGGAAAAAGTACGGCGCCTGCGTTTACATTGACGCCGACGGCAGCAGGCAGGACCGCCCGGGCTATGCCAATGACATAGCGCTGCAGGTGGACGAATGGCGCAGGGAGAACGGCATCCCGTTTGACAAGTCGACCATCGCCGCCAGCCCCAGCGAGGTAGACGGCGGCGAGTTTGACACGATGGACGAGGCACTGCGGTACCTGTACACCTGCCTGAATTTCCCGGACAGCGTATTATGCTGAAAAAATCCCGCCGGAAAAGGGCATCCGACGGGATTTTTTGTGGGGTATAGCGGAGAACGGAGGCGGGGTGGGGCACCCCGCCCTACGCATGACCCGAAAAGGGGCGATAAAGCCGCTCCTGCGAACCTTCCGGCAGATTGTAGGGGACGCATATATGCGTCCCGCGGAGCATTGCGGCAGCCGCAAAATTGCCCGGAGCGGTCAAGACCGCTCCCTACAAGCCTGCCATAAATGTTGCTCTGTAGGGAGGGGTCTTGACCCCTCCGCGGACGCTGCCGCCATCACAATGCAAAAATTGTAAAAGAGAGGGGAAGGACTGCCATGGATTACTCCGAAGCCAAGAAGTTGGTCAAGGCCCGCCTGAGCGAAAAGCGCTGGACGCACACGAAAAATGTAAAAAAAATGGCTGTAAAACTTGCCAGGCGCTGGGGCACAGACCCGGAAAAGGCCGCTATGGCGGCAATTTTGCACGATTCCGCCAAGGAACTGCCCAAGCAGGAGTTGTTGCAGATTTTTGCCGATAATGCTATAATAGCAGAAAATGCCCCCGCACGTCCGTCGCCGGTCTGGCACGGCATCGCCGCCGCCATCCTGGCCGAAACACAATGGGGCATCACCGACCCGGAAATTTTGTCTGCTATCCGCTGCCATACTACCGGCAAGCCGGGAATGTCCAAGCTCGATAAGATCATCTATTTGGCCGATATGACCAGCGCCGAGCGCGACTGGCCCGGCGTAGACGACCTGCGCGCGCTGGAAATGCAGGATCTGGATCGGGCTCTTTGCGACGCACTCAAGCGCAGCATTGATTTTGTGGAAGAAAAGGGCGGCTCGCTGGACCCTGAAAGCGTTGCCGCTTATGAGTATGCAAAAGCACACCTTGAATAAAAACACTCCACAGAGCAGGGAGGAAATGTAATGAGCGAACCGCGTAAGCTGTATACCGGCAGTGCATCGGGCGGGCTGGATCAGGAGCAGTATGAGGCTGCCCGCCGCCGCGCCCAACAGCTGGCCGAACAGAATGCCCGCCGCCGCACCGTGCAGCAGCCCATGCGCACGGCCCAGGGACGGCATATCAGCCAGCGCCCCGTTGTGACCGAGCAGCCGGCCCCCGCACCCGAGCCGCCGGTACAGGAGCGTGCCCAGCAGGCTGCGCCCGCACCGGAAAAGCCCCGTGAGCTGACCTACGCCCAGCGGCAGGCCATGGCCTACCGCGCCGCTGCCGAGCGCAGATACGGCGATACCTTGCAGTTTCAGGTGCAGCGCCCCCGCCGCACCGTGAACCGCCCGCCGGAGCCGGAGCAGCGCGCCCGGCAGGCCGCCGCCCAGCTGTATGAGCAGCCCGCGGCCCCGCGGCAGGTACAGCAGCCCGCCCCGCGCCCCCAGGCGCAGGCCCCTGTGCAGCAGGCGGCCCCCGTCGGCGGCATCCGGCTGGAGGAGGCTGCCGCGCAGCCCCGCCGTGCCAGACATGCGGATGCCCCGCAGCCCGCAGCCCATAAGCCCCGCACCGCCGCAGGCGGCAATGGCGGCAGCCGCAAGCCCCCGCGCGATGACGACGACGCCCCGCGCAAGGCAAAGGGCGGAAAGTCCGGCAAAAAGGGCGGCAGCGGCAAGGGCGGAAACGGGAAAAAGAAGAAAAAGATCCGCTGGTGGCAGATCCTGCTCATCACGCTGCTGGTCATCGCGCTGATCTTCGGCGGTGCGTTCGCGCTCATCATGGGGGCCATCACCCCGGCGGGCGGCAACATCAAGCTGAACCAGCTCATCAACACGCCCAAGGAATTCCAGGGCAAGGAGTTCAACATCCTTGTCACCGGCGTTGACCGTTCGTCCACCGGCGATCTGTCCGCAGGCGCGGCCAATGACTCCAACGTCAACGACGGCATGACCGATATGATTTTGTACGTCCATTTCAACAATGAGACGGGCGAGATGAAGATGCTGCAGATCCCGCGTGATACAATGGTCACGACGGACGCGAGCGTCTCCGGCAACTTCCGCATCAACGGTGTGGCCAAGACCCAGGGCAGCGACAGCAACAACAACATGGCCGCCCTGTGTGAGCTGGTCGCAGACCAGTACAAGCTGCCCATCGACGGCTTTATGACGATCCGTCTGGAAATGCTGACCGAGCTGGTAGACATGTTCGGCGGCGTGGAGATCTACGTCCCCATGGACGTTGACTACGCCGCGCTGGGTCTGGGCGACAGCGTCATCCACGCCGGCTACCAGACGCTGAGCGGTGCGGCGATGGAGTTCCTGCTGCGTGCGCGTAAAATTTACCCCGACGGCGACATTGGCCGCCTGAACATGCAGCGCCAGTTCTACGCGGCGCTGTTCCGCAAGCTCAAGAACATCGGCAACATCTGGGACGTCGCCAGGCTGACCCCCGCCGTGCTGAACTATATGGAGACGAACCTCAGCGCGTCCGACCTCATCAGCTTTGCCATCAGTATGCTGAAAATCGATTCCAGTAAAATTATGATCTGCCAGATGCCGGTCATCAGCGGCCCGCAGTACAACGGCCAGTCGCTTTTGTACCCCGCGCGGCAGGAGGACGCGGACCTGCTGAACCAGTACTTCCGCGAGAACACCGGTCCCGTCGATGCCAGCCAGCTGAACCTGTGCGACAATGTCATTGACCTGTCCGGCTACACGGCCACCGACCCGAAGATCCAGCAGATGGGCGGCCTGATGGCCGAGGCGGACGACGCGCAGAAGAACGATAACCTCGACGGCTCCAACCAGGTCACCGACATCATGGCGTCCGAGTCCACGGCGGAGAGCGAGAGCACCGACACGGATTCCACCGATACCGAGAGCCAGCCGGCAGCGTAATACAGAAAAACTTCGGGTAAAGGCGAAGCTCTCTCCCTCAGCCGCCTGCGGGCGGCAGCTCCCTCGCAGAGGGAGCCGAGAAAAGAGCGCGGCGAAGCCGCCGCTCTCTTGCCTCCCTCTGCGAGGGAGGTGGCCCGCAGGGCCGGAGGGAGAGAACCTCCCGCAGCCCGAAACCTACCCCGTTATAAACCACCTAGGAGAACATCTATGGAAAGCAAAGAACTTGCCATTCGTCTGGCGCGTGCGCTGGACGCAAAGAAGGCCGTCAACGTCCACATTCTGGCCGTGGAGGACCTGACCACCGTCACCGAATATTTCGTCATTGCCACGGGTATGTCCACCACCCATGTCGGCGCACTGGCCGATGAGGCCGAGTTCCAGCTGGACCGCGAGGGCGTCAAGGTGCTGCGCACCGAGGGCCACGACGGCAAGCGCTGGGTGCTGCTGGACTACGGCAGCGTCATCGTCCACGTCTTTACCCAGGAGGCTCACGACTACTACGACCTCGAGCACCTCTGGGCCGATGCCACGGTTGTGCCCGCCAGTGAGTGGATGCCGGAGCAGCCCGAGGACGAGCAGTAAAAATGCGGAATGGCTTCCCCCTCGGGGGAAGCTGTCAGCGGCCCCGACCGCTGACTGATGAGGGCAGACTTTCCCGCGGCAGCCTATAAACGGGCAGCGGCGGCACACGCGCCCCTCATCCGGCCCTGCGGGGCCACCTTCCCCCCCAAGGGGAAGGCTTTAACGCTACCCATCTAAAATTCATCTGTGGGGAGAAGAATCATGAAATACGACTTTAAAACAGTTGAGGCCAAATGGCAGAAGGTCTGGGAGGACGAGGATACCTTCCATGCCGAGATCGACCATTCCAAGCCGAAATTCTACGCGCTGGTCGAGTTCCCGTACCCGTCCGCCGCGGGCCTGCACGTCGGCCATCCGCGCAGCTACACCGCGCTGGACATCGTCGCGCGCAAAAAGCGTCAGTGCGGCTATAACGTCCTGTACCCCATGGGCTGGGACGCCTTCGGCCTGCCTACCGAGAACTACGCCCTGAAAAACCACATCAACCCCGAGATCGTCACCGCCCAGAATGTGGCCCGCTTCAAGAGCCAGCTCAAGGCGCTGGGCCTGTCCTTTGACTGGGACCGCGAGATCAACACCACCGACCCCGAGTACTATAAGTGGACGCAGTGGATCTTCATCCAGCTGTTCAAGAAGGGCCTTGCCTACAAGAAGGAGACCACCGTCAACTACTGCACCGGCTGCAAGGTCGTTCTGGCCAACGAGGAGGTCGTCAACGGCGTCTGTGAGCGCTGCGGCAGCCCCGTTGTCCAGAAGAACAAGAGCCAGTGGATGCTGAAGATCACGGCCTACGCAGACCGCCTGATCAACGACCTGGACGACGTCGATTACATCGACCGCGTCAAGACCCAGCAGCGCAACTGGATCGGCCGCAGCCACGGCGCCGAGATCAACTTCGACACCACCGCGGGCGACACCCTGACGGTCTACACCACCCGCGCGGACACGCTGTTCGGTGCGACCTACATGGTCATCAGCCCCGAGCACGCCTTCATCAAAAAGTGGGTCGACGCGGGCCTTATCCGGAACGCCGACGCCGTCGCCGCCTATCAGGAGGAGGCCGCCCGCAAGTCCGACTTCGAGCGCACCGAGCTGAACAAGGAAAAGACCGGCGTGA
>OLYB01002306.1_pt1 | contig 13271 bp, 9 predicted proteins | sample 1674481 | NCBI WGS metagenome assembly OLYB01 (sample SAMEA103958167, study PRJEB25191) | human gut metagenome
AAAGAAGGCGAAATGCGTGCCGCGCCCCGCTTCAACAAATGCTCGACGCAATGCGCTGTCGACTATCGAATCCGTATCTGCTTTGAATATCAGAGCGTGTCTTTACTGGCATAAAATGGAGAAGTGGACCCGCAGGGGCGTGTCTGTTGCTTTTCGACTCCCGTTGTTTTAGAACTAATCACACAAAGAATTTTTGTTGAATAACAGAATCCGTTTGTTTCCAGTTTGTTATCGTTCGCCAAAGTACGCATTTTGATGCGTAAACGGGGTGTACTATCTAATCTCGTAGTTGAAAGGAATATCCATGGAAGACCATAAGCTTTCCCTGTACGACAATATTGCAAAGGTCAATGCCGTCGATCCAGAACTGTACGAGCGTTACCCCGTAAAGCGCGGCTTGCGCAACAGCGATGGTTCTGGCGTAATCGCGGGCGTTACGAATATTTCCAACATACACGGTTACCTGATGAATGAAGGCGATAAGGTGCCTGACGAAGGCAAGCTCACCTTTCGTGGTTACAGCATCTACGATCTTGTCGGCGGCGATGCCACCAAGCGTCGTGGCTTTGAGGAAATCGTGTATCTGCTGCTTATGGGGGAGCTTCCCACATCAAGTCAGCTCGATGTGCTTGTTGAAGCACTTGATGCTCAGCGCAATTTGCCCGATGGCTTCACCGCTTCGAAGATCATGAGCACGCCTTCTCACAACATCATGAACCTTCTGCAGCGTTCGGTTCTTATGTTGTATGCCGACGACCCAAAGGCGGAAGAGCGTTCCTTCGAACACGAGATCAGCACGGCAATCTCGCTCATCTCTCGACTGCCGCGCATTATGGTGTTGGCCCACTATGCCAAGCGTGCTGCGTTCTACAATGAGTCGATGATCATGCATCGCTTCATTCCGGGGCAATCCACTTCCGAAACCATCCTTTCCATGTTGCGTCCCAACCGCGAGTTCACTCCTGAAGAAGCACGTATGCTTGACATCATGATGTCTTTGCATGCTGAGCATGGTGGCGGCAACAACTCAACCTTCACTTGCCGTGTTCTTTCTTCTGCCGATACCGATCCGTATGCTGCTTATGCGGCTGCTATCGGTTCTTTGAAGGGCAGTAAGCATGGTGGTGCAAACCATAAGGTTCTGGCCATGCAGAAGGAAATCAAGGAAAACGTTAAGAATTGGGAAGACGAAGACGAAGTAGCTTCCTATATTGCCAAGATCGTAAACAAGCAGGCATACGATCACACCGGCTTGATTTACGGCATGGGTCATGCGGTATACACGCTTTCCGATCCGCGTGCAGTTATCTGTAAGGATTTTGCAACAAGGCTTGCCAAGGGTACCGAGTTTGAAGCAGAACTGAATTTGCTTAAGCTCATCGAGCGCCTGAGCCCTGAAGTAATCTTGCAGGAAAAGGGTACCAAGAAGGATATGTGCGCAAACGTTGATATGTATTCTGGATTCGTGTACTCCATGATGGGCATTCCGCAGGATATGATTACTCCGCTTTTTGCCTGCTCTCGTATGGCTGGTTGGGCTGCCCATCGCTTCGAGGAGCTGGTAAGCGGCAAGCGCATTATCCGCCCTGCATACAAGACGGGCGTGAAAGCTCGCGTCTACAAGCCTATCGAAGAGCGCTAAGCGTTTTCGCTCGATATACCTACAAGCACAATAACGAAAGGCCCCTCGGGGCCTTTTTGTTTGCTGCTTTTCTTCGGCGATGGCTATGGGCGCCAAACTCCGGCGATGGCTGGGAACCAAGCTCCGGCGATGGCTGCGGGTGCCAAATAATGGCAAGATTCGCATATTTTGTACTCTCGGGCAGGAAAGCCTGGCTTTTCTGGCGAGATATTCGCGAAATGTACTGTTCGACAGCGCTTTCCCTGTTTAAAGCGTACATAATAGGCCATTTCCGACAAAACAGGCTGTCCGAGGGTACATTTCAGCGATATTCTGCCAGAAAGACGCTCTCTGGTTGCCCGAGAGTACAAAATGTTTGTTTCTCGCCATGCCTTGTTTTGAGTTTCCCCTGAAACAGCAAGATGATCTGCCCTCATACTTTGTCTGGGCGCATCGCTCGAGGTCTTAGATGGTGAGTCCACGCACTTGGCCTCTGTTGTTGTCTGGGCGAAGGGGGCTATAGGACAAAAAGAGGAGGAGAAAGAAGGGCTGCAGGGCAAAAGGGAAGGAGTCCCGAAGGACTCCTTCATGGTGCGCTTTGGTGCGATATGCCTTGCCACTCTTAACTCAGGAGCGCAATGCGCACGGCAGCTTTTGGCGCCGTGGTTGCGGGATGTGCCGCCTTCCCTGAGTCGAAGGTGCAAAGCGCTCGGCAGCCATTCTTGGTGCCAAAGGTGCGGTTCTATGCAGCTTCTTTGTTGCCGAACACGCGCGTTGCAATAACGACAACGAGGGCAACGGCGATGCCGCCGATAAGCGAAGGCCAAGGTGAACCGGTGAAGCCGGCAACCAGATATCCAAACAAGCAGATGACGGCAACCAGGGAAGCGTAGGGCAACTGGGTTGCCACGTGGCGTAGGTGGTTACATTCCGCACCAGCGGAAGAAAGGATGGTGGTGTCGGAAATGGGCGAGATGTGGTCGCCGTATACCGCGCCGGCAAGTGTTGCGCCGATGGTGACCAGGAACAGCGGGTCGCTTTCGGGGAATACTCCCAAAACGATGGGCAGGATCAAAGCGGCGGTGCCCCAAGAAGTGCCCATGGCGAACCCGATGAAGCCGGAAACCACGAAGATGGCGGCAGGCAGGAACGAAAGCTCAAAGCCCATGGTGGTAAGGAAGTTGGAAACGAATTCGCCCGTACCCAGCATGTAACGGCAGGCGCCGCCCAAGCTCCAGGCCAAGACGAGGATCATGATGGCGCCCACCATAGAGCGAACGCCTTCGGAAGCGCCTTCGGTGAAGCCCACCAGAGTGGTGAGCTTACGGGGCAGGAACATGCATGCGGCGACCACCAATGCCACAGCGGCACCGATGCACAGTCCGCCGATGGGGTTTTCGCCAACGGCGGTTGCGAAGTCTACGCCTTCAAAGAAGCCGCCAACATACAGCATGCCCGTGATGGAGAACACGATAAGCACTACGATAGGGATTACCAGGTCGAACACCTTGCCGTTGGGGGAGACATCCAAACCCTTGAACTGCTCGACCGCCTTCGTGGCGCCTTCCAGGTCGGACTGCTCGGTGATTACGGTTTCGACGGCATCGGGATTGCTGGGAACGCCCGCCTTGGATACCGTTTCCAGAGCTGAGGCATGAGGCGGAATGGGGCTGTAGGTATGAGCGTCGCAGTCACGCTGAGCCTTGCCCATGCTGAAAAAGTCTTTGCCGAAGCCGCACATAGCGAACACGAACACGATGGTTACCAGCGCGTAGAGGTTGTACGGAATGGAGGCAACGAACGTGTTGAAGCCGTTTTCGCCCATGTAGCCACCCATGGCAACCGCCCACGAGGAAACGGGGGCAATGATGCACACTGGGGCAGCGGTGGAGTCGATGATCCATGCCAGTTTTTCATGGCTGATGCGGAACTTGTCGGTTACGGGGCGCATAACGGCACCAACGGTGAGGCAATTGAAGTAGTCGTCAACGAATACCACGATGCCCAGAAGTGCCGTCATAACGGTTGCCATGCGAGCGCTCTTGATGTGCTTTGCGGCCCATTCGGCGTATGCGCGCGAACCGCCGGCAATGGCGATGATGACAACCAGCGCTCCTAATAACGCCAAGAACAGGATAAGCGCCGCATTCGATGAGATTTGTTCCGCCATAACCTGAGGGATAAGCGTAAATGCGGTGATGAGCTGGTCGAAGCCAACGCCTTCAAGGCAGAACTCGTAAATGATCAGACCCGAGAACACGCCAACCAGAAGGGAGGAATACACCTCCTTGGTAATAAGGGCGAGGCCTAGCGCCAGAAGCGGCGGCAGGATAGACCAAGCACCGGTGGAAAGAAGCTCAAAGCCTTCCATGTACAGTCTCCTTACTGCAAATAGGGCGCAGGCGATGCTGCGCTGGGAAGGCGGCGGCTAACGAAGCCGCGCATGATGCATTTCCAGCGCAGCCTTGCATGCGCTTTTTCAACTGTGCCGATTATAGGCTAGCTTCGTTGCCGCGGTGTTGCATTTATGAGCGAAGGAGGGCGTAACGGGTGGGCGGTGCGTAAATGCGATCGGTTACAGGAAGTACTTTCCTGCATTCGCCCCCACAACAATAAGATCCACGCCTCGAAGAAGCGCGAACAGGGCGATGAACAGTGCGAGCATTTCGGGAATGGAGAAGAACATGAATCCGATAATGATGGAAACGACGCCCGAGAACAGCATCCAACCCCAAAGGGGGAGGCCTGCGCGCTTGACCATGAAGGTTGTCACAACTTCATAAATGCCGAAGACCAAGACGAATGCGCCGATAACCCAAGGCAGCACTGCGGCAAAGGCAAAGGGGTGGATTGCAAACATGGCTCCAATGAGCACGTCAAGGATGCCGTAGGCCAGGATCCATCCAGAAAAGCCCAGAAGATCACGATCGCGAATGAACGTTGCGATATTGACAACGCCGGAAACCACAAAGGCGGCACCAACGATAAACGCGATGGATGCAAGGGTGAGGCCTGGGAAGAATGCGCATACCAAGCCGAAGATGATAAACAATATGCCGGCAACGATAAGCTGCCAGTTCCGTTCGGTTTTCGTGTTCATGATTAACCCTTCTACGTTGCGTTTCCCCCATTGTAGTGCGCTTTCATGCAGGTGAAAGTGTATGTAAAGGAAATGAAACAACGCGGGCGTAAGTGGGGAGTCGTCCTTTTTGCTGGCTGTTCAGCATCTCGGGGTACTCGCCTGAGCCGCCTCAAAGCGAAACTTGCCCTTAAGCGGTAACGAAGGGAAGGGGGATGTCGTGGCTTTCTGCCGGGATGGGGGCAACCCTCTGTTCGGCAAAGGCGACACCGACAACATAGCATGCATCAGTAAGCTGGCAAAGGTAGCGGTCGTAGTTGCCCGCCCCGTATCCTAAGCGGTTGCCGTTTATGTCGAACCCTACAGCGGGAACCACGATGAAGGCAAGCTCGCTAGCAGCAATATAGGGCATGGCGGCAAGCTCGGGACTGTCATGGTGGTATTCCTTCAGTGGATCGTTCAGAAATGGCACGCAGTTGTCGTGGAATGCCTCGGCTCCAACCAAGCGCATTTCCATGGTTTGCTGAGTGATGTGCAGAGCGCTGGGGTCTGACCCCGGTTCGCGCATGCCGCGCCCCGGAGCATCGGGGATGCCTTGGGCATCGGGCATCATGCAGGGAAAGGCAACGTTGCAGCCCCGCAGGTAGGCATAGTCGATGAAGCTTGCCAGGTTAACTTCCCAGGGGAATGCGGAGTATACGCCGACTGTGGGTTTTTCTCGGGGCATTTCGGCCATCAGGGCGTCAAGGTGCTGGCTTAACTCTGTGCAGATCTGTTCGCTTTTGCTTGCGCGCACTTTAGGCACAAGGGCGGAGCGTGCTTTCTTCGCCTGGGTTCTTAGCCGGTTGCGGGCTTTTGAGGGGGTTTCGCTGCTGGGGGTGGGGGTATGTTTGCTATTGGTGCTCATACCGCGCATTGTACGCTTGGTGGGTGCGATAGAAGAAACGTATTGGCGAATGTGCGCCTGGTGGGCGCAATAGGGAGCGTGTTGGCGGAAGTCGCAAAAGGAAAGGCGGCGGTCGGGGCGTGGCCCGGGTGGTGGTTGTGCTCGCTAGCGCTCAAGGGACTCGGTAAGGGCAGCGGAACAGAGTCCAGCACGTGATTGCGTATCTGATTTGCGGTAGATGGAGGTCAGATGCTTCTGCAGGGCGCGAAGGGATATTCCCATGTCGTCGGCGATGCATTGGAGCGTTTCTTCGCTCGAACATACCGCGGAAAGAACGTCGCGTTCGCGCGGGGTTAGGCTGTATCGTTCCGAAAATGCTGCAAGGTGGCTGTCGGGAGTGCTTTCTTCGATGGGGGCCTCGGTTTCAACTGCCGTTTCGGGCTTGGGGTTCGTTGCTTGTGCGGCGGTGAGTTCGGCAAGCTTCAGAGCCTCGATTTCCGCCTTGTGCCGCGCGGTGCGGCGTACGTTTTCAAGCGCGTGAGCAACGAGGAGGGTAGCCATAGCCAGTGCGATGGCTATCGATGAGATAAGCATGATATCGCCTGATGAAATCAACGCCATGGAGGGTATTGCCACGAGTGAGGCGCAGACATTATTGGCAGCGCGCCCCATGCCCGCCCAAAGTGACGGATTGGCGCAGCGCATAGCAATACGTAAAAACGATGAAGTGAAGAACACCACGAAAAAGCCTGATGAAAGATAAAAAATCACCAAGCCAAGAAGCACTTCGGAGTCAGTCCGGATGGCGAGGCCGGATACCAGGGAAAGCATGGCTACGCACAGCATGGTGATGGTGGAATAGCGGTGATTGGTGAGGTCGAACGCAAAGCCAGCTGCTATAGCGCTAGCGGCAAGAAGCAGACGAGGCCAGGTGGATAGATCGAACGTGCCTTGCGCGTTCGCTAGGGTGACCACATTATCGAGTGTGCTGAAAACGCAGGCAATCAGTGATACGCAAACCAGCAGCAGAATTGCTTCTTTGAGAGCGGCGCGTTCGTCGGCGGTTCGCTGGTCTTCTTCGGGCAGTGTTCCTTCGACGGGGATTACATGCAGCACGTTGCGGCGGGCTGCAAGCACGAAGCCAAGCGCAATAGCTGAAACGCCGATAATTGCGGCTTCAACGATGCTGTTCGGCGCCAGAGAATGGAGCAGGAATTGAGCCAGCAAGCCCGCGGCGTACGAAGTGCCCACCAGGCGGGAAAGAGATCTGCTGGCAAAGTGGGTTAGGGCAACAGAAAAGTAGGTGGCATTTCCCAGCATGCCCAAAATCAGGAACAGCAAGCATCCCAGCGATAACAGGGTACTGGCGTTTTGGGTTAGCTGTGTTGCGATAACGAGCAGGGTGGAAGCAGCGCCCAGTATGCCGGCAAGAATGCTTCGATGCTTCGCAGCAGCCGTTCGGTTCACTAATGAATAGCCCACAAGCCCTATGGCGCTTGTGGCGAGGATGGATGCCTGTGCGCCAACCACCGAATCGGGGCCGGCGAGTTCGCCGTAGGCGATGTCGAAGTGATATTCGCTGCCCAAAAACACGAAGATGAATAACGCCATAACAGCAAATGCGAAAAGATGTGCTTTGGGCTTCGATTCCATGGTGCCTTCCGAAGGAATGTGGCGTGGATTCTGACGCTTGCCTTCGGCATGATCCTTTCTTTGTTTTTCCTGCTGATCCATTATTGCGCAACAGGGGCGTTTTCATGGTTTGGTTTCTTTTTATGGAAACAAAAACCGTTCCTATAGGCCGTGCGCGTAGGGAGCTGGAACGTTGAGGAGCTGGAACCCATCGCCGCCGAGGCTATGGGCCGTGCGCGCAGGGAGCTGGATGCGAAAAGCTGGCTTGGAGGGCGCTGATTACCAGCGGTATCGGCTGAAGTGCCAAGGTGCGCCCAGGGTTCCATCGCGTTTGTGGGGCCAGCTAGTGGTTGGTTTGGCTGAGTGCGCAAGAGCGGTAATGGCGCCAACTGCGCAGCACGCCATCTCCCGTTACCGTCGTCACGTGCCCCCTATGAGGCACAACGTCAGCGCCGAATTAGCCGATTCCCAGTACCTGCATAACCAAGCAAATGGCGGAAAGAATGCCCACCACCACGATAGTGAAACATAGGATTATGCGGGTGAATTTACCCACCGCGTATTTGCCCATAACGTGTTTGTCGGTGCAGATGATGGCCATGAACACCAGCAATACAGGCAAAATGACGCCGTTAACAAACTGCGCAGTGAGCATGATTCCCATCAAGTCGATGTTGGGAATGAGGATAACCACTGCAGAAACGACGATGACGAACGTAAAGATGCCCTTGAAGAGGGGCGCTTCTTTCCAGGTGAACGAAACGCCTGCCTCCCAGCCGAATGCCTCGCAGATAACGAAAGCGGTGGTAAGGGGCAGAACGCATGCGGCAAGCAAACTGGCGGCTACGAGGCCGATGGCGAACAGCGCTTTAGCGTATTGGCCCGCGAAAGGTTCGAGCGCAGCTGCAGCCGCTTCGGCGCTTTCTACTTCGATGCCCTGCGGGAACAGCACGGAGCCAGTGGTTACGATGATGAACCATGCCACGATACAGCCCACCACGGCACCAGTTACTGCGTCGATGCGCTGATAGGGAAGATCGCGTACGCGCACGCCCTTTTCAACCACGTTGCTCTGGGCGAAGAACATCATCCAAGGGGCGATGGTGGTACCAACCATCGCAACGGTAAGCGAAAGGAAGCCCAAATCCGAGCTTGCTGCTGGCACCAGGGTGTGCTGGAAGGTTTCATTCCAATCGGGTTGCGCCAAGAAGGCCGCGACGATGTAGGTGGCGAATACGCATGAAAGCACCAGGAAGATGTTCTGCACGCGTTTATAGCTGCCCCCCACGATAAGCCCCCAAACGGCGGCCGCGGCAACGGGGACTGATATCCAGCGCGGCACCCCGAACATTTCCATGCCAGAGGCTACGCCTGCGAATTCTGAAAAGGTGGTGGCAACGTTGCCGATAAGCAGCGCCAACATGGCAAGTGCCGTAAGGCGGATGCCGAAGCTCTCGCGGATCAACGCCGAAAAGCCCTTACCGGTAACAACGCCCATGCGTGTTGCAGTGGTTTGCACCACGATAAGCAGAACGCACATAACAGGAATGATCCACAGCGTCATGTAGCCGAATTTGGCACCTACGGTGGAATAGGTGGAGATGCCGCCGGCGTCGTTGCCTGCCATGGCCGTTACGATGCCGGGGCCCATGGCGGCCAGCACCAGAAACGCTTTCGAGTGCTGCTTCTTGCCGTCGTTTTCGCCGTCCTGATCAGGAACTTGCGGGGAAGCCTTGGCTGCCAGGGCAGAGTCCTGCGCTGTACTTTCCTTAAGTGTCATGTAAAAGCCTCGATCCTAGTTGTGTCCGAACATGCGAAGGACGAAGAAGGTATAAGGAACCATCAGTACGATAAACACGGCAAGCGTGATGGCGAACTGCCCCCATGCCCAGCGCGTGCGGCCTTCCTCCACGTTGTCTTCGATGACCTCCATTGCGTCGTCGACGGTGACGATGCCGAGCATCTGCCCGTTTTCGTCGACGACAGGCATGGCCATCAGGTCGTATTTGGAGATGTCGGCTGCAACTTCATCTTCAGGCTCTTCGGGTAACGAAGTGATGAGCTCATCGAACATGATGTCGGAAAGCGGAGTGTTGTCTTTTGCAAGCACCAGGGTTCGGAGCGAAAGCACGCCTACGAGCTTGTCGTACTCATCGAGTACGTACACGTAGTTCACCGTGGGGTGGTCTTCGTCCAAGCCGCGAAGAACTTCGGTGGTTTCCTGAACGGTGTCGGAGGTGTGCATTGCCACGAACTGCGTGGTCATCAGGCCACCAGCGGTGTCTTCCTTGTATCCCAGCAGCTTGCGGATTTCTGCGGCGTTGTCGACGCCCATCAGGCGAAGCAGCGTTTCGGCTTTTTCGTAGGGCAAATCGCCCACGATGTCGGCGGCGTCGTCAGGGTCCATGTCGCGCAGCAGGCGGGATGCGCGCTTTTCATCCAGACCTTCGATGATGTCGGCCTGGAATTCGTCTTCCATTTCCGAAATGGCGTCGCCGGCTTGCGCGTCATCTAAGTGCTGGAACACATTGGCGCGTTGCTTCGGATCGAGCTGCTCCAAGATATCTGCCACGTCGGCGGGATGCAGTTCTTCCAAACGCGTATGGCTGACGGAGAGCTGCACTTTGGAAAGGTCGCGGTCGAGCAGTTCCATGTAGTTCCACGCGATGATGCGCTCGTCGATGCTTTTGCCGAATGCCTTGGCGATGCCGCAGGCAGCCTTTTCCACCCACGGAGCCAAGCCGCGCAGAATGCCGCGAACGCCAACTTCTGCACCGAGAAGGCGCAATTGCGTTCCGGAAACGGAGAGCTTCAAGTCGTTTACGCGCACGACCTTCATGCCCTGCGTGTCTACGATCTGCCTGTCGAGCAGGTCGCGTGCAAGAAGCACTTCGGCGGGCTGGAGGTAGCTGAAGCGGATGGCGGTGCGATCGACTTTCAGGCGAATCCCTTCGTCTTCATCGAAGCTGTCCACGTATTTACGCCAAGAGATCATGAAAGGCGTTTTGCCAGGGCCCAGGAATGCCAGGCTGGTGATGCGGGGGAACACTTCGCCAGTTTGGATGGCCAGGTCGGATACGGAGCCGATCTTTTCGCCATTCGCATCAACGACGGGTTCGCCGAGCATTTGAGATAGATAGAGCATGCAATTCTCCCTTGGGATTGCCGCCCGTGTCAGCGTTGTTGTGCGGGCAGTTCAGCTGCGCAGCGCACAGCAATACCGACAGGCGCAATCCGTTCATGTCGCAGTCGTCCTTCGACCACTACATGACGGACGTGAAATGCAGAGGCCGAAGGCTAATTACTGTGAGGTTTCGATTTTCGAACCTTCAAGTAATGTCCTTTCCTAAATGTGTAAATGGCAGCGCAAGGCAAAAGCGCCCTAAACGCAGCAAACTTGATTTTACGCGAATGCGGTGCGTGCGGGGCGTTTTAGAGGTGAAAAGAAAGTAAAAAACGGGTTTTGTCTGCAAAGGGCAGTTAACAATTCGCGGAAGGCATTTTTGCGGGTGCATGATTTTGCAGGCCTGCAGACGATTGCTCATTTTGGCGGCTCGCGCGGGGTGCCGGCGGATGGCGTGCGGAGGGCATGCGGATAGCGTGCGGGGTGACGGCGGATGGTCCGCGGAAGCGCCAATGGATCGTGGGCGGAAGCCGGCAGGTGGCCTGCGGATGGCGCGCGGCAATTGTATTTAGCTCGCTAGAGCTGATCTATTTCGGCAAAAGGAACATTTACCAGGCGAAATGAGCTTGCAGTTCATAATTCCTTCACATTCAAAGAAAAGTGTTGACGAACATGGATCAAACGAGGATACTAATTTTCGTTGCGAAACGCGCCGTTACCTCAGCTGGATAGAGGGACTGACTACGAATCAGTACGTCGGGGGTTCGAATCCCTCACGGCGCACCATCCAAGATGCCTAGTCGCTAGCTTTTTGCTAGCGACTTTTTTGTTTTCTTGCGTTCGCAAATAGGTACTTGGGGACAATTCCGAAAAGCCAGGTGCTTATAGCGTTGAGGATTTCGCTGAACGCATCTGCGGCTTTCCTGTTCGGATTCTTGATTGCGACCATAAATATTCAATGTGGTTGCTGCCTGCTAACCCCCCCCACTTTCTGGGTATTGCGATTTCGGCTGGCAAGAATCGCACCGCATGTATTCCCTTTTTGCCGAATGCGGGCAATAAGCCCCCTTCCTGGCAACATCTTCGCCTTATGTATGCTTTTCGAGATAGTGATGGCAAGATCCTCGCCTCATGTGTCCATTTCCAGGCGCAATCAGACGATTCGGAATGCGTGGCGCGGGAATCTTGCCGTCAAGGACCGTTTTTCGCGTCGAGATGCCCGAAATCATGCATGGCGCATGATTCTTGCCATGGGGATTGCCCCCCCCTGAGGTCCGCGCTCGGTATGTGTCGCCACGGTCCCAGTCGAGCGCCTGGCGAAACACTGGTTAGCACCGAGCGCATCCCTGGACAAGCGCATTTTTGGATAGCTTGTTGGTCAGTATGGGTTTCGGTCTGTTGCGGGATTGCCCAAACGCCTTTTCGAAATTGCAGTTGTAGATAGGGGGGGGCGAGTTTCCTCCCGCGTCTTGTTGCCGAAGAAACGGAGGCACTTCGAGGGTAATGTCGGGTGCTGTGTTCGGTGTTCTCATGGCTCCATTACTTTTTTGTGAATGCTTTCGCATCTATTTAAGGTTCGACCGATAAGGTTTCCCCATGGTACTTTTCATTGGACATTCAAGTGCAGTTAGGCTGCTTCGCTCGCTCGAGGATTTTGAAGGCATTCGGGCGGCGCGGGCGATGCCTTCTTCCAGGGATATTCCGACGTTGCCGAAATCATTCAGGGAAAGCTCCCCTCTCGCAACGCTCCCTCGTCCGTTGGAAGTTGTTGTCTTGTCGGGGAAAACAAGAAGCCAAGCCAAGCAGTTCCATAACAACATTTGGAAGCTTCCCGACAGGACGTCTTGTTTTCTTTTGTTTGAGAATGGGATTTATTTGAGCAATCCTGAATTTTGTTTTGTGCAGCTTGCTCGGTCGTGTAGCGTAATCGACCTAATCAAATTAGGCTTTGAGCTATGCGGAACTTATCGGATGGATTCCTCAAGCTCCATTGGGTTCCAGTCCGCTCAGCCCCTTTCAAGCCCAGAGGCAATCAGTCGCTTTATAGGCAAAATGCCTGGCAAAGCGCCCCGAAAGGCCAAAACAGCCGTACGTTATGTCCGCAGCGCTTCAGCATCGCCGATGGAAACATGCTTAGCGCTTTTGCTGGGCTTGCCCGCTAGCTATGGCGGCTATGGGTTGGGTATGCCGGAGATGAATGCTAAGGTGCTGATCTCCGCAAAGCACGGTAAGCGAGCCACTTATCGCGAATATCACTGTGATCTGTATTGGCCCGAGCGAAACGTTGCCATCGAATATAACAGCCGGGAATTCCATGTGAACGAGCTTGCCGTGGAGCGAGATGCGTCACGTATCAACAATCTCAAAGCTGCGGGAATTGAGGTTCTTGCTGTTACCCGTGCGCACGTCGCCGACAACGTGAAGTTCGACGCTATTGCCCATTCCGCGGCGAGCCTTATGGGCAAACGAATTAGGGTCGCCTATGCCGACATCGATGAGCGTCGAGCGGGTTTGCGCAAGCAACTTTTCTCAAAGGATCCTTGGTGCTGAGCTGATTCTTGTGTTGCTTCAGCCGCGAGAACCGACGCTCTCGCGGGGCTGCCTTGGTCTTAGGCTGATTTGCGTGTTCCTTCGGGCTGTCAAGGACGATGGTCTTGTGGGTGTCGCTTTGGCGCTGGGCGATTTGGCTGCTGCTCTGGGATCTTCCTTCGGGCCGATGCTCCGTCTGCCCATTGCTTCGTTATGCCTATCTTTAAGGTTGTTTTGGCTGATGTGACAAGAATCGTGCCGCATGTATCCTCTTCTCGCCGATTGCGCAAAAAAGGCAGTCTTCCTGGCAACGTTCGCGCGAAATGCATGCTTTTCGCGCTGAAGATGGCAAAATCTTCGTCCTGTGCATTCGTTTCGGGGTGCAATCGGGCGATTTCGG
>OLYB01002311.1_pt1 | contig 13229 bp, 10 predicted proteins | sample 1674481 | NCBI WGS metagenome assembly OLYB01 (sample SAMEA103958167, study PRJEB25191) | human gut metagenome
GGTCGAAGTCGTCGCCGCCCAGATGGGTGTCGCCGTTGGTGGCCAGAACTTCGGTAACGCCATCGCCCATCTCGATGATGGAGACATCGAAGGTGCCGCCGCCGAGGTCGTAGACCATGATCTTCTGGTCGTCTTCCTTATCGATGCCGTATGCCAGAGAAGCGGCAGTGGGCTCGTTGATGATACGCTTGACGTTCAGGCCCGCGATGGTGCCGGCGTCCTTGGTAGCCTGACGCTGGCTGTCGTTGAAGTAGGCGGGAACGGTGATGACGGCCTCGGTGACGGGCTCGCCCAGATAAGCTTCGGCGTCAGCCTTCAGCTTCTGCAGGATCATGGCGCTGACCTGCTGGGGAGTGTACTCCTTGCCGTTCAGGGTCACCTTATGGTCGGTGCCCATCTGACGCTTGATGGAAGAAACGGTGTTCTCCGGGTTGGTGATGGCCTGACGCTTTGCGACCTGACCGACCAGACGGTCGCCGGTCTTGGTGAAGCCAACAACGGACGGGGTGGTGCGGGCACCCTCAGAGTTTGCGATGACGACGGGCTCGCCGCCCTCCATGACAGCCACGCAGCTATTGGTGGTGCCAAGGTCGATACCAATGATCTTACTCATAATAAAAGCTCCTCTCAATTCAGAACGTATTGTTTATATGATGCTCAAAGTGGATAAGCGGATGTTTATTGAAACTCCCCTGCGGGAGGTTTGGCTTATTCAGCCACCACAACGGTCGCATGGCGGACGATCTTGTCGCCCAGCTTGTAGCCCTTCTGGTAAACGGTGACCACCGTGCCGCTCTCTTGGCCCTCTTCTGCGGGGACCTGCTGCACGGCGTTCATGATGTTGGGATCAAAGGCCTTGCCCAGTGCTTCGATCTCCTCCACATGGAGGGTATCCAGCGCCTTGGCGGCTTTGTCCAGCGTCATGGTCACGCCCTTTTTGTAATTCTCGTCGGTGGTGGGGGCGTTGGCCGCCATCTCCAGCGTATCGAGGATCGGGATGATCTGGTTGACCGCGAAGGAAATGCCGTCGTTGAACTTCTGGTCAGCCTCGCGGGCCGTGCGCTTGCGGTAGTTGTCGTACTCGGCAGCCATCCGCAGCAGCTTGTCTTTCGTCTGGCCCGCCTCCTGCTGGGCGGCTTCGAGCTTAGCCTTCACGGCCTCTAGCTCATGGGTCTTTTTGTTGAACCAGCCGTCCTTCTTGCCGTCCTTTTCCTCGGCGGCGGGAGCAGCCTGTTCCGCAGCCGCTTCCGGTGCGGCCTGTTCTGCGGTCTTGGGCTCCGCAGCGGGCTGTTCCTGCTGCGGGGTCTTCTTGGTTTCTTCGCTCATTCGAGATCCTCCTTATAGATCACAGTCCGCCGGGGTGCGGCTGCCTGCGGGGTATCTTTTTGTCGGCCGCTCATTCCCTCGCCCAGATGATCGGCAAAGGCGTGGAGCAGCGGCATCAGCTTCTGGAACGGCATCCGGGTGGGGCCGATCAGTGCCACCGAACCCCACAGCCCGCCGCCGACCAGATACCGGTCGCTGACGATGCACAGGCCGGGAATCTGCGGCTCAATATCCTCACCCAGCAGCACGCTTTCCTTGCGCTCTGCAGGCGGTGCGATGAGCCGGGCGGCCTCTTCCTCGTCGTTCAGCAGCGAGAGGATGGAGCCGACCTTGCCTTCCAGCTGGGGCCAGTCGAGCAGGTACTGCTCACCGCCCAGATAGACATGGGGCGTGGTGGAGTCCTGCAAGATCGCCGCCGCCGCCGAGACCACCGGCACCAGCTCCGGGCCGATCTGGCTGCACAGCTCCGCAAGGAGCCGGGGCGAAAGATCTACGGGAGCCACGAAGGTCAGGTTCCGGTTGAGCAGAGCGGCCAGCGCCGCCGCGTTCTCGCGGGAGAGGCCGGTGCGGACCCGCGCCACACGGGTGCGGACGTAACCGGCTGTGGTGACGGCCAGAACTGCCGCCGCGCTGCGGCCCACCTGCACGACTTCGTAATGCGCGATGCACAGATCCTCGGCACAGGGGGTGCTGATGGCGGCCGTGCAGCCGCTGATGGCGGCCAGCGCCTTCGCCGCACCCTGCGCGAGCTTTTCAGGCTCATGGTCAAGGCTGGCGAACACGGCATCCACCCGTGCACCGGTCACACGGTCCAGCGGCTGATCGTCGGTCAGCAGATTATCCAGATAATAACGGTAGCCCTTGGCGCTTGGCACGCGGCCCGCGCTGGTGTGGGGCTGCTCCAGCAGACCCAGCTTTGTCAGCGCCGCCATCTCGTTGCGCAGCGTCGCGCTGGAAACCGCCATGTCAAAGTAGTTTGCCAGCACACTGCTGCCCACGGGCTCACCTTCGAGACCATACAGCGCCACGATCGCCTGCAAGACTCGCTGCTTGCGTGTATCCATCGTCATAGCGCCTGCCTCCTTTGTTTGCTTTTCGTTCTTTAGCACTCCATCTTCCTGAGTGCTAAGACCATTATATTCAATTTTCCGGCGCTGTCAATAGGTTCGCAGAAAAGTTTTGAAAGATTCACAAATTATACATCTCTCTCAAATCAAAATCGGCCAAGCCGGAAAATCGGATCAGCGTTTGCGCCCACTGGCGCACCGCCCGATTTTCCGGCTTGGCCTTCTTCCTTTATAATGTTATTCTTCCATTTGTTTGGCCAGAAACGCCGCCGCAACGGCTATCGCCTTTTGCTGGGCAGCGTCTGGCTGGGCGCTCTTGTCCTCGGTCAAAAGCCCCACCGCACCGGTCACATCCCCCGCCGCGATGATGGGGCTGACGCAGAGCAGCACCCGCTGGGCTCCCTCGCAGGGCAGCAGGGTCTTCTCCGCCTCGCCCTCGCTGGCATAGGGCTTGCGGCCGTCCATCAGCCTTTCCAGCGGCTGACTGACGCTGCGGTCGATGAGGTCCCGCCGCCCGGCCCCGGACGCCGTGAGGATGCGGTCCCGGTCGCAGACGAAGGCCGTCAGTGCGAAACTCTTGCTCAGCGCATCGACGTACTGGGTCGTCACGCCGCTCAGCTCCCCCACCGGCGAATACTTTTTGAAGATGACCTCTCCCTCGCCGGTCGTGAAAATTTCCAGCGGGTCGCCCCGGCGGATGCGCTGGGTGCGGCGGATCTCCTTCGGGATGACCACCCGCCCCAGCTCGTCGATGCGGCGCACGATGCCTGTCGCTTTCATAGCACATTCTCCCTTTCTCTGTTCGGCGTTTCCTTTGCTCCCAGATTTCGTTTTCTGTGGTTATTTTGTGGTAAGAGAAGGAGAATTATTCAATCTCAGATTTTCTGCTTGATGCTCCGGCTGCTCCCAGTCTTTTGTTTGTCTTCATACATCCGCTGATCGGCAAGGATGCGCAGCTCCCGCACGTCGGCGCTGTCCGCCGGGTAACAGACCACGCCGCAGCTGGTGCTGATGTCGATGGTCTGCCCCTCCAGCACATAGGTCTGGCGGATGATCGATTTGATGGTTTCCATCCGCTGCGCACACCATTCTGCGTCCACTTCGCCGTTGACGATAAGGGCGAACTCGTCGCCGCCGATGCGGAAGGCGTAGTCCGTGTTCCGCACACAGCTCCGCAGCCGGCCCGCCACCGCTTTGAGCAGTTGGTCGCCGACGTCATGGCCGTAAGTATCATTCACCGGCTTGAACCGGTCAAGGTCGAGGTAGAACAGCACAAAAGGCTCGCCCTGCTGTTCCTTTTCTTTCAGGGTCTTGTTGAAGCACCGCTCGTTGAACAGGCCGGTCAGGCCGTCGCTGTTGGCAAGGCCCTCCATCTTTTTGCGCTCGCTGGCCTCCGCACGCAGGGCATGTTCCTTTTCCTCCACTTCCTGCCGGGCGTTGATCCGGACAAACCGCACCAGCGTGAACACAATGCCCGCCATCAATGCGATCAGCAGCAGGATGGTCGCCGTCTGGATCTTCCGCATCCCGGCGTCCACCACGCTCCGGTCCACGATGCCGACGATGCTCAGGCTCTGAAAACCCACCGGCTGATAGACCAGATAATAGCTCTTGCCCTCATAACGGTACGCCACACTGCCCCGGCCGCTGTTCTGCACGTCTTCGCGCATCTTGGCTAAGGCATTGGTGTTGACCTGTGCGTTCTGCTCCAGAAAATCAAACAGGTTTTCCATCCGGGGCTCGATCTCACTCTTCGGCTCTTCGGAGAGCATGATATCACCCGACGGATAGATGATGTAGCAATCGCTCTGGCCGTTGTAGGCGTGCCCGCCGATCATCTCTTCCAGCGTCTCGTTGTCGTAGCTGACAGCAATGCAGGTGTAGGTCTCGCCGTCCACTTCCACCGGCTCAATGGGTACCGTGAACACGACCCGGCGCTCCCCGTTTTTCATGGTATAACTGCCCACACAGGGATGTCCGGTGGTGTACATTTCGAAAAATGCGCCCCAGATGTGCTTAGCCGAGCCATAGCCGCCCTCGGCATCCAGATAGGTGCAGTCTTCGTTGAACAAGTACAGGCCGCTGTATTTCCATGTAGGCTTCTGTTGGTTGAACAGGCACAGACTGGCCCGGACCGCCTCCCCGTCGGCGTCATCCTGCAGGTTGCTGCCCCACTCGCTCAGCACGTTCCAGTTCCGCTGGGCGAACATGGTGAAGGTCTTGTCCACCTGCTCATAGGTCTCCAGCAGGTTTTTGGTGCTCTCGGTGTAAAACTGGTGCTGGACATAGATCATATACCCCACGATGCCCACCACAAGCACAGCAGCCAGCAGGATCGACAGCGTGATCTTCTCTTTGCTCCTCTTCATATTCCACGCCTTCTTTTGCGATGCTTCGTTTATTTTTTTACTGCCTCAACTTTTTCTCGAAGGATGGCTAAGATTTCTTTACCGTTTTTTCAATAAAAATTTACCAAAACCAGTGATTTTTGTCAATGGCATTTTTCCTGTTTTCCCGAAGGGACTGGTCGTTTTTTTCGGTTTATGCTATACTGGGATCGAATCCGGGACATTCCCGAACCAAGGAGCGTTTCATGCAACAGATCGTAATTTTAGGCGGCGGTGCTGCGGGTATGGCAGCCGCGCTGGCGGCGGCACAGGCGGCGGGCAGCGCGGCCCGCATCACCCTGCTGGATCGCAACCCCCGCTGCGGCAAAAAGCTGCTGGCAACCGGCAACGGCCGCTGCAACCTCGACAACACCGGCATCGCGCCGGAGTGCTATTTCACCGCCGACCCCAAGGCGCTGGCCCCGCTGCTGGCGGCGGTGGAGCGGAGCGCCCCGCTGGAGTGGTTCCGGGCGCTGGGCCTTTACACCCGCACCGACGAGGCCGGGCGGGTCTACCCTTACTCGAACCAAGCCGCCGATGTGCTGGCCCTGCTGGAAGGGCAGATGGCCCGCCTCGGCGTAGAGGTGCGGACCGGCTGCACCGTAAATACCATCAGCCAGAACCGGAACGGTTACACCGTCCTCTTCGACAGCGCCGAGCACAGTAACGAAACCCTCCACGCCGATGCCGTCATCTGTGCGCTGGGCGGCAACGCAGGCCCGCAGTTCGGCACCGACGGCTTCGGCACCAAGTTCGCCGCCCAGTGCGGTGGGAAGCTGGAGCCGCTCTACCCCTGCCTGACCGCCTTGCAGGTGGCAAAACCGAACAGATCCCTTGCGGGCATCCGGGCCAAGGCCGCAGCCTCCCTGCTGGACCTCGACCGGCACACCACCCTCGCCGCCGAGACGGGCGAGGTACAGTTCACCGAATATGGCCTGTCCGGCATCTGCATCATGCAGCTTTCCGGTCTGCTGGCCCCCAAGCGCGGGCCCAAGCGCCCGGCCGTGGAGCTGGACCTCTTCCCCGCGCTGGACGAAGCGGCCCTGACGGCCCTGTTCGCGGGGCGGGTGTCCCTGCTGCCCGGCAAGACCCCCGCCGATTTCTGGACGGGGCTGCTGAACCCGAAGCTGGGCAAGGCGCTCTGGGCCGCAGCCCATCTGCCGGACAAGCCCCTGAACACCCTGCCCGATGCCGCGTGGCAGGTGCTGGCCAACACCGCAAAGCACTGGCTCTTCGAGGGGCTGACCCCCTGCGGATGGAAACAGGCCCAGACCACCGGCGGCGGTCTGAGCCTGACAGAGCTGGAACCCAGTTTTCAATTCAAGGGCTGCCCCGGCCTCTACTTTGTGGGCGAAACGCTGGACTGCGCCGGAATGTGCGGCGGCTTCAACCTCCACTGGGCCTTCGGCAGCGGCATCACCGCCGGGCGGGACGCGGTGCGCTGGCTGTCAGCGGCGCGACATCCCGCCCATAAAAAACGCGGGCAGCGTAATTCCGGGTGATCCGTGCCACCGTGCCGGAAAGCCCCACCACGCCCACGAGGTTGGGCAGCATCATCAGCCCATTGAACGTGTCGGACAGGTCCCATGCGAGGTCGAGCTTCATCACCGCGCCCACCACCATGATCCCCACGAACACGGCCTGATACGCCCCGCCGGCCCGCGGCCCCAGCAGGTAGCTGACCGCCTTGGTGCCGTACTGGCTCCATCCCAACACTGTGGAGTAGGCGAACAGTAAGATCGACACCGCGATGAACTTGGGCCCGAAGCTGCCGAAGACGGTGGAAAAGGCTTCGCCCACCAGCGCGGAACCCACGACCCCGGCGGTGGCGCGGCCTGTTTCCAGATCCACCAGACCCGACGTCAGGATGACAAGGGCTGTCAGGGTGCAGACCACAAGGGTGTCCGCAAAGACCTCGAACAGCCCCCACATCCCCTGCTGCACCGGCTCGGTGACGTTGGAGGACGAATGCACCATGACCGACGCGCCGAGACCCGCTTCGTTGGAAAAGGCCCCCCGCTTGAACCCCCACGTCACGGCGCGGGCCACACCGCAGCCCAGCACCCCGCCGCCCGCCGGGGCCAGCCCGAAGGCCCCCCGGAAGATGGCCGCGAAGGCCGCCGGGACGGCAGAAGCGTGGACCAGCACCACCACCAGCGCCCCGCCGAGGTAGAACAGGGCCATCAGCGGCACGACCCGCTCCGCCACCGCCGCCACCCGCTTGAGCCCGCCGAAGATCACCGCCGCCGAACATCCGGCCAGCACCACCCCGGTGGCCAGTTCCGGCACCCCGAAGGCGGCGCGCAGGTTCCCCGCGATGGAATTGATCTGGCTCATGTTCCCCATGCCGAAGGACGCCAGCACACAGGAGGCTGCAAACAGCACGGCCAGCACCCGGCCCAGCTGCTTGCAGCCTTTTTTGCGCCCCAGCCCGTCGGCGAGATAGTACATCGCGCCACCCTGCCACGCGCCCTCCTCATTCTTGTGCCGGTAAAAGATGCCCAGCACGTTTTCGGAAAAGCTGGTCATCATGCCGAGGATGGCCATGACCCACATCCAGAACACCGCCCCCGGCCCGCCGCTGAGGATGGCCGTTGCCACTCCCACGATGTTGCCGGTGCCGATGGTGGCCGCCAGCGCGGTACACAGGCTCTGGAACTGACTGATAGCTTGATCGTCGGTGCCCGTGTGGGCGGTCACACTCCGGTCGGTGAAGATGGCCCCGATGGTCTGCCGCATCCAGTACCGGAAGTGCACGAGCTGGAAAAAGCCCGTCCGCACCGAGAGCATCACCCCCGCCCCGAAGAGCAGTGCCAGCCCCAGCGGCCCCCACACGACCCCATTGACCGCGCCGTTGACGGCAGTAATGGTCTCCAACATCGCAAGATCCCCCCTGCCACACTGTATGGCAGAGGGGATCGTTGTATGCGCCGGGATGGTTTTTTGTATAATCCGCCCTTTGCCGGGCCATCCTTTCGGTATTATTTGCAAAAAGGAGGGCGCAGGATGCACAAGGGAGGTTGGAGGCCGTTCTGGGCTGCGCTGGGGGCGGCGTTGCTGGTACTGCTGCCCCTTGTAGGCGGCACGGTGTTGCTCACCCGCCGGATGCTGCACACCCAGCTCCTTGCCCAGACCGCCGAACCTCAGCAGGGCGTGCCCATCACGCTGCCCAAGGAGGACGACCGGATGACGGTGCTGCTCTGCACTGCCGGGGAGCAGCCGGGCTTTCTGCTCCTCTACCTGAACGCCCCGCAGAACGTCTGCGGCCTCTTAGCCGTGCCGGGGGAGCTGACCGTGCCCTTCGGGGATGGGGAAGCATCCCTCACCCGCTGCTACGCGGCGGCGGGCCCGGCGCGGTGCCGCCAAGCCCTGCTGGAAACGCTGGCCCTGCCGGAGGACACCTTTTATCTGGCTCTTTCCCCCGCCGTGCTGGAAAAGCTGGCGTCCCGCTACGGGGCCGTGCGGGTGGGGTTCTCCGGGGCATTCACCACCGAAGAGCTGGCCGCCCTCGGCCAGACCGGCAATGTCCAGACCCTCAGCGTGGGGGAAGCCTCCGCCTTTCTGACCGGCCTCGACGAAGCCGGGCGCATCCCGCCTGCCCACCGGGCCGCGGCACGGGCCGCAGTGTGGGACGCCTTTTTCCGGCAGGATCTCGAATTACTCCCCGCCTCCCTGCCGGACGCCCTCCGGGCCCAGAGTTCCGCCCTGCTGACGGACTTCACCGCGCAGGACTACGCCCGCCTCGGCGAGATTCTGGAGTTCCTCGCCAACCGCGCAGCCCCCATCCGGGCCGACGCTTTGCCCGGCGCGTGGGACCGGGCCAGCGGCACTTATTCGGTCACGGAAGCCTCCCGCGCGGCGGTGCAGACTTTCCTCAACGTTTCGCCCACCGACGAACAGGCATCGTCCGCCAGCGAGCCGTAACCCAGCACGAACGTTCCCGCAAGGCCGGGCGTTTCGCCGGTCAGGTCAAAATCGCTCAACAGACTCAGCCGCACCCCCTGCTGTGCCGCCGCCACCCGAAGGGCCGGGTCCGGCGGGGCCTGTTTCACCTCAGCCAGCAGGTGCAGCCCCGTGTGCAGCCCGGCTAAGGTCAGCTCACCGGGGGCAAAAGCCCCGTTCAGCGCCTTGGTCAGCGCGTCCCGCCGGGCCTTGTAGGCCACCCGCTCCCGCGCCAGATGCCGGGTAAAGTACCCCTCGGTGATGAACCGGGCCAGCGTCTGCTGCTCGAACCGGCTGACCGTGCTGGAATAAAGCCGGTAAGCCGCCCGCCACGCCGGGAGGAGCTGCACCGGCAGCACCATATAGGCGATGCGGATGCTGGGGGCAAGGCTCCGGGAGCAGGTGGAGAGATAGATCACCGGGCCATCGGCCCCGGCCATCCCCTGCAAGCTGGGCAGTGGGCGGGTGTCGAACCGGAACTCGGAGTCGTAGTCGTCCTCGATGATGTACCGTTCCCCCGGCTTGCGGGACGCCCAATGGAGCAGCTCCGCCCGCCGCCCGGCGGGCATGGTGACCCCCGTAGGGAACTGGTGGCTTGGGGTGACGTAGCAGACCGCCGCGCCCGACCGGGTCAGTGCCTCGATGGATAGGCCGTCCTCGTCCACAGGCAGGCAGCAGCAGGGCACGCCGTTGTTTTCCAGCACCCGCTTGGCGCGGGGGTAGCCGGGGTTTTCCACCGCCGCCGCACCGGGCAGCAGCGGGGCCAGCAGCCCCAGCAGATATTCCAATCCAGCTCCCACCACGATCTGTTCCGCGCTGCACCGCACGCCCCGGTACTCTTCGAGGTAGCCAGCCAGCGCCCGCCGCAGTTCGAGATCGCCCTGCGCGTCGCCGTGGGTCAGCAGCTCCGGCGAGGAATAGAGCAGCTCCTTTTGGAGCCGCGCCCATGTCCGGAACGGGAAGAGCGCCGGGTCCACCCCCCGCGTGGAGAGATCATAGCGGACGGGCCGCTCCGGCTGGGCCGCCGGGGGCAGCGGGGCCGGGGCGGCGGGCAGGGTCTCCGGCCGGACGGGCAGGGCCAGATACTCCTGTACATAAAAACCGCTGCGCTCCCGCGATTCCAGATACCCTTCCGCCGCCAGAAGCTGATACGCGGCGTCCACCGTGTTGACCGACACCGACAATTCCGCCGCCAGCCGCCGCTTGCTGGGCATCCGAGTGCCCGCCGGGATGGCCCCGGTGCGCATTTCCTCCGCAAGGCTATCGTAAAGCTGTTCGTACAGCGGCACCGCCGAGGCCGCATCCAGCGCTGTTGTCAAGTGGAACACAAAACCCCTCCTCTTTTTGGGCAGTCTCCCAAACTGACCCCATAAAAAAACTCTATTCTGGGTATTTTCACGGGTTCAGTTCTGCGTATAATAAGAGCATACCCGCCGAGACCGAAAAAGTCAATCGGTTTTATGGGTTTTGTGAAAATGGAGGGAATACATCATGTCAACAACCGCAATGTGGCTGCTGCTGGCAGTCGTCGTCATCGTTATCCTCTTTGCCAGTGTGCTGTATAAGCGCACCTTTACCGTGCACGAGCTGGCGCTCACCGGCGTCATGGCCGCGCTGAGCCTTGTGGCCTACCTGTTCTTCCGGGTGCCGTTCTACGGCGGCTCCTCGTTCCATCTGGGCAACACCTTCACGGCCCTGACCGCCCTGCTGCTGGACGGCGTGTCCGGCGGTCTGGCCGGTGCCATCGGTCTGGCGCTGGCCGACATTCTGGCCGGTGATCCGGGTTACGCCGTCACCACCTTTGTGCTGAAGTTCATCATCGGCATCACCTGCGGTGCCGTGGCACACAAGGCCTTCAAGCTCCGCAACCTCGACCGCCGCAGCGCCGGTTACCTCGTCAAGGTCATCGTGGCTGCCGGTTCCGGTCTGCTGCTGAACGTGGTCACCGACCCGTTCCTCGGCTACTTCCGCAACGTTTACATCTTCGGTCAGGAGTACACCGTCGCACAGGCTCTTTCCAAGATCGCCGGCGGCGTCACCTTCGTCAACAGCGTGGCCTCCACGGTCTGCGCCGTCATCCTCTACCTCGCCCTGCGCCCGGCGCTGGAACGCGCCAATCTCCTGCCCAAGGGTGAGAAGAAGCACTGAGCATTTCTCGAACCTCTCCACAGGTCTCTGACAAAACCGCCCCCGGTGCTGCACGCTCATGCGGCACCGGGGGCGGTTGCGTTTTATTCTTTCTCAAACACCAAGAACCGGAAGGCGATGTCCGTCGTCAATTCCGGGAGGGCGGCGAGGCGGGCCGCGCCGTCGCGGGGCGTCTTCCAGTAGTAGGGCGTCATGGCGAAAAGCGCTTCGAGCTGGGCAGCGGGCACCGTGATGGTGCCGGAGACTTCCCGCTCTCCAATGGGGCGGAAGCCCTCATAGGCCACCTGCTGCACCGGATTTTTGTAGGGCGTATCGTAGAGGATCGCCTTCATCTGGTACAGATGCTCCGCGCCGGGCACCACATAGATCATCCGCCCGCCGGGGCGCAGGACGCGGAGGAACTCCTCCCGCGCAAAGGGCGAGAAGCAGTTCAGCAGCAGGTCGGCCCAGCCGGTGCGGACGGGCTGGGCAAAGCTGGACGCCACAGCGTACCGGGCCGCGGGCAGAGCTTTGGCGGCCCAGCGGACAGCCGGTTTTGCGATGTCGAACCCGGCCAGCGCCAGCGGCTGTTCCGCCGCTTCGAACTGCCCGGCGATGCACCGGTCATACCAGCCCTCGCCGCAGCCCGCATCCAGCAGGTGCAGCGGCGCATCCGGCGCGGCGGGCTGGCCGTATTCGAGACAAAGCTTGCCCAGCGCCTGACCAAAGATGCCGTAGTACCCCCCGTTGAGGAAGGCGCGGCGGGCGGCGACCATCTCCTTGCTGTCGCCGGGGGCCTTGGTGCGCATACTCTGCACCGGCAGCAGATGCCAGTAGCCCTCCTTGGCGCGGTCAAAGCAGTGGCCGGAGGGGCACTTCAGGTCCCGCTCACCGGTCAGCGGCCCGCCGCACAGCGGGCACTGCCACGGCTCACATTTCATCGCTGTGATCCTCGATGGGGGCCGTTGCACCGCCGTGGGCGTTCATATACTCCTCGAAGTTGGTGAACTTCTGCTGCGGCGGGCGGCGGCTGATGAGCACAAGGCCCGGATCTTCGTCCCGGCTGGGGGCAGCGGCACGGCCGCGCCCGCGGGAGGCCTCCTGCTTGGGAGCGCGGGGCGCACGGGCGGGCTGGCTGCTGCGCTCACTGCGGGGTTTGCCGCTCTGGGCACTGTTCTGGGCCGGGCGGGCAGCTCGGTCGCCGTTACGCTCCGTGCGCTCACTGCGGCTGCCGCGGGCCGAGCGGCTCTGGCCGTTCTGGCCGTTCGGCTGGGCATTGCGGCGGTTCTGGCCGCTGCCCTGTTCGTTCTTGGCGTTGTTCGCTGCCGGAGCGGCCTTGGCGGCGGGCTGAGCCGGGGCGGCCTTCTTCGCAGGGCGGAGCGGCGTTGCCTCCGGGGCGCTCACGAAGTGGGGGTCAAACTTGGGCTGCGCATTGCTGCCCCGGTTGGGGGCGGCACTGTCCTCGCGGCGGGGGCGGTTAGTATTGGAACGGCGGTTTTCATTGCGCCCGCCGGAAGTTCGCTTCTGATTTTCGTCCATGGATGGTTCCTCTTTCGGTTGAGATTTCAACGGCTGCTTTTCTGCGGCCGGTTTTTCTTTTTTGGGTCTGGCCGGTTTCACGGCCTTGGCGGGCTGTTCCGGCTTGGCAGCCGGGGCTTCGGCTCCCGCCTTGGGCTTTCTGCCCCGCACCGGCGGCTCCTTCTTGGCGGGGGCGGGCACGCCGTCCCACGGGTGGCCGGACACCACCGGGATCTTCTGGCGGTTCAGCTTTTCGATGCCGGCCAGATACTCCTGCTCCTCCGGGGCGCAGAAGCTGACGGCGGTGCCGTCTGCGCCCGCGCGGGCCGTACGGCCGATGCGGTGGACGTAAGTTTCCGGCACTTCGGGCAGATCGTAGTTGAAGACATGGGACAGCTCGCTGATGTCGATGCCGCGGGCGGCGATGTCGGTGGCGACCAGCACCTTGGTCTGCCCAGCCTTGAAGCCTTCCAGCGCGGCCACACGGGCGGACTGGCTCTTGTTGCCGTGGATGGCGGCGGCGGGGATGCCCTGCTTGTTCAGGTCTTTTGCGATCTTATCCGCGCCGTGCTTGGTGCGGCTGAAGACCAGCGCGTTCTGCACCGGCGGATTCAGGTTCTGGATGAGCCACGGCAGCAGGAATTTCTTGTTGCCCTTCTCAACGAAGTACAGGCTCTGGTCGATGCGGTCCACCGTGCTGGACACGGGGTCCACCTTGACGAAGGCGGGGTCGTGCAGGATGCCCGCCGCCAGCTGCTCGATCTCCTTGGGCATGGTGGCGCTGAACATCAGGTTCTGGCGCACTTTGGGCAGCTTTGCGATGACCTTCTTCACGTCATGCACAAAGCCCATGTCCAGCATC
>OLYB01002321.1_pt1 | contig 13192 bp, 13 predicted proteins | sample 1674481 | NCBI WGS metagenome assembly OLYB01 (sample SAMEA103958167, study PRJEB25191) | human gut metagenome
AAGTGGAATACAGGCGTTTTTCCTAGATATTCATTGACAATGGTAAAGGTGGGGGATGTAACGCGTCCGGTATAGCCAAGGCCGCGGGCAATTCCGCGGGTCAAGGCGGTTTTACCCATTCCCAGACCGCCGCGGCAGGCCACCACGGTATTGGGATGCAGCTGCTGGGCCAGCTGGCGGCCGGGCCCCTGCTGGGGGCGCTGAGCGTGCCGGATGACGTGCTGCCCTTCGCCCTGCGCTATCTGCGCATCTATCTGCTGGGTATGCCCGCCATATTGCTCTATAACTTCGAGGCGGCCATCTTCCGCAGCGTGGGGGACACAAAAGTGCCGCTGCAGGCCTTGATAGTCTCGGGTATTCTGAATGTGCTGATGAACCTGCACGATGCCATCAAGCCTGCGACTATGAGCCGGTTTGCAGACGATGCAGAGTATGAGGATGCAAAGATCGAACTGGCGGGCAGGATCATCGGTGACATTATGGCGACACCGGAGATGACTGACGCGCAGGCTATCTTTGAGGGCATCCAGCGACACAATATGGATGTGGCAAGAGCCGCAGCAGGCAGCAAAGAACGTGCTGCAGAGGTGGCAAAGGAACTGCGCGGCGTACAGAAAGCACAGCAGCGGGAGTTTGGCCGCAGAATGCAGGAAAACCGGCGCACTGCAAACCAGAACGCCGAAGTGCAGATGACCGAACTGCAACGGCAGAACGCAAGAGCGGAAAAGCTGCTGGACCAGAACCTTGAAACCTTTGGTGTGGATGTTTCCAATGTGGGCAACCTGAACGAAAAGCTGACAGTGCTGCGGGAAAGCTATGAGCGGGAAATGAAGCAGGAAGTGAAACGCCTGAAGGCCGAGCGGCAGGAAATGCTGGATGAAGCAAAACTGTGGTATCGGGAACGCATGGGAGAACTGCGGGAGGAAAATGCAGATCTGAGTATGCGGCTACGGGAAGAGCAGCGGCGCGCGGACAAGGCAGAATACAGCCTGATCGTGCAGGAAAATGAGATCATGGAATGGGAGGCGGATAACGAACGTAAGCGGGCCGCATGGGAGCAGAAACAGGCGCAGCGGAATGCCCTTGCCATTGAAACAGCCCGACAGCAGCGGGACGAAGATATTGCCGTTGCGAAGGCAGTAGCGGAAAAGCGAGTGCAGCGGGCGCGGGATGCACGGAAGATGGATGAACTGAAACGCAGCATCCGTCAGAACGCGGCACAGCTGAACCAGATGCTGCTGCGGCCCAGCAAGGACAAGTATGTACAGCCGGGGCTGATCGATGCGGCAGCACAGGTGGCAAAGCTGGCGGACATGACCATTCTGAACGAACGGGCCGTGAACCAGCTGACGAGGCTGCAGGACCGGATCCGGCAGAGTGCGGGCAGCGAGAACAGCCCCAACGCCATGACCGAAGAATGGAAGCAGACCGGCGTGGATACCCTGATCCAGACGCTGCGGGACGACCTGCAGACGACAAAGGACACAAAGCTGACCAAACTGCACGAGCAGCTGGCCGAGGCAGAAGTTTTACCGGACAGCGAGAAAGCATGGGCACTGCAGGAACGGCTGCGCAAACGCATCAAGGAGACGGAGAACCGCACCTATCTGCCCATGACGGTGGATCAGATGCGGATGCTGAAGGCTATTACCAGCTCGACGCTGCATGTGATCCGCAATGCAAACAAGACGGTGAGTCTTGCAAAGGCTGAAGAAGTGAGCGCAATCGCAGAAGGCGCAGCCAGCGAGGTGAATGCCAGCAAGGGCAACCACCCCGGCGGAAAGCTGGACGGCGTGCACAATCTGCTGACAAAGTATCAGTTGGATATGCTGGGCGCGGAGCGGGTGTTCCGTATGCTGGGCGGCTACGCGAAGAACGGCCAGATGGAAAAGATGGCCCAAATGCTGAACGACGGCCAGTACCGGCAGACGAAGATCACCGTGGAAGGCGAAAAGCTGTTTGCCAACGTGACCGGAAAAGAACACGTGAAGGAAATGCAGAACTTTGCAGGCCCGGGCGCAGACCTTGTGGACGTGGGCCTGACCGATGTGAAGGGAAAGAAAGCCGAACTGACCCATGCACAGCTGTGCAGTTTGTACATGCACCTGCACAACACCGACAGCCTGAACCACCTGATGAACGGCGGACTTGTGATTCCGGATGCAAAGCTGTACAACAAAGGTGACATTGAGCAGGCTTACCAGAAGGGACAGACCGTACATCTGGGAATGCTGACGGATGCGGACGGGACCCCGACAGCGGATAGCATCCTGCAGACGGTGGAAGCGGCCATGACTGACTATGACCGGGCATGGTGCGCGGACATGAAAGAGTTCTTCGACAACTACACCACGAAGCTCATCAACGAGACGAGCCTGCAGCTGGTGGGCTACCAGCGGGCAACCGTGAAAAACTACTATCCCATTGCGGTGGATAAATCGGTGCTGGCGACCCAGATCGACGGCCTGAATCTGGACGCGACCATTGAGGGACGCGGTTTCCTGAAGAACCGCGTGAAGAGCGGACAGCCCGTTTTGCTGGAAGAATGCGCAAATGTGGTGCAGCGCAGCCTGCGGGACACGGCGGCGTATGCGGGCCTGGCCGCGCCCATCCGGGACGTGCAGAAGATCCTGAACAGCGGCGTGGAGACGCGGGAAAGGCTTGCAAACCTGAAGAACGGCATCATCAAGGAACAGTGGGGCAAGGATGCGGTGAGCTACATCGATGACCTGCTGACCGACCTGCAGACTACCCAGCGCAAGCGGCCCAGCACCTTTAACAAAGTACTGGGAAACCTGCGCGGAAACTATGCAGGCGCAGTGCTGACGCTGAACCCGGGCGTTGCCATTGCGCAGGCGGCAAGCCTGCCCACAGCAGCGGCCGTACTGGGCGGCGACACCATGGCGGCAGTGGTACCCTTTGTGAAGAACCTTTCGCCCAAGGCGCGGACAGCGCTGGAAACGGAGATCAAAGAGCACGGAGACGTGCTGCTGGACTGGCGCAAGCGCGGCAGCCAGAACGGCGAGCTTGCCAGCATTGGCAAGCAGGAAACATTGGCGGAAAAGGGCATGGACAAGCTGCCGAACTGGCTGACCGGCTGGATCAACGGGATGGACGAAGTGACGGTAGCAGCCCTGTGGGAAGGCAGCAAGCGATACGTGCAGAACCACACGGCCGAGTTTGAAGGCGCGGAGGTGACAGGCAGCCCGGCCTATTGGGAAGCGGTGAACCGCACCTATCAGAAGGTGATCGAGCAGACACAGCCCAACTACACCGTGATGCAGCGGGCGGGCATTCAGCGCAACCCTAACGAACTGCTGAAGCAGCTGACCATGTTCACCACCCAACGTTTCCAGAACTACGGCATTCTGGCCGACGCCGTGGGCGACTACAAAGCCCAGAAGGCCCGGTATGCTGCCGACCAGAGCGCGGAAAACAAAGCCGAGGTGCAGCGGGCCGGACAGGGCCTGCGCCAGGCGGCGGCAAGCCAGGTCGTGCAGACGGCGGTGTTTGCCCTCATGAAGATCGGCGCGGACTTTTTGCTCCACCGGTGGGACAGGGAGCAGGACGAGAACGGAGACGTTACGGCGAAAAGCTTGGGCAAACGGTTCTTCGACCTGTACACTGAAAGTGCGGCCGGAAACTTTTTGTACGGCTCGGAGATCTACAGCGCCCTGACCAACGCCCGGGACGGCAAAGACTATGACGTGGTGAGCGCCACCAACATCAGCGCGGTGAACGACCTGTTTGCTGCCTTTACCAAGACCGTCAAGCTGCTGCGGACGGACACTGGCGAGATGAGCGAGGAAGAGCTGACAGCACACCACCAGAAGCTGAACAAGGCGGTGCTGAAGGACATCCAGTGCGGCCTTGAACTCTACGGCGTCCCGGCGGCGAACATCCGGAAGGTGATGCAGGCGTTTGAAGGCTACTGGGAGGATGCACAGGCCATCGGCAGAGGCGAAGGGTTTAGCTTTAACTCTGCACCCTCTTCAGCCACCGGGCAGTACGACCGGCTGTATAACGCCATCCAGAGCGGGGACAGCGAGGAGGCTGTGGCGGCGATGAAGAAACTGGAACAGATGAACAAGACGGACAAGGTGGACAGCGAGCTGGCAAGGCGGCTGAAGCAGTACGACGCCGACGTGCTGGCGGCGGCCGAGGCCCGGAACGCCGGGAAGGCCCGGGCCGAGGAAAAGGCCCGAAAGGCCGTATTTGAGAAGCTGCGGGAGGGGCTGGACGTCGCCCCTGTGACAGACAGGGCCAAGGGCAAAGCGGACGCGGCCCGGCGGGCGCAGCTCATCGACCTTGTGAACAAGGCGGTGGACGGCAAGGCAGACGAACTGCTGGCGGGCGGCAAGGACGGCAGCATATACGACGCGCTCCTAGACGAAGTGAAAAATGGCCGGGTGGAGGACGCGCAGGAGGAGCTTGACCGCCTGATGACCGCAGGCAAGGACAAGGGCAGCATCAAGAGCAAGATCACGGAGAGTGTGAAGGAAGAGTATCTGGCCGGAAGCGACCGGGACCGGGAGAGGCTGGAAAAGAAGCTGCTGGCCCTCGAGGACGCAGACGAGAATCCGCTGTACGAGGAAAAGAACTTTGCGCAGTGGGTAAGCGCTGCGGATAAGAAGGCAGAGAAGGCGAAGGACGAGAAGAACTGGTGGGAGGGGGTGAAGTAAGATAAGGGCAGACGCTCTGGTGATGGACCGGGGCGCCTGCCCTTTTTGTATGTATGCTTTGGGAAAGTCCGCAACCCGTGTTCGCCTGCGGCGAGACCTTACAAAACTACTGCGGGCTTGAATAAGTCCGCAGTAGTTTTGTTACGAGGGGCGTGGTAGGCTTTTTATAGAGTGCTTGCCATACTGAGATCGGCAGCGGACCGGAAGGAAACCTCTCAGCTTTACAGTCCGCCTGACGGCGGCGCTGCAAAGCAGCTCCCCTCGCTAGGGGAGCCTTTCTCAAAGGAAGGAGCTTCAAAGTGAAAGTAAGAGTAGTGAAGGACCATTTTTGCGGGACAGGATGGCGGGCGGAGCCGGAGACGCTGTACCTGGGCGGCGTGGGCGCCGTATACGTGGAAAAGCTTGAGTTCGTGCTGCCGGAGACATGGGCCGGTATGGCCGTGACGCTGCACATCGAGCAGGAGGGCGGGACTGTGCCGCAGCCGATGCTGCTGGATGGAAATAATAACGCTCCGGTGGACGGGCGTTTCACGACGGCGCGGCAGGGCCTCTGGATGCTGATGGCCACGGACGGCGAAGGCCGGCGCGAGATGACCATGCCCGGGAAATATGTGTGCTACCAGACGCTGGAAAACGGCGAGGGAACTGGCGCAGACGGACCGGCGATGCCGCTGCGGTATCAATATTTACAGCTGGTGCTTGAGCAGGAAGCCCGGGCAGCGCTGGAAGCACAGAGAGCCGCCCGATACCGGCAGTGGGTGGCCGACCGATGCGCTGCAAAGGAACACGCGCTGCTGCTTGAAGCGCTGAGCGGAATGCGTTACTCCGACGCCAGCGCATGGGACATGATAGCGCAGCTGAAGCAGCGCTGGAACAGCCCCCCGCCGGAGCAGGCAGAGCCGGTGGCAGTGGAGAGCATCCGGCTGGACAGCAAAGAGCTGAGCATAAAAGTGGGAGAGTCCTGCCCCCTGAAAGCCACGGTGCTGCCCGAAAGCGCACCTCAGACCGTGGAGTGGATGGCCGAACCGGAAGGCATCGTGCAGCTCCGGGAAAATACTCTGACCGCCGTGAAAGGCGGCACAGCGCTCCTGACGGCCATCGCAGGCGGAAAGCTGGCGCAGCGCAGAGTGCGGTCGGTGGCTGTATCGCTGGAAAAGCTGGCGCTGGACAAACCGTCCGTAAAGCTGAAACAGGGCGAGTCTGTGACTCTGACCGCGACTCTGACGCCGACCCAGTCCACCGTGACAGCGGTGAGCTGGACAACGAACAATGCGGCGCTGGCCGTGATGAAAGACCAGACGACCGCCGTAGAAAACGGAAAGGCCGTGAACACGCTGGCAGCCCTGAAGGACGGCAGCTGCATCATTACTGCTGCCGCCGGAGGAAAGAGCGCCGTGTGCAGCGTCACGGTGGAAAAGAATGGACAGAGCGGCGGGGATGAACCTGCCATCGTGATGTATGCGGTATCCAACCGGCTGAACGGGCTGAGCACGAGCCGGGCGGACGTGGTCGTCCAGAGCGGCAAGGCCTACACCGCGGCTCTGACGCTGAACGAGGGATACTGGCTCATATCCATCAAGGTAACGATGAGCGGCGAAGACGTGACAGCCACCGCATGGAACGAGAAAAAGATGACCGTCTCTATCCCCGATGTGACGGGAAACATCGTCATAACGGCAGAGGCGAAGCTCCCGATGCTGAAGGAAATGGCGGTGGGAGCGGTGATAAAACTGGTGGAAAAGGACGGGGCAACGGCGGAAGAATTCGTGGTTATAGCGCAGGACTACGAGAAAGAGCTGAACGGCGAAGGCCGGACGCTCCTTGCCCGGCGGCACGGTATCACCGGGAAAAAATGGAACACGACATGGTGTACGTATGCCGACAGCCTGATTGACGTCTACCTGAACAGCGAATACCTGAAGGACGCCCCACAGGCGCTGAAAGACATTCTGACGGAGACGAAATTTTACTACACGCCCGGCTACTCCGGAAGCGGCAGCAGTTATACAGGAAGCCACACGGTGACCACGCTGAGCCGGAAGGTCTTTTTGCCCTCGTGCTATGAGTTCGGATTCGAGTCATACGGATACACTTCGGCCAGCAGCCCGAAATACTACCACCTGGAAGGCTCGACCTTTGCCGATGCAGAGAAGCTTGCTCTGGCGCTGCTGGCGGCGGATGCCGAAACGGCGGGGAGCGTACCGAACACCTATTTCCATTTCTGCCTCTGGACCCGGACGCCGGTACTGAACGACTACGACAGCGGCCTGACCGGAAGTGCGCTGAAAGAGTATCTGTACAAGGGCGCTGAAGCGGTGTGGGCGCAGATGCTGACGGCACCGGATAAGCTGAACTGGGGCGGATACAAGGTGAACGAACCGGAAAACATGAGCTGGCCTGACCTTTACAGGTGCTGGACGCACCCCTGTTTTACACTGCCGGGAAATACCGTTATCGACGCAAAGGGAAATATTGTGGAGGTGAGAGAAGAATGAGCACGGATAATGCATTGAACGCCCTGACGGCGCGGATGCTGGAAGCCGTAAAGAACACCCGCGAAAGTGCGGACTCCGCTGCAGCCAGCGCCCAGCAGGCGCAGAAGATGGCGGAAGGAGAGATGCAGGGAACGTCGCTGACTGGCGCAGAGAAAAAGCTGCTGGTGCAGATATTGCAGCTGGCGGCGAACAAGAACAGCGAGATGCAGCCCGCGGTGGATGAGCTGAAAAAGCTCTGGAAGGAGAGCTCCTGATGATAGAACGCAATATCTCCCTCGCCTCGACGGGTTCGGCGCGGACATCGGGCTGTGACAACCAGCTGCGTCTGGGCTACAGCAGGAACCGGGGGATATACCGGCTGAACATCACCCAGACCGGCGAGTGGGAGGGAATGACCATCCGGGCGCTTTGGCACACAGAGCGGGGAATGCTGTTTTCGTCGCTCGTGGAGGACGGAGAAATAGAAGTACCCGCCATCGTGACCTCTACACCCGGGTGCGGCAGGCTCGTCTTTGAGGGAAGCGACGGAACCCGCACCCTGACCAGCGCGGACATCAAGTACAGCGTGGCCATGAACAGCGGCACGATGGGGGACATCCCCGAACCGCCGGTGCCTGCATGGCAACAGCTGGTAGCCCTCGTGGAGCAGGCAAAGGACGAGGCGTGGCAGGCCGGAGAGGACGCCAGACAGAGCGCCGCAAAGGCCAATGAAGCATATGAAAACACCCTCGGCGCAAAAGACTCGGCTATAACGGAGATACGCAAAGCTGAGACGGATGCACTGAACAATGTGGAGGCATCAGCCGGCCCGGCGGCGTCTGCGGCTGCGGATGCTGCCGCAGCAGGCGCAAAGGAAAAAACCGAAAAGGCCATTCAGGAAGTAAAGGACAGCGCGGTAAAGGAAGTGAAAGATGCCGCAGCAGGGGCAGCCGCCCGCGCTGCCCAGTCGGCAACGGATGCGGCCAGCTCTGCCGCCGAGGCAAAGAAGACAGCTCAGGACATCCAGGGCTACTACGACGGCGTACAGGATCTCGTGACCGACACGCTGCGAGACTACACCGGCGGCTACTACCGCAGCTATGACTTGACCATCCCGGCGGCGGGCTGGAAAGAGATGGCCAAGTCCGTAGGACGGTACTGGTACAGCTGCGACGTGGCCATCGAGGGGTGCGATAGCTCGTACGTCCCGATGGGGACCCTGACGCCGGACACGGCCGGAGAGGTTGAAAAAGCAAACCTTGCGACTGTGCTTCAGACCGTGGAGGGCGGTGTGCGGTTCTACGCTGCCATCCCCCCGAAGGTGAACATCCGTGCCTTTGTAACGCTGTTTGCAAAGGGAACGGCATCGATGCAGCAGGCATCCGCTGAAGAAGTGCAGAGGATGCTTGACGAAATTTTTAATGGATAAAAGAAAGAGAGGAAAAACACATGGCCAGTTATGATTTGACCCGTATCCCCGCGCTGCGCGACCTGCAGGAGCTGGGCCGCCGCCAGAAGAATGTGACGGACGGTCTCGGCCAGCGCGTATCTGCGCTGGAGACCAATGCTCCCACCAAGGTGAGCGACCTGACGAACGACAAGAAATATCAGACGGAGACGGAAGTCTCCGCCGCCATCAACAAAGCTGTCGCTGCGGCAGACCACCTGAAGCGCAAGATTGTCGCCTCGACCGGGGACATCGACCTGAAGGCGGCAGACGCTGCACAGTACATCTACATGGTCCCGAAGGGTACTGCCGGTACCTCCGACAAGTACGACGAGTACATGGTCATCGACGGCGTGCTGGAAAAGATGGGCGACTGGAAAGTGGATCTGAGCGGCTATGTCCAGAAGGAAGCCGACAAGGGTCTCTCGACCAACGACTACACCAGCGCGGATAAGCAGAAAGTGGCCAACATGGAAAAGACCATGGACGCCCGCATCACCGCCAGCATGGCGACCGACACCGAAGTGAACGCGATGCTGGATGAACTGTTTGGCTCTTAAAGGGGGACAAGATGGGGATAACGCTTGCTCATCTGAAGGAAGCCGTGGACCGGCTGCTGGACAGGATCGCGCTGGTGGCTCAGACGGCCTCCAAGAGCATCGAAGAGATGGGAAAGACAAAGGCAGACAAGGTGAACATCATGTCTTTGACCATCCCAGCCAGCGGCTGGTCGAGCGACAGCACTGCGGGATGTCCGTATTATCTGGACATCCCGGTGTCCGGCCTGACGGCAAACGACTGTGTGGCCGTAGTGGTAGCACCGACCTGTGCAAAGACCGCCCTGACGGCAGGGCTCACATCGACCGAAAGCTTTGCAGGAAAACTGCGGCTGCGAGCGCAGCAGACGCCGACAGCTGCCATCACGGCAGTTTATTACATTGTGAAATAGGAGGGATGAACCTATGGCATGGGGTCCCATATCGGTCGGCGGCAGTGTGAGCGGTTACACGCTGCCGACAGCAACGGCCAGCGTTCTTGGCGGCGTGAAGACCGGCAGCAACATCACGAACTCCGACGGCACCATCAGCATCACCAAAGCCAACGTGACGGCAGCGCTGGGCTATACGCCGCCCACGACCAACACCACTTACGGTGCCGCCACCCAGAGTGCAGCCGGCCTGATGAGCGCTGCCGACAAGAAAAAGCTGGACAATGTTGCCGCCGGCGCAAACGCCTATAGCCTGCCCACGGCAACGGCCAGCGTCCTTGGCGGCGTGAAGACCGGCAGCAACATCACGAACTCCGGCGGCACCATCAGCATCACCAAAGCCAACGTGACGGCGGCCCTGGGCTATACGCCGCCCACGACCAACACCTGGCGCGGCATACAGGACAACCTGACCAGCACGGCCACCGACCAGAGTCTGAGCGCAAATCAGGGCAAGGTGCTGAAAGGCCTCGTGGACGGCAAGGCGAACGCCAGCCACACCCACAACTACGCCGGTTCCGGCTCTGCGGGCGGCACGGCCAACTCGGTCAACGGCCTGACTTTTGCCGCCCAGACCACCGACCCGGGGGCGGGAAGCGCATTGACCACCAACAAGGTGCTCATCGTGTACGTGTAAAGGAGGCCGGATATGGCAAAAGCAGTTTATGTGGGCGTCGGAAGCAAAGCCCGCAAGATGAAAAAAGCCTACGTTGGCATCGGCGGTAAGGCCCGCAAGGTCAAGAAGATGTACATCGGTGTCGGAGGCAAGGCGAGACTGTGCTACAGTGCAGAGGCTGACAAATTTGGAACTGCGACACCGCTGAGTAAATACAGAAGCCTCCTTGCCGGAACGACAGTTGGCGGATATGCCCTGTTCGGAGGCGGCGGTTATGATAGCGACGCCAAAAAAGGCGAGGCCATAATGGACGCATACAACGCATCTCTCACCCGGACAACTGCAGCTTCTTTGAGCGTGGCAAGGCAAGGATTGACGGCGATAACGCTGGGGAATCACGCACTATTCGTCGGTGGACGAAGCGGAGGCACGGCCTTTGGCACGGTGGATGTCTACGATGCATCTCTTACCCGGACGACCGCTACAGAGCTGAGTATTGCCCGATACGACAGTGCCGCAGCAGTTGTAGGCTCCTATGCGCTGTTTGCTGGCGGCAGAGGGCCTGGCATATTTGGTGGAGCTGATGCACTGTCCGCCGTAGATGCATACAACACGTCTCTCACCCGGACGACTGCAACGCCGCTGGTCGATGAGATATGGGCCTGTGCGGGAGGTTCAGTCGGAGGGTATGCAGTGTTCGGCGGCGGCTGTGATTTAAACACGGATTCGTCTCATATTGAACCCATTGGGGGTACAGGAGTTGTACAGACATATGATTCGTCTCTTACGTCCAGTAGGGCCGAGCCCTTGAGTTGCAAGAGAACAGGCCATTCCGCCGCAACCATCGGGAATCATCTTCTTTTTGCAGGAGGATACAACAGCACTACGGGAAAATACCTCTCCACAGTAGAATCGTATGACGCCTCGCTGACCCGAAGCACTGCCGTCGAATTGAGCAGCGCAAAGAACGGCCTGGCCTCGGCCACAGTGGGCGAATACGCAATGTTTGCAGGTGGCTATAAAGGCAACAGCGATGCAGCCTATGTGGCAACGGTGGATGCATACAACACCGCGTTAACCAAGACGACTATGCCAGACTTGAGTGTCGGACGGTATGGCCTTGCATCTGCTGTAATTGGAGATTATGCGCTGTTCGCAGGCGGTATCTCAAAAATCCAGGGCCCGGCATACAAATATCAGGATGTCGTCGATGTCTATTCGGCGTAATGAAAGGAGAAATCAAAATGGCACGATACAAAATTTACGACAACAAATCTGACGTCATCACCCCGGTGGGCGAGAAGCTTACCGCTGAGCAGTGGCTGGACCGTTACCAGTGGGGCCGCTACACCAAGATGATCGTGGGCGGCGGCATCATCAACGGCAGCGTCGCGCTGGTCTTCGACGATGAGGTGGAGCGTTACCGCAAGGCGGGCTGCGATTTCAGTGCCTGCACCACCGACGAGGACTATCTGGCCGCCATCGAGGCGTTCGAGGATAACCCGCCCATGGCAGACGCCGGCGTCTCCGACCAGACCCGCATTGCGGACGCTCTGGAAGACATGGTAGCTCTGAGTCTGCCGGATGATACCACCAACACCACCGAGGAATGAGAAAGGAGAACGAAGTTATGAGCAACAAGGAAAAACTGACCGAGCGCTGGACGCAGGGCCGCATCTCTGAGGCGATGCTGCGGGTGTATGTCCGCAAGGGCATCATCACCAAGGCGGATTTCGAGGAGATCTGCGGGAAGAAGTATTGAGTGGAGGGATAAGGATGTCGATTCGTGAATATTCCATGACCCGCGACTCCACCCGGCAGCTCTCGCCCAGCTTCCGTGTCCGCGAGTTTGCCTGCAAGGGCAGCGACGTCGTCCTTATCGACGACGAGCTGGTGGTGCTTCTGCAGTGCATCCGGGAGCACTTCGGCAAACCGGTACATATCACCAGCGGCTACCGCACCGCCGAACATAATGCCGCCGTGGGCGGCAGCAAGTCGAGCCAGCACCTGCTGGGCCGGGCAGCGGACTTCTACGTTGAGGGCGTGGACGTGGCCACCGTGGCCGCCTACGCCGAGACCCTGCTGCCCTCCCGGGGCGGCATCGGGCGGTACCCGAAGGATGCAAAGCATCCCGCCCGCAAGACCGGCTGGGTGCATATCGATACTCGGGCGGGCAAGAGCCGGTGGACCATGTAAAGGAGTGAAGAAAATGAAGGATACCATTTGCACCTCGATCGGCATCATCGGCGGTGTCATTGCCTCGCTGTTCGGTGGCTGGGACACTGCCCTGCAGACGCTGGTCATCTTTATGGCCATCGACTACATCACCGGTCTGGTGGTGGCGGGCGTGTTCCACGCCAGCCCCAAGACCAAGACCGGTGCGCTGGAAAGCAAGGCTGGCTGGAAGGGCCTCATCCGCAAGGGCGAGACGCTGCTCATCGTGCTGGTGGCCTGCCAGCTTGATGCTGTCATCGGCGGCAGCTTCGTCCGCGACGCGGCGATCATCGGCTTTTCGGCCAACGAGGCCATCTCCATCGTCGAAAATGCCGGCCTGATGGGTCTGCCTATCCCCGCAGCCATCACCAAGGCCATCGACATCCTCAAACAGCGGGCCGAGACGCCCGAGAAAGGCAAGAACTGATATGAAAAAGAAGATCTCCGCCGGTACTCTGACCCGCACTGCTGTGCTGGGCCTCGCCCTGACAAATCAGCTGCTCAGCGCAGCGGGCAAGCCTTTGCTGCCCATCGACAATGCCCAGCTCGAACAGATGATCTCCACCGGGTTTACCGTCGGCGCTGCGCTGGCCGCATGGTGGAAGAACAACAGCTTCACCCAGGCCGCACTGGCAGGCGATGAGGAGTATGAGAGGGCGAAGAAGAGGGTGATGAAGTAAGACGCCCAGCGGAGCAGACGTGCATATTTGAATAAAATTGGCGGATCGGGATTTTGAGCCAATTCCGCGGAGAAAAAGAGAGTGATTCGGG
>OLYB01002328.1_pt1 | contig 13161 bp, 8 predicted proteins | sample 1674481 | NCBI WGS metagenome assembly OLYB01 (sample SAMEA103958167, study PRJEB25191) | human gut metagenome
GGATAAACGCTGAAAGCATCTAAGCGTGAAGCCGACCCAAAGATAAGATATCCCACTGATTCAATCAGGTAAGATCCCTTGTAGACTACGAGGTTGATAGGCACGATGTGTAAGTGGAGTGATCCATTCAGCAAGTGTGTACTAATAGATCGAGGGCTTGACCACAATTCGCTTGAATTCTCAAGTCAATGACAAAATGTTAGCAGTGATTATTCAGTTTTGAAGGCACGTCCTTCTAAAAACACTGGACAAAGTAAAACAGAAATGTTATACTGAACCAGTCATATTGGTCGGTGACGATGACGGTGAGGTTCCACCTGTTCCCATTCCGAACACAGAAGTTAAGCTCACTCGTGCCCAAGATAGTTCGCTGGAAACGGCGCGTGAAAATAGGTAGTCGCCGACTTACATGAAACCCCTGAGGAAGAAATTCCTTGGGGGTTTGTTATTTTTGCACGGTACTTTCTTTCACCGGTAAAGAAATTGCCAAAAGTTTCTATTTTTGCTTGATTTTTTTTCGTACAATGTGCTATCATAGAGCTGGAAATGCTTTTGGGAGAAACGCGTTCCAATGCAAAAAACAGTTGACAAAGGATCGGCCTGCTGTTTGACCACCACTTTTCGATCATGTGAGCATGAACTGGAAAGGAGCAGAAGAAAAATGACAAACAAGAAATTCAAGTTGGCAGCAATGTCGCTGGCTACTGCGGTTGCCGTGAGCACGGTTGGCCCCAGTGCTTCTGCGGTGACGTATTATCTGGGCGGTGGCAGTGTAACTGTTGACCAGGATAAGAATCGCGGTGCATTCAGTTATCAGGGCGAGGATAAAGGCGATGAGAACCGCACCTACGTCAACGATGAGAAAGCGAAAACTGGCGATGGTACGATCTACGTCCAGGACGGCCACGCGCCAACCACTGATAACTCCGACAATGGCACAGAGGTACCCATACCTACGGATAATGACACACAATCCACCGATGCTTCTGGCAACAACACAGAGAACAGTTCCACGTCTGAGACCACAACCACAAACACCATCACGGTCAAAGAGGATGTGACGGGTGCAACCATTGTGGTTGACGGTGTGAATGTGGATATCACCAGCACCCCGGCTGAAGTGCCCGCAGATGCCAAAGAAGATAAAACCATCATCAAGGTGGGCGAGGGTGCAGATGTTGACCTGACAGTCAAGGATTCCAACCTGACCACCGGCGGCAACGGCATTGATATTGGTGTGAATTTGGAAGGCAAGGATGAAAACAAGGAAACCAACGTTGACCTGACGCTGGATAATACCAAAATCAATCTGACGGAAAATGCCACAGCGGGCATCAACGCACGGGATAATTCCGACGTGGATATCACCCTTAAAGGGGATAATACTATTGATGGTTCTGAAGCAATCGACAAAGTGACCGAGGGCGGAGGACACGATATCTCTAAGGATAACGTCAATATTGAGGGCATCCGTGTGGGCGGCGAAGGCGCAAGTGACAGCTCGGATGCCAGTGAGGGTGCAAATACCAAGCTGACCATCAGCGGCGGTGTAGAAAAGACCGAAACTGCGGAAACAGACACAGAAGAAACGGAAAGCCCCGCGGGCGGTTCGCTGACCATCAGTGATACCACAGGCGGTCTGGTAATGGCAGATGGCTCGGACGTGGAAATCACAGACGGGGCGAACGTGACCATTGAGAAAACAAAAACCTCTGGTTCTACGCAGGCTGGCCGTGGTGTGACCCAGCATGGTGATTTGACCATCTCCGGCGGCTCTTCCTTAACGATAGACGGTGTGGAAGACAATGCAAAGCAAGCGTCACATACCGGTATTGGCATTGCCAGCTGGGATGATATCACAGTCGAGGATGGCAGTACGCTGGAGATCAGTGATGCTACAACCGGTATTTACGGCCACCAAGGTTCGGATGCAAGCCTGACTGTGGAGGATAGCGCGCTGAATATTGCTGGCAGCAGCTTCGGCATTGACTATGAAGGTGCCGGAGAAGATAAAGAGGGAAATGTACTCAAATCTGCCGGGGATATCACGTTCGACAATGCAGAAGTTGATATCAATATTACCCCGGAAACCCCGAATGCTGCAGGCTATGGCATTGCCGCCCACGGTGACAGTAATATCACCTTTAAAAATGGCACAGAGGCCGAAATCAAAGTTACTTCTGAAAACCCGGATGCGGGAACCTGGGGCATTTATAATGAGCGTGGCGGGACTGGCAATCTGACGGTGAACGACAGCACGGTGGATATCGATGCAAACCGTGGAATTTACGCCGGTTTCCAGAAGGTTGAAATCGCAAACAACAGCGTTGTGACCTCCAAGAACACCCATCAGGCAATGTATGCTCTGGGCGGCAGTGATGGTAAGGGCCTGAAACTGCGTGTGACCAGAAACAGCCGATATCATCTAACAGGCGGTACGCGGGGTAACTGGGGGATTCAGGCAACCTCTGCCCGGGGACATGAAATTCTGGTTGATGACAATGGACAGCTAATTTCCGATATGGAGAATTCCTATACGGCAGTTGGTCTGGGCAAGAATGCTAAACTGGTCGTGGATAATGGTACTGTTCTTGTGAGGGGAAAATACGACAAGGCAGGACTGTTTGCTTACGGTGATAACAGCACCATCCACATCAAAAACAATTCCCATGTGGAAGCAACAACGATTACCCTTAACCCCTCGATAAAAAAGATACCAACTGTGGGCCAGAAGCTCATCGTTACCGGCGGCACGCTGACCTATGATTACAGCGCGGACAACACCCTGTGGCCGGAGAACGAGCAGGGCGACAAGCTGACCAATTTCCTGCTGACCAAGGATGATACCCACGCAAACTTCGATGCCCTTTCCTATAAAGGTCAGACCTACACCTACCTCTCTGACCTGAACAAGGAGACCGGGAAGCAGTATCTCTCCGTGTGGGTGCCCGCCGCCGCATTGAACTATATGCTGGATGTGGACGGTTCCCACGACCCGGAGATCATCGGCAAGGCACTGGAAGAGCTGAAACAGGCCGGATACAATTTCGACACTGCCTACCAGACCGCTGAGAATGGCGATCAGGTCGTTATTCTGCGGGATATGGTGGTGAACGGTAAGAGCCTGAACTTCACCAAGACCACTGATGCAGAGGGCAACACCAAGCTCATCTGGGGCAACTACGAAAAGCAGGCAGAGGGTGCTCCCAGCGCTTATGATATGGTCTATGGCACCGAGTACGAGTATGAGGGCAAGACCTATACCATCGTCTGGGGCTATGAGAGCCAGAACAACCCCAACACCACCGCAGCAGCGGGCGTGCTGGATGCTTTTGGCCCGGATTCCAACGTGAAGGTCACCGGTGAGAACATCGACGGCACCGACTCCGCACAGTACACCGTGACCATTTACGGCGCTCTGCGGGAAGTGACCGACCCTGTGATCCCCACGAACCCGAAACCGGAAACGCCCGAGGATTCCGATCCGACTCCTCCGGCTCCCACTACGCCGACTACCCCGGCAGTGCAGGATGCACGGCCCACCACTCCCGCCGTGGAGCAGGCAGTCGCTAAGACCGCGCCCGCCCCGGAGACCCCCGTGAATCCGCCGGTACAGGATGCCCGCCCGGAGAGCGGCAAGCTGATCCAGACCGGTACCACCAACTGGATGGCAGATGTTCTGGTGCGTGCAGGCGGTGTCCTGCTGGCTGCCGGTTATCTGCTGGAGCGTAAGCGCAAGAGCATGTTCCATAAGGCACAGCACTGAACACGTTCTTGTAGATGACGTAAAAAGGTAAAATATTGAACTGGCTTGGGGCCGCTGCACAAATTTTTGTGGGGCGGCCCCACTTTTTGCAGAAAAAGGCGCTCTCGTCCCGTATTAAGGGGTGAAAGCGCTTTTGACTTTGCAAAAAGGGATGAGAACGAGAATGAAAACTTCACCGCGCCGCCGGAAGCACCGGCGCAGAGCCTTCCGGCGGCTGTTCTGGCTGCTGGTGCTGGCGACCCTGCTTCTGCTGTTGTGGCCCCGGCGGGTCACGCTGGATGGGCTGAACAGTCCCCATGCCATTTTACTTCGGGCCGACAGCGGAGAGGTGCTGGCCGAAAAGGATGCCGACAGCACGATCTATCCGGCTTCCATGACCAAGATGATGACGGCGTTGCTGGCCATAGAAGCAAACCCGGACCTCGACACGCCCGTGACCCTGCCCGAGGAGATCTTTCCGGCTCTGCAGGCCCAGAATGCCTCACTGGCAGGGTTTCAGGCCGGGGAAACGGCCACGGTGCGGGATCTGCTGTACGGTGCCATGCTGCCCTCGGGGGCCGAGTGCTGCGAAGCGCTGGCCCGGGAGGTGAGCGGCAGCGAGGAAGCTTTTGTGGCCCGGATGAACCAGAAAGCAGCAGAGCTGGGGATGACCGGCACACATTTCTGCAACCCCACCGGCCTGCACGACCCGGAGCATGTTTCCACTGTGCGGGATATGGCCCGGCTGACAGAAGCAGCCCTGCAGAACGAGACTTTCCGCAAGCTGTTTACCACGGAGCGGTATACCGTTCCGGCCACCAACTGCCACCCGCAGGGGTTCACGATGCACAGCACCCTGCTGAGCCAGCTGGACGGCACAGAGCTGCACCGTGGCCGGATCCTGGGCGGTAAGACCGGTTACACCGGGGAAGCAGGGCTCTGCCTTGCCAGTCTGGCCGAGGTAAAGGGCAGGGAATACATTCTGGTTACGGCCGGGGCAGGGGGAAACCACAGCACCGCGCCCTACCACATTGAGGATGCCGTAACGGTCTACCGCCGTGTGAGCCGGGGGTCCTGAACAGGGGAGCGGATGCGCTCCCTTTTTCTGTGCCCGGCTTTGTGGTACAATGGAACAAAACCATTCACAGAACAGGAGAACCATCATGCTCAAGGATTCACAGGTCGATCTCTGCGGCCGCACCGATTTTACCCGCACCGCGCCCCTGCTTGCCCGGGACGAGGCGTTTTCGTTTGCCTGCGCGGGCTGCGGCGGCTGCTGCCGGGGGCGGGAGGATATCGTGCTGTCGGGCTTTGACCTGTGGCGCATCTCGGCCCGCCTGCGCCTGCCGCCCCGCACCGTGGCCCGGGCGTTCTGCCGGGGGAGCATCGGGCGGGTCAGCCGTCTGCCGGTGCTGCGGCTGGCCCCGCTGAAGGAGGAGCGCGGCAACTGCCCCTTCCTCACCGGGAACCACTGCGCCATTCACGATGCCGAGCCGCTGGTCTGCGCCCTTTACCCGCTGGCGCAGGAGATCACGAAAGACGGGCAGGTATCCTACTTTTTGCAGCCCACCCAGTGCGGCGGGCAGGTCATTGCGGCAAGGGTGGGGGATTATCTGGCCCGTTACGATGTGCCCGCCCGGGAGGCCACCGATGTGCGCTGGGCGCAGGTGTGCATGGCGCTGGAGGATACCGTGGAGCGGCTGGACGCTCTGTTTGAGCCGGTGTTTGCCCGGCGGATGCAGGAAAAGCTGTGGCAGGCGCTGTATTACCGGTACGACTTTGCAAAAGAGTACCGCCCCCAGCTGGAAGAAAATCTGCTCTGGCTGGACGGTGAACTGAAAAAGCTCGAAGGGATGCAGATGCGGCACAGAACCATCGAAAAAAGTGATAGATAAAATTACTTTGATTGATAATTCGGGCTGTTTCCCGGTTGTTTTAGAGCGGAAAGTGTGATATACTTCACGAGTGTAAAGCGGCAGCGCGATGCGACAGGCCGCTTGAATACTGACTTTCATGCGGTGTCCTGCTGCCGCGAAAGTAGAATTGAGGGAGTAATATCATGCGTAAAATTTCTCGTCGTTCGTTCCTGTCTGCCGCCGCTGTCTGCGGCGCAGCTGCTGCCCTGACTGCCTGCGGCGGTTCCTCCAGCTCCACAGCTGCTTCTTCCACCGCTTCCTCTGCTGCGGCTTCTTCCGCAGCGGCTGACGGCCAGAAGTATACCGTTGGCATCTGCCAGCTGGTGGAGCACGCCGCTCTGGACGCTGCCACCCAGGGCTTTGAGGATGCCCTGACCGCACAGTTCGGCGAGAATGTCACCTTCGACTTCCAGAACGCCCAGAATGATTCCGCAACCTGCGCCACCATCGCCAACGGCTTTGTTTCCGCAGGCGTTGACCTGATCATGGCAAACGCTACCCCCGCCCTGCAGGCCGCACAGGCTGCCACCAACAGCATCCCCATTCTGGGCACCTCCGTCACCGAGTACGGTGTTGCTCTGGGCCTGACCGATTTCGATGGCACCGTGGGCGGCAATGTCTCCGGTACCTCTGATCTGGCTCCGCTGGATCAGCAGGCGGATATGATCACCGAGTGGCTGCCCGAGGCCACCAAGGTGGGCCTGCTCTACTGCTCTGCCGAGGCAAACAGCCAGTATCAGGTGGACGAGGTCCAGAAGTACCTTGAGACCAAGGGCGTTACCGCCACCCAGTACGCTTTCTCTGATTCCAACGATCTGGCTTCTGTCTGCCAGAAGGCTGCCGACGAGAACGACGCAGTGTATGTCCCCACCGACAACACCTGCGCTGCCAACACCGGCATCATCGACGGCATCTGCCGCCCGGCCAAGAAGCCTGTGTTCGCCGGTGAGGAGGGCATCTGCTCCGGCTGCGGCGTAGCGACCCTGTCCATCAGCTACTACGATCTGGGCTACACCACCGGTGAGATGGCTGCCAAGGTTCTGACCGGTGAGGCCGATATCTCCACCATGCCCGTTGAGTACACCAACGTGACCAAGAAGTACAACAAGACCATCTGCGATGACCTGGGCATGACCGTTCCCGAGGGTTACGAGGCCATTGAGGAATAACAGGCGCTCTGTCTGTTTTGCAGAAAGCTCCCCTGATAGGGGCGCAGAGTTCACGTTGCAGTAACGAAGAGACTTTACAATAAAATCAGCGGAGAAGAACGAATTTTTGCTCTTCTCCGCTTTCCCGTATCAGAAAAAAGTGTAGTTACAGGAGGAAAACGTTTTGGATATTCTTGCAAGACTTGCCAACCTGCCCGGTGCCTTGCCCGGTGCCTGTGCGCAGGGCCTCATCTGGGGCATCATGGCCATTGGTGTGTACCTGACTTACCGCATCCTGGATGTGGCTGACCTGACCGTAGACGGTTCCTTTGGCACCGGCGGCGCGGTCTGCGTTATGTGCCTGCTCTCCGGCATGAACGTCTGGGCAGCGCTCTTCATCGCCCTGCTGGCCGGTCTGGCCACCGGCCTTGTCACCGGTCTGCTCCACACCTTTATGGGCATCCCGGCCATTCTGGCTGGTATTCTGACCCAGCTGGCCCTCTACTCCATCAACCTGAAGATCATGGGCAAGGCCAACCAGTCCATCAACGTGGACAAGTACGACCTGCTGATCTCCCTGCGCTGGGTCAAGGAGCTTGCCCTGCACAACCCCATCATCATGGTCATTCTGGTCAGCGCCGTGGTCATCGGTGTGCTGTATTGGTTCTTTGGCACCGAGCTGGGCTGCGGCATCCGCGCCACCGGTTCCAACCCCGCCATGAGCCGCGCCCAGGGCATCAACACCAGCTTCAATGTGGTGCTGGGTCTGGCGGTCTCCAATGGTCTGGTAGCCCTGTCCGGCGCACTGCTGAGCCAGTATCAGGGCTTTGCCGATGTCAGCATGGGCCGTGGTGCCATCGTCATCGGTCTGGCCGCTGTCATCATCGGCGAGGCCCTGTTCAGCCGCATCTTCCACAACTTTGCTCTCAAGCTGGTGTCCGTCTCGCTGGGTGCCATCATCTACTACATCGTCATCCAGCTGGTGCTGACCCTCGGCTTTGATGCAAACCTGCTCAAGCTGCTGAGCGCCTCCGTGGTGGCGGTGTTCCTGGCCGTGCCCTATTGGAAGAGCAAGTACTTCGCAAAGCCCGCGGCAAAGAAGGCACAGAAGGAGGATGCAAAAAATGCTTGAGATCCAGAATGTTTCCAAGACCTTCAACGCCGGTACCGTCAACGAGAAAACGGCCCTGAACGGTCTGAACCTGAAATTGAACGAAGGTGATTTTGTCACCGTCATCGGCGGCAATGGTGCGGGCAAATCCACCATGCTGAACGCTGTGGCCGGTGTGTGGCCTGTGGACAGCGGCAAGATCATCATTGACGGCACCGACGTGACCAAACTGGGGGAGCACCAGCGCGCCGCCTACATCGGCCGCGTGTTCCAGGACCCCATGACCGGCACCGCCGCCACCATGCAGATCGAGGAGAACCTTGCCCTGGCCGCCCGGCGCGGTAAGCGCCGCGGCCTGAGGATCGGCATCACCAAGGCCGAACGGGAGCGCTACCGTGAACTGCTCAAGAGCCTGGACCTGGGCTTGGAGGATCGCCTGACCGCCCGCGTGGGCCTGCTGTCCGGCGGTCAGCGTCAGGCACTGACCCTGCTTATGGCTACCATGAACAAGCCCAAGCTCCTGCTGCTGGATGAGCACACCGCCGCGCTGGACCCCAAGACGGCGCTCAAGGTGCTGACCCTCTCGGCCAAGATCGTGGAGGAGAACCACCTGACCACCATGATGATCACCCACAACATGAAGGATGCCATCAAGTACGGCAACCGCCTGATCATGATGCACGAGGGCCACATCATCTATGATGTCTCCGGGGAAGAGAAGAAGAACCTGCACGTCTCCGACCTGCTGGCCAAGTTCCAGATCGCGTCCGGCGGCGAGTTCGCCAACGACCGCATGATCCTTTCCTGATGCATTTTTGATATGGAAAATCCCCTCCGGTGTGCGCGTACCGGAGGGGATCTTTGCATCTTGTGCACCTTTGCAGGGTGTGCTACACTGAGAGAAAGAGGAGGTGTCTCTCGTGCGAAAAATCATCCGGCGGGCAGCTGCTGTGCTGTTGTCTGCGGCTCTGCTGCTGACGGGAACGGCCTCGGCAGCAGCCCGGATTGACCCGGTAGAGGAACGGCTTGCTGCCATGTCTCTGCGGGAAAAGGTGGGGCAGCTGTTCGTGGTGCGGGTCGAGGCACTGGACCCCAGTGGACAGTCTGATAGCACAAGGCTGACCTGGGCAGAACGGCAGGGGCTGAAAAAGTATCCGGTGGGCGGCATTGTGGTGTTTCGGCAGAATGTGAAAAGCCCGGAGCAGTTGAAAAAGCTTCTGGCAGATTTTCAGGCAGCATCCGGGACCGGTCTGTTGACCGCCGTGGACGAGGAGGGCGGCAGCGTGGCCCGGTTGGCCAATGCTTCCGGCTTTGATCTGCCCCAATACCAGAGTGCCCAGGCAGTAGGTACAACAGGGGACCCGGCCAATGCCCGTGCCATGGGGCAGATCGTCGGAGGCTACCTCAAAACCTACGGCCTGAATCTTGACTTTGCTCCAGTGGCAGATGTGAACACCAATCCGGCCAATACCGTGATCGGGAACCGAGCATTTTCGTCGGATCCGGCAGTGGCGGCACAGATGGTGGCCTCCGCTGTACAAGGGTTTCACGATGCGGGCATACTCTGCACACTCAAGCATTTCCCGGGTCACGGAGATACCGCAGAGGACAGCCACTACGGCACGGCCAGCAGCACCAAGACTTGGGCAGAGATGCGGGAGACGGAGCTGAAGCCTTTTGCGGCTGGAATCGCAGCTGGGGCCGACGTAGTAATGACCGCCCACATCACCACCCCCAATGCAACGCAGGACGGCCTGCCTGCGTCGCTCTCCTACACTATGCTGACCGAGCGTCTGCGGGGGGAGTTGGGCTTTACTGGGGTCATCTGCACCGATTCGCTGTCCATGCAAGCCATTCGTGACCACTATTCTGCAGTAGAAGCGGCTGTAGCGGCGCTGAACGCCGGGGCAGATCTTCTGCTGATGCCGCCCGACCTGCCGGAAGCCTTTGACGGTGTACTGGAGGCTGTGCAGAATGGAACCATCAGCGAGGAACGCCTCAACGAGAGCGTCCGCCGCATCCTGATGCTGAAACAGAAAGCCGGGTTGGAGCTTGACACCCGCACCCCGCTGGAAAAGATGCTGGATGTGTTTCTGTAAGATTGAAGCATAATAAGAAAATCCCCTCCGGTGTGCGCGTACCGGAGGGGATCTTTGCGTATAAAGGAATGTTACCGCTTGATGTCGTAGTTCATGTTCATCAGGTTGCGGATGGAGCTGACATCATCGGTGATGTTGGCATCGCCGTGAATGGTGTGCTTGATGGCACTGCTTGCCACGGCAAAGTTGATCATGTCCATGGCGCGGTAGTCGTGGAGCATGGCGTAGATCAGGCCGCTGGCAAAGGCATCGCCGCCGCCCACGCGATCCAGAATATTAAAGGTGTAGAGCTTGCTCTCAAAGGTGTGGCCGTCGTACCACATAAAGGCCTTGAGGCTGTTCTCGCTGCCGCTGTGGGCATAGCGCACATGGCGGGCAATGCACTTGAGGTTGGGATAGCGGTCAATGAAATGCTGGAAGATCTCGTCCTGCTGCTCATAGCTGGGCTGCAGGGGCACGCCGTCCTTCCAGTCGCCCTTGCTGTGATCGTTGTCGTCCTTCCACAGGTGGTAGGGCTCAATGCCCAGCAGAACGTCAACATAAGGCAGGCACTCGGTGCAGAAATCGCGGGCTTCCTCCCAGCTCCACAGGGTAGAGCGGAAGTTGCCGTCAAAGCTGACGGTCAGGCCCTTCTTTTTGGCCACCTTGAGCATATCGATGATGAGGCCGCGGCAGTTGGGGCCCAGTGCCGGGGTAATGCCGCTCAGGTGCAGCCAGTCGTAGCCGTCCAGCAGAGCGTCCAGATCGACCTGAGAGAAGTCATACTCGGTAATGGCACTGTGCTTGCGGTCGTAGATGACCTTGGAAGCGCGGATGCCGTATCCGGTCTCCAGATAATAAGTACCCAGCCGGTTGGAGGGGGTCTCGTTGGGCTCGGTCAGGATCATGGGAGTGCAATGCACATCGTTGGAGCGCAGCCAGCGCACCGCGCTCTTGCCCAGGCTGTTGTTGGGCACTACGCTGAAGAAGGTGCTGTCCACACCCAGGTTGGCCAGGGCCAGTGCAATGTTGGCCTCGCTGCCGCCGTAGCTGGCTTCAAAGCTGGATGCCATGCGGATCTTTTCGTAGTTCGGCGGGGTCAGACGGAGCATGATCTCGCCGCAGGTGATAAATTTCTGGCCGTTGGGCTCGCTGCCGAGGATGGGATTGTAGTGTTCCATAACGCTCCTCCTAAAAAGTCGTTTCTGGGATCCATTTCATGTGAGAACACATTGTTGTATCCATTATACCGCACTGCGCACCGGATAGCAAGCAAATGCTGTTTCGGCCGAGAGAAAAAGAAAAAGAAATTTTGGTTGTTTTGACGAAAGAACCCCTCAGTCACCTGCGGTGACAGCCCCCCTAATAGTGGGGCCCTTGGCATTGCGTAAAGCCTTATGGCTTTGCCAAGGCCGCCCCTACTAGGGGCGGTGGCATCCCGCAGGGATGACGGTGGGGTTCACACCCCCGTCAGGTCAAAGCTGGGCGTATACTCTTCCTTTGCACTGCTCTTCTGCTGCATATAGCCAGAGCTGAGGCCCAGATCCATAGCGTAGTTGACCACCCGGCGGTATTCGTAGGTGGTGATGCGCCGCCCGATGCCGTGGTCTGCCGCCTGATAGAAGGGGGTGTACTGGCTCATCACGCTGGGCAGGAAGCACCCGGGGTCGGCCTTGTTCCAAGCCGCCATCTGATCGAGCACGGCAAAGCTGTCGTCCACATGGCCAGGCAGGGCAAGGTGGCGCAGGATCACGCCCCGCTGCAGGATGCCCTCGCTGTCAAAAACAGGGTGCCCGGCCTGAGCCATCATGGCTTCAATGGCGGGCCTGGCCTGTGCAAAATAGTCCGGCGCGGCGGAAAGCTCTGCCGAAAGGGCAGGAGAAACATATTTCAGGTCGGCCAGCCAGATGTCGATGAAGCCGCGCCAGGCGTGCACGCTCTCCACGGTCTCGTAGCCGCCGGTGTTGCAGACGATGGGCAGATGCAGCCCCTGCGCCCGGGCTAGGTCGAGGGCTGCGATGATCCAGGGCCGCCACTGCCCAGGCGTGACAAGGTTGATGTTGTGGGCTCCCTGCGCCTGCAGGTCCAGAAAAATCTCGGCCAGGCGCTCTACGGTGATCTCCTTGCCCAGCCCCTCGGCGCTGATGGGGTAGTTCTGGCAGAAGCAGCACTTGAGGGTGCAGCCGGAGAAAAACACCGTGCCGCTGCCCCGGGTGCCGCTGATGCAGGGCTCCTCCCAGAAGTGCAGGGCAGCGCGGGCCGCTTTCAGGGTGCGGCCCGCCCCGCAGAAGCCTGTCTGCCCGGCGGCCCGGTCGGCTTTGCACTGCCTGGGGCAGAGAGTACAGGCTTCCGGCACGGCAACAGAAATGGTTTTGGGCATAATATCCAAGTCCTTTGCAAAAGATTTGACAGAATTACTCTTGTTTATTATACCATTTATGACATGGAATGTGGTATACTATGATAGAATATTATATATCATGCAAAAATACTACATATCAGACGGAGGATGTCATGCGCACCGAAAACGAGGAGATCCGGGATCATTTGAAATATCTCTCCCTGCTGGCACGGGATTACCCCTCGCAGGCAGCCGCCGCCAGTGAGATCATCAGCACCCAGGCCCTGCTCAAGCTGCCCAAGGGCACCGAACATTTTATGAGCGACCTGCACGGTGAAAACGAGGCCTTTGTCCACATCCTGAACTCGGCTTCGGGTGTCATCCGGGAAAAGGTGGATATTGTGCTGGGGGACAGTGTGCCGGAGCAGACCCGTGCCGGGCTGGCAACGCTCATCTATTACCCCAACGAGAAGCTGCCCCAGCTCAAAGCTGGGTGCGCGGATGAAGAAGCGCTTGACCACTGGTACACAGAGACCCTGCTTCAGCTCATTGATATCTGCCGGTTGGTGTCCTCCAAGCATACCCGGGAGCATGTGCGCTCCTGCCTGCCGTCCAGCTGCGGGTATATTCTGGATGAGCTGCTCCATGCCCACTTTGAGGACCACGACAAGGACCTTTATTATGGGCAGATCGTGGGCAGCATCATCGAAAATGGCCGCGCCGACCGGTTCATCGTCCGGCTGTGTGAGCTCATCAAGCGGCTGGCTGTGGACAAGCTGCACATCGTGGGCGACCTGTTTGACCGCGGCCCCCGGCCTGATA
>OLYB01002329.1_pt1 | contig 13157 bp, 17 predicted proteins | sample 1674481 | NCBI WGS metagenome assembly OLYB01 (sample SAMEA103958167, study PRJEB25191) | human gut metagenome
GGGTCAGGTAGCCGCCGCCGGTCTTGCCGTGGAACACAGGCACGATCTTCATGGTCGGCTTTTTGGCCGTGGAGATGTCGGCGTCGCCGGAGCCGGAGTGGCCGATGATGCAGATGTCCTCATTGAAGTCGATGGAGTACATCTCGCTCAGCTGGCCGCAGCCCGCAATGGTCTTGAGGATGGACATGGCCATCGCGACCTTGATGTCGCCCTCGACGGCGCAGGCCGTGCCCTGCTTGATGAGCATCGAGAACGCGGGGATCAGCATCGAGTCCAGCTTACCGGCCACGCCCTTGGCGAAGCCGTCGTAGTGGCTGGCGACGAAGGCGATCTTCTCGTCCCTGACCCACTGCTCAAATGCGACAACGTAGCGGGCCATATCCCAGACCTTCTCCACCGTGCCGCCGCCCTCAATATCGAAGGTGTCCAGAATGTCCTGCGCCTTGGCGCGGATGGCGTCCTCGTCGGTGATGTTGTCGGCGATGGCCCACATCTTCTCCCAGTCAAACTGCTTGGTGTAGAGCCACATGCGGTTGTACAGGTTCGTCTCGTCGATGTACAGATCCATCATGCCGGGGTACGGGCGGCCGATCTGCGCAAGGTTCGTATCACGGAAGCGGCGGCGCACCTGCGCGGCCTTGCACCAGTCGTTGATTTCGGCCTGCACGGCGGGGTCACCACCCTCGACAACGCCGGTGATGACGGCGTGGCGCTTACCGGCGCGCTCCAGATCAGCGACCATCTCGCCGACAGCGCCGCAGGCGTACAGCTCACCCAGCCAGGTGGGGGTGTCGGTGTTGGCGTAGTCGGGGGCCTTTTTCTTCTGCACGTTGACGAGGACGACGGGCACGTCGAGGTCGCGCACGGCGGGCAGCATATTGTAAGAGGTAGCGTAGGTCAGCAGCTGCAGAATGACAAGGTCAACGTCGGCGGTGCGGAACTTATCGCCCGCGGCCATGGACTGCTCCTTGGTGGTGACGATGCCGCCGTCGATGACCTCGACGGTGTCGGGCAGCGTCTTTTTGAAGGCAGCGTACTGGCCCTCAAACTCGGGGACCAGCGTGGGGAACTGCGGCAGGTAAGCGCCCAGCGCAATGGCGAACACGCCAACGCGGGCTTTGGTTTCGACTAACATGGTGGGACCTCCTGTATATGGATTTGTTGTATTGGTAGGGGCCGGGCACGCCCGGCCCTGTCGTGTAAGGCAAAGGGTCGTTTACTCCGGCTGATACTCTTTAATTTCAAAGCTGCGCCGGATGGCGGCGCGGGCCTCGGCCAGGTCGGCAAAATCACCGCTGTGGATGAACTGCACCATCAGGTTGCCCAGCGCCGTGCCCTCGGTGGGGCCTGCAAACACGGTCAGGCCGGTGGCGTTGGCGGTCTGCTGGTTCAGGTAGCCGTCCTGGCTGCCGCCGCCGACGATGTTCAGGCTTGTGTAGGTCTTGCCGGTCAGGCTTTGCAAGGTCTCCACGGCGCGGCGGTAGTCCTGCGTCAGGGAGTTGTAGACGCACTGCATGACCTCGCCGGTGGCGGCGGGCACGGGCTGGTGCGTGTCGGCGCAGGCGGCCCTGACTTCTTCGATCATGGAGGCAGGCGCTAAGAAGCGGTTGTCATCGGGGTCAACGCAGCTGGGGAAGTCGGCGGCCTCCTTCGCGGCGGCGATCAGCTCCGGGAAGCTCGGGCGGGTGCCGGTCTTTTCGCCAAGCTCACGGCGGACGGACTGGATCATCCACAGGCCCATGATATTTTTCAGGTAACGGTAGCGGTATTCATAGCCGCCCTCGTTCGTAAAGTTGGCGGCGCAGCTGTCCGGGCCGGTGATGGCCGCTGCGTTTTCCACGCCCAGCAGGCTCCATGTGCCGCTGGACAGGTAAGCGGCGTACTCATCCCGTGCGGGCACGGCGAGGAACGCCGAGCCGGTATCGTGGGTCGCGGGCAGAATGACCTCGGCGTCAAAGCCGACAGCCTTCTGAATTTCCGGCGTCAGATGCCCCAGCACGGTCCCGGCGGTCTTGATGGGCTGGAAGATGCCGCGCGGCAGACCCAGCTTTTCGATCAGTGCATCGTCCCAGTCCCTGCTGTCCGCGCCCACCAGCGCCGTGGTGCTGGCGTTCGTGTACTCATTGGCGGGCACGCCGCAGAGCAGGTAGTTCAGGTAATCGGGCACCATCAGGAACGTTTTGGCGGCGGCCAGCTGCTCCGGGTGCTCCTTTTTGAGCGCCATCAGCTGGTAGACCGTGTTGAACGGCTGGTACTGGATGCCGGTGCGGGCGTAGTGGTCGGCAAAGGTCAGGCCGTATTCCTTTTCCAGCGCCTCGCGGATGCCCTCGGTGCGCTCGTCGCGGTAGGCGACGGCGTCGCCGATGCGCTTATTGTCCGCATCCAGCAGCACAAAATCGACGGCCCAGGTGTCGATGCCGATGGTCGCGGGGGCAAAGCCTGCGTCGTGTGCAGCCTTCAGGCCGTTGACGACCTCTTTCGCAAGGGTGTCGATGTCCCAGCAGAGGTGGCCGTTCTCGCGGCGGACGCCGTTTTCGAAGCGGTAGACCTCCTGCAGGGTGATTTTTCCGTTCTGCACGGTGCCTACGATGTGCCGCCCGCTGGACGCGCCGATGTCGACTGCCAGTGTACAGGTTTGCATAAGCTCTCTCCTTCTTTGCAAAATAACAGTGTTGCAGCATTTGCTTTTTGTCTGCATTATACGACACCCGGGCCCGGCTTTCCATCCGCAAAAGAATTTGATTGTTTGGGAAAATTCCACACGTCCCTTTCCGCGTTCCCGGCGGTTTTGTCCGGGTCCCGTGCCGGAATGATCCGATTGACACGCCCCGTGCCGTCCCGTATAATAGACCCTGCAACCAATAAAGGAGATGTTACATTATGGCCACCGCGCACAAAAGCCGTGTGCTGGATATGACCCAGGGCGACCCGTTCCGCCTGGTGCTGCAATTTTCGATGCCGTTGTTCTGCTCCAACCTTTTGCAGCAGCTGTACAACCTGACCGACACTGCGCTGGCCGGGCATCTGCTGGGCTCCGCCGCGCTGGCGGAGATCGGCGCGACGGCGGCGCTGTACGGGCTTATCATGAACTTTGCCTTCGGCATGAACAACGGCCTGGCGCTGACGGTCAGCCGCTATTTTGGCGCGGGCGATGAAAGCGGGATACGCCGCGCCGTGGGCTGGATGGTCACGCTGTCGGCGGCGGTGTCGCTGGTGTTGACGGGGTGCTCCCTGCTGGGCCGCGACGCGCTGCTGACCGTTTTGCAGGTCCCGGCACAGGCATGGGGCGGCGCGTCCGCCTACCTGACCGTCATTTTGCTGGGCATCCCGCTGACGATGCTTTATAACATGGAGGCTGCGCTGCTGCGCGCCGTCGGCAACAGCATGACGCCGCTGCTGTTCCTGCTGTTCAGCAGCGTGCTGAACGTCGGGCTGGACGCCGCGTTCATGGGGCCGCTGGGGCTGGGCGTGCGCGGCGCGGCCATTGCCACGGTGCTGGCGCAGGGCATCAGCGCCGTGCTGGGCGTTGTGTACATCCTGCGCGGCTACCCGGAGCTGCGCTTTACGCCCCGGCAGCTCGGGGCTGCCACGCGCCACGCCGTGACCAGTATGTTCTGGGCGGGCCTGAGCATGGGGCTGATGAGCGCCATCTACAATCTGGGCAGCGTGGCGCTGCAAAGCAGCATCAACGCGCTGGGCAGCGTCTACATCACGGCGCAGACCGCCGCGCGCCGCCTGGCGGAGCTGTACTTTATCCCGGGCGGTGCGCTGGGCATCGGCGTGGCGACGTTCAGCAGCCAGAATCTGGGTGCGGGCCGCCGCAGCCGCATTTGGCAGAGCGTCAAGGCCGCGCTTGCGATCTATTTTGTGTGGTGGGTGTTTGTGATGGCGTTCACCTTCCTGCTGGGCGGGGCCGCCATCCGCGGCATCACGGGCAGCACGGACGAGGTCATTATCTCCAACGCGCTGCTGTACCTGAAAATCAGCGCACCGGTCATCCCGCCGATGGCCGTGCTGGTCATTCTGCGCAACATGCTGCAGGGCATCCGGCACACGGTAGAGCCGCTGCTGGCCAGCGGGCTGGAGCTTGTGGGCAAGGTGATCTTTGCCGTATGGCTCGTACCGGTCCGGGGCTACCGCGCGGTCTGCTTTTGTGAGCCGACGACCTGGGTCGTATGCTTTGTGTTTATCCTGCTGGCGGTCTGGCGTTGCCGGGGTGATTTGCGCGACGCAGAAAAAATTTGGCAAAATGTCAATAGTAATGTCACAAATCTAAACGGCTAATTTTATACCCATTGCGGCGCACTCGGCGGCCATGAGGTCGGCGGGACGACGCCAACCGAGGAGACGGCGGGGGTAGTTGTTCATCCACAGGGTTATATACTCGGCATGGTCTGCGGTGACGCAGGCCATGCTTTTTCCTTTTTTGCAGAAGCGACGAATGAGCTTGTTCTGGTTCTCGTTCGTGCCGCGCTCCCAGCTGCTGTAGGGGTGGCAGTAGTAGATCGGGGCAAACTGCTCCATCTCCTTGGCGGCGGCAAACTCGCAGCCATTGTCGCAGGTTATAGTCTTGAACAGTTTGCGGAAGTCCTCGCCGAACTCCTGCCGAAGCTCCCGCAGGACGCGTAGCACCTCGCGGGCCGTCTTGCTTTCCAGTACACGGACGATCTCGAAGCGGGTCTTGCGCTCCGTAAGCACCAACAGGCAGCGGCTCGGCCCAGCGCTGGTACCGACGACAGTATCCATCTCCCAGAAGCCGACATCCTCGCGGGTCTCGACCTCGGGCGGGCGTTCGTCAATGCTGCGGTCATTCCGGTGGGCTTTGGCCGGGCGCTGTTCTCCCTGCTTTTGCTTCACATTGTACCGCCCAATAGGTAAATCCAAACCGCACAGACGCAGATACCCGCGGTAGATATAGCGGTACACTGTGTTAGCGGAAATCTGCGGCAGCGCCAGACCTTGCAGCAGAATCTCCCGCACAGCGGCGGCAGGACTGTAACGCTTTGTGCCTATGTAATCTTCCAGATGTGCGGCCAACTCCGGGCAGAGCTTGACCGGGCGGCCCTTGTGCAGGTCGTTCATCTGGTCGGCGCGGTTTTGCGCTTTCTGGGCGGAGTAGATGGTATACATCTCGTAGGTCGTACCGTTCAGCTGCTCACACTGGCCGCGCTGTATCTCGCGGTAGACGGTGCGCTTACTGCACCCGACCACCGCTGCAATCTGCGACGCGCTGACCTTAGCCTTCAATAGCGATTCAATCGCTATACGGTTTTCCCACGTAAGATGCTGTCCACCCATTCCAAAAACCAACCCTTATCACATCTTATTGTATTCTATTTGTCGTTGCTGCCATTCCCGGCGCTGTTCCTGTGCCGAGCGTATCAACTCGGTCTGCCGGTCATTCAGTGCCGCCATGCGCACGCCTTGCAGCAGCGGGCCGAAGTCGCCGTCCATAATGGCAAGGTACGCTTTTATACTGCTGCCCGCCTGATGGAATATGTACCGTTTCAGACTGTCGAAGTTGTAATCCTTGCCCGCATCGTAGGCCATGCGGATCTGTTCGGCGTCCCCCAGCAGCCGCGCCCACCATGGCGCAACCGTTGCACGGTCACGGTTCTTGCCGTCGTACTGGGAAACGTATAGAAGCTGATTTTTCATAATCCCCATGAAGGTAAGCCCGATGCTGCCGTTTGATTGCCAGCTGCGGATGAAGGACGCGGCGGCATCATTGCGCAGCTGGAACTCGCAGCGCACCCAGTCTTTCGGGATTTTATCGGCGTCTACGTTGCCCTTGACCTGCCGTTCCAGCGTCTTGTCGTAGATGCGCAGCCGGAAGTCTGACTTGCTGCTGCCCCAGATGACCGCCATTTCGGCGGAACCTTCCTGTATCAGGAACGTTTTCCAGCGGGAGATATACCGCCCGGCGCGGGTGTAGGCTTGTACGGTTTTCAGCTTCAACTTGCCGAAGGTATCGCAGGCAATATCCAAGCGGCTTATGTGCAGCGAAGCGTATGTAGTCTGCAAGTATTGAATCCACTTCTCCCACGTTAAGCCCGGATGGGTGGTTTCCCACGTTCGGCAGCCGGTGCCGGACATCTGTATATAGATTGTGTCGCTGCCGCCGTAGGCGTAGACGATACCATCATACCAGCGGGCGTAGGCATAACCGTACATTCCGCGCCGGTCTTGGAATTCCAGCCCGGACAGGTAGAACTTCTTTTCGATACGTTGAGGCAGGTACACGGCTTTTTCCTCGGTCTCGTCGTGCTCTTGGAACTCGCTGACGGAGACTGTGAAACAGAAGTAGTCAACAAGGATTCTTGTTGCACCGTGGGGGCCTGCTTTCTTGTTTTCACTCTGCGGCATTTTTGCACCTCTCAAAAATTGCGTTGCTAAAACAGAAAACGGCAGTTTTCGGCTAAGTTTGTGTGGAGTTGTACCCCCGTGCTACAGTACGGGGGTTTTGGCGAGGCGCGGGGCCTCGTCTTTTGGCTTATTGTTGCGGGGAACGGGCAGAACGGCGGCCCGGAAAAGAGTTGTCTGCGTCCGTTCCGGGTGTTCCGGAGCAGCTCCGTGACAGTGCCGGGGCCAGAACCTACTGACCGCAAGGCCCTGACCCCGGCCCTGCCACTGCGCACCTCCTGCACACCCTGCACTGACGACTGCAAAAGTGGTGCCTGCGGCGCTTGCGCCTAACAGGGTCAAAAGATGCGCAATTCGTCCGGGCAGGGCCGGACTTACGATTAAGGAATCTTTTTATATGTCCCAGGTCGGGGCCTGGGACTTCGCCGGGGAGAAGCTGCACGCACTCCGGCAGAGAGCAGCAGCCGGGAGAGCTGACGCGGGGGAAAGCTCTCGCACTCTTGCGCCGTTATACGTTGCTGCTGGGGGAAGGTGGGTGATTTGGCGCTGGGGCCAATAGAGAGAAAGGTTTTCTGCTGCCGAAAGGCCCTGCTCTTGCCTTTGCGCGATTTCAGCTGCGGGCGTGGGAATGTGAGCGCCGCGCAGGCGCTGCTACCATGGGGCTAGGCGCCCCATACCCGCCAATCCGGCCCACTTTTATAAATTGGGTGGGCCGAACTACCCGCGAGGCCGCAGGTATACCAGAAAGCCGCGGTAATAGTCGCGGTTGTACAGGTTTATAGTGGTAATTTCCCGGTTACCGTAGCGCGTAAAGTCGCACGCTTCTATTTCGCCGCCCCACAGCATGAGGGAAGGCCCGGCCCACAGGGAAACCAGCGTGTGAGGGGCGAGCAACTTTTGGAAATCATTCAGGGTCATAAGGACGGCCTCCCTTTGCGCAGAAATGCGGTCATTTGCCATAGCTGCATAATACGGCAGCTTATCATCGGGGATATTTATCGTGAATTGCATACAGAGCACCTCACTGTAATACAGCGTGCGGATCTGATCGGCTTGCCGGCACGCGGCAGCACACACGGAAGTGTATTACGGCGGCGGTGGTGCTGCGGCGTAGGCTAAAGCCTTCACGCCGCAGCGCCACCTATTTCCGCTGTATCTTCCGCCCCTTCCGGCTTCGGTTCGTTACCGCGTCGGGTGTCGGAGCAGCAGGGGCACGGGCGGCCAGTATCTCGGCCTCGGTCATCATGTCCTTCTCGTCATAGCGCTTCTGCAGGGTGTCCACCACGGCCAGCGTGTTGTAGGCGTTGTAGTCCTTATTACGCACGAACCAGCAGCCGCGGCGGAGCGGGCGGACAAGCTCGGGATTGGTCACGTTTTCCAGTTCCCAGGCGTCGTACCAGCTGTTACACTGCAAGCGCCAGAACTTGCGGCACTGGATGACGTTCAGCGTGACATCCCGCATCAGCTTGTCCACATGGCCAAACCGCTGCGCCGATCCGTACAGACTTATGTAGTAGTGGCGGCAGCACAGCAGCGTTGACAGAAACGTCGGGTCAATGTTGTCTCTAAAACTGCGGCTGTTCAGCTGCACACCCAGTTCATCCACGCACGCAATGGTAATAGTCAGCGTGTCGTGCTCGTCGTCGTAGTCCTGATTAACCTTAGACGCGGCCACGACCTGCGCCAGACTGCGCAGCGGTTCATACGGCACGGAGAGCGCCACGTTGGAGAGAATCAGCACGCGCTGCGTGACGAATTTTTTCCGGCGCGGGCACCAGACAGGTTTGCCGTCGTAGTGCTCATACAGACCCGTGACCTTGTGTACCAGCGACAGCGTTTTGCCGCTGCCGAAGTATCCGCAGTAGATGTCCAAGTCACCGGTGTGGCACAAGTTGTATTGCTTGCGGCGGATGTAATTGAATGTGTCCAGTGTGCCGTAGTACAGCACATGCAGCGGATGGAATACGGCGCACCGCACTGCTGGGAACAGCGCCAGCACGATGACAGCACCGGCAGTAAAAATCAGGCCCCACATATTACCTCCAGCGGTTCATCTGCCGCATGATACCGAACATGAGCTTTAGAACACCCCAGAATATCGCCATGCAGGCCAGCACCGTAACGAGCCACGGCACCAGCTCTGCGAAGTTCTGCGGCGTGCCGGTGATGCCGAAGAAGGCCAGTAGTTGATTGAATTGTTCTACCATTTTTTCACCTCAACCAGATGAGCAGCGCCGTGAAGCACAGCGCCACAAAGATAACCAGCAGCAGGCCCTCGGTGGGGCTGTAGTCGTTGAAGGGCTTGTCCCAGATCGTGGGGGCCGTGGTCGGTTCGGGCGTCGGGGCTGTCTCCGGCGTGGCCTGTATCACGATGATCTGCGGCGTCGGCTCGGGTGTGGGTGTGGCATCCGGGTCAGGTGTCGGCGCTGCCATTGCCTGCGTCAGAGCTTCGGCCAGTGCGTCAGCGTCGATCTCCACAGGTACACGCGCAACATCTTCCGCAGCAGGCGGCGGAGCTTCCTCCGCAGGTATCGGCTCAACCGCCGCAGGGGGCGCTTCAACAGGTGCATCTTCGTATTCCTCCGCATAGACGGTTTTTCCGAGTGACAGAACGATGATGATAAAGTCAAGTGCGAACAACCACGCTAGATATTTGTTTAGTTTATTCATCTCCGATCAGCAGCCCCTTTATAAACGAAATGACGATACCGGCAATCAGGCACCAGACCAGCACGTCCCAGTAACTGATCGTGAAGCCGTACAGTGTGAATTTGTGTTGGAACAGCCCCAGCACAGCGCTAAAGATAGCGGTGAATTGTTCCATACGCTCACCCCTTTAGCCACGATACAATGCCCAGCACGACCAGCGAACCAACGGAAAGCCCGACAACTACCCAAACATCGGCAGGAATCCACGCGGTACACGCGCCCACAAAGCCGAGAACGGAATCATTGACTACGCCGTCATATTGTTCTTTGATGTCGTCCAGTCCGGAATCAACACCGCCCGCGTATTTGTCGTAGGCGTCCGTGATGTCGCTGCCGAGGGATAAATCGTCGTCGGTGGTGTCGCTTGTGCTGCTGGAAGAAGAATCTGCGGTTTCCTCGGCGTAGGCCGGGCAGGCAGTGCCGATGAGCAGACAGAGCAGCATTAGCACGGCTATGTAATACAGACGGATCTTCCGGACGCCTGGCAGCTGCAGCAAAAGTGTATTACGCATATTGTCACCCCCGAATAAATTTGATAATGCCGATAACGAAGCAGACGACCACGCCGCCCACCAATAGCCCACCTAATCCGGGCGGCAGGAAAGGCAGTAAGTCGAACACGCGGGAGACTGCCCAGATGATCCAGCTTAAAATTGTACTGAACAGCTTAAAGATGAGTTTGAGGACTGCACTGACAGCGCCCAGCAGGCCGTCTATGATGGCGTCGCCGATTTTACTAAGCAGCTTGTCCCACCACGAGGAGCCGGAGCTGCCGCCCGGCTTGCCGGTCTCCGGTGTAGAAATGCTGCCGCCCGGCTTTTCAGTCGGGGCCGGTGTTGGACTGGGGGACGGTGTAGGAGATTGATAGTTAAAAGGCCACTTCTCGGTTTTTGCGTTTCTGCCGGTAGGAATATTCGTAGCCTGTTCCATTGCACTTGCTTCGTAGTATTTCAGACCATCAAAGCTGTAATAAAGTTTCCAACTTACAGGGTCACGAGCAGGCATATCCGAGCCCGTCACATATCCGTAATACGAAGGTATTTGCATATTAGGCGCGTAAATATCAATAACGCAATTTCCAGTTTTACCACTGCCCCATCTATTACAACCCCACTTGTTATTGATTTTATTATCCACAAGGTTGGTGATAGGTTCATTCCACGAAGTATCTAAGCTAGACTTGATACTAACATCCGAAGGCCACGAGATAAGATTTTTATCTTTGTCATAAAATTCCAATTCAGAGACTTGAATAGCATTATAACCGCCGTCATCTGTACCACGGCGTTCAGTCAGTATCCAACGATAATACATATCACGGACAGGATGTTCGGTATTAGGGTCAGGGGTAGGAGAAGGAGTCGCAGTAGGCGGCGGGGTCGGCTGGTTTGGATAAGTAATATAGTAGTAATTCTTCGTAGTCTGGTCGTAGGTATAATATTGATAAGTTTCGTTATTATAAATGATGGGCGTATTGGAAATGTTGGTTACGGTTTCGTTTTTCTCATTGACGGTGGTGTATTGGGGATAGATGTAGGTGAGATTATTAGAGTTATCTACATAAATGTTGCCATTCCATGTGTTGTTATTGATTGTGATATTATTTTGATTAGTTACGCCAGAATCACCAAGGGGATCAATAAAAATAGGTATCTTATTAAGATAGAACTTAAATGCACAACCATTAGACAAATTCTGATTCCAAGAGTTAATGAAATAACATTTATCACCCTTATTTAAAGTACAAGACGAAACATAAGGTTCAGTATAACTAGTTATATAATCAATACGGTTCCATTTCTTATTATAAAAATAGTTAAAAGAACCAAAATCATAAGGCGAACCGCCAGAACCAACATAATAAAGACCAGTAACAGGAGCAATAAAATAATAAACAGGTGAAATAAAACTAATAGAAGTCGAAGAAAAAGAAGGACCAGAACTAGAAGAACCAGCACAAAGATTATCAGGAGGAGAATTATAAAAACCAGTACTAGGCCAATTAGATACACCAAAAGGTTCAGCCCAAAGAATTTCTGCGCCAGATTGATTAACATTTGCCTTGCCTTCGTCGCCGTAACCTTTGGGGTTGCGGCCACCTGCGGCGGGGATGTTCGCTCCGGCGTTGGTGGAGTCCATCTTATCAAGGGTGTAATTGCCGGGCTTTTCGGCACCGAAATCTAAACCTAACAGACGGGTTTCCTTCTTTTCGTAACCGCAGGATTTACACTTTAAATCTATATGTGCAATTGCACCGGCACCGGCAGGAATCTTGATTTTACCTGTGTCTGATATTTCTACTTCGACCTCTGCGCCTGATGTAGACCACCAAAAGGCGTGAAGTGCAGAGCCACATGTAGGACACGTTTTATCTATATCACCAATAATAGCAGAGTACCCGTCATCGTCCGCTGCAGCCGGAAAACAGAGAGAAAATACACAAACTATACATAGTAATAGAGCTATAATCTTACGTTTCATGTATACACCTCTTGACATGATGGGCTGACGCGGCGTAGAATCAAATAAAGGCGGTGATTCTATGGATATGTTTGATTTGACAACGGTTTTAGTATTTCTGTTTTTTATTGGTGTGGTTGCTATAATCGCCTTTACGGTTTATAAAATCGTGAAAATGATTTGCTTGACCATTGCCCGCAATGCTGAAGTAAAAGCGTTCGGCAGCAGCGCAGAATATACCGAGTTCCTGAAATGGAGACAGGAGCAGGGCCGCCAGTGATGGCGGCTTTTTCTATCTGTCATACAGCCCGCAGGTCTGGCCGACGCCGATCAGAACGCGCAGCAAGCTGTATCTGTATTACATGGTGCCGGGGGCGGGAGTCGAACCCGCTGAACATCTTGACAAGCTCCAACCGGGAGACCCCGACATATAAAAGAAGCGTCCCGCCCTGCCCTGAGGTGAAGGGAAGGGCGGGACGCCTTGCTATAGGGAAAAGAGATCAATGACGGCGCATCAGCTTACCGACCAGACCAATGATTGCGCCCGCAATAGGCACACCGATAAACACGCCGAGCATCGGGTTATCCGCAATCGTGGTCAGCATAGTACCGGCCATATCGGTCACAGTAGTAACCAAAGAAGCAGCGGTAGCAGTACCAACAGCATCACCCGCCATAGCTACAACAGGAATCATAGCAACAGACCTCCTTTCCCACCATAGTCCTAAGCGTCTTTATTTGAAGTGTCCTGTGCGGTCCATTCGTTTACAGCTTCGCTCACGGTCTTGCAAATGTGAACCACATCGGACATCCTCCAACCAATTTCCTCCAGCCCGCGCTGGATGTTGTCGCGCTTGCGCAGCAGCTTGTCCATGTCGCACAGCTTTACATACTGCTGTTTGCGCTTTTCCTCGAGAATGGCGTTTTCCTTAATCAGCCTTTCCCGGTCACGGCCCAGCAGCCGGGCTGCAGCAACGAATTTTTCGGTAAAGTTCTCACCGGGGAATGATTCCACCGTCTGACAGACGTCCTCCGGCAGACGCAGCGTTTTAACTTTTGTAGCCAAACCAACCCACATCCTTCCACAGCTACAAACGTGTTATCTTGCAGGGAGCCTTTCACTTGTTGGCGGGAACGTTGGGCAGAACACGGATAGAATCCACAAACCCGCCCTCGTCATAGCTCAAATCAATGCGAGCGCCCACCAGCATAGAGTAACCGCCCAGTTTCTTGATGTCCTCGGCCATGAGATTGGCGTCAACGAACTGCTGGCGGACTTCATGGCCTTGCAAACCTTCATCGCGAGGATTGTCCCGCACCAGATGCAGGATGTACGCATTCAGCTCTTTGCCGGACTTCTTAGACCTCTGCCCAATCAACGACTTGATACCTACAATACCGAATTCCATAGAAAACCTACCTTTCAAAAGTGTAATACAGGGGTGTCAGGTGTGACATTATTATTGTAAATCCACACGCAGAAAAAATTTGAATTTTTTTGCAAAAAGGGCTTGCAATTTGGAAGTCGTTCTGCTATAATAATATGCGTCGCCAAGAGGCGGCGCAATAAGCGCGGTTAGCTCAGCTGGTAGAGCATCTGCTTGACGTGCAGGAGGTCACAGGTT
>OLYB01002340.1_pt1 | contig 13121 bp, 9 predicted proteins | sample 1674481 | NCBI WGS metagenome assembly OLYB01 (sample SAMEA103958167, study PRJEB25191) | human gut metagenome
ACGGAATTAACATGGGACTGCGTCTGTTACTTAGAAGTCCGTTTGTCGTAATCGGTGCGATGGTGATGGCATTTACCATCAATGTGCGTTGTGCACTGATCTTTGTCGTGACAGTACCTATCCTGTTTGTAGTTGTATTTTCCATTATGCTGATCAGTATTCCGCTGTTCAAGAAAGTACAGGCAGGTCTGGACCGTGTGACAGGACTTACGAGAGAGAATCTGACAGGTGTCCGTGTCATCCGTGCATTCTGCAGGGAAGAACAGTCGGTGGAAGAATTCGAAGAAGGAAACAGAGAACTTACAAGATTGAATGAGTTCGTAGGAAGAATTTCTGCCCTTTTGAATCCGCTCACGTATGTATTGATTAACGGAGCAACTGTGTTACTGATCGCACGTGCCGGAGTGCAGGTCAATATCGGGAATCTGCAGCAGGGACAGGTAGTAGCGCTGTATAACTATATGGCACAGATTATCGTAGAACTGATCAAGCTGGCATCCCTGATCATTACGTTGAACAAATCAATGGCTTGCGCAGACCGTGTGTCCGGTATTCTGGATGTGAAGTCCAGCATGGAATACAAAGTGGCGGCTGAGCAGATGAAGAATGAACAGATAAATGTTGATCAAAGAAAATATGGGACAGACGGCGAGAATGAACAGGCCGACAGTAATCTGGCAGTTGAATTCAACCACGTCACCTTCACATACGAAGGTGCCGGAGCATCCAGCTTATCGGACATCACCTTCCGTGCGAAGAAAGGACAGACGATCGGAATCATCGGAGGAACCGGAAGTGGTAAGAGTACACTGGTCAGCCTGATCCCGAGATTCTATGATCCACAGGAAGGAACGGTAAAAGTAAATGGTATCAATGCAAAGGACTATCCGCAGGGAGAACTTTGCAGTGAGATCGGAGTGGTACAGCAACGTTCCATCCTGTTCAAAGGAAGTATCCGCGATAATCTGAAGTGGGGCAATGATCAGGCTTCAGATGAAGATCTGTGGAAAGCAATCACAATCGCTCAGGCAAAAGATATTGTAGAAGCTAAGCTTGGAAAGCTTGATTCTGAAGTAGAACAGAACGGACGTAACCTGTCCGGCGGACAGAAGCAGCGTCTGACGATCGCACGTGCACTGGTCAGCAAGCCTGAGATATTGATTCTGGACGACAGCTTAAGTGCGCTGGATTTTGCGACAGACGCAGCGCTTCGTAAAGCAATCGGTGAACTGGAAGGCAATGTGACAACCTTCCTGGTATCTCAGAGAATTTCCGGTATCCGTCAGGCAGACAAGATCCTGGTTATGGAGGACGGTGAGCTGGCAGGACAGGGAACCCATGAAGAACTGATGGAGACTTGCGAGACCTATCAGGAGATCTATTATTCACAGTTCCCGGAAGAACGTCCGGCTGCAGTTAAATCTTCAAAGGAAACCGGAAAAGATTTGGACAAAGCGGATAAAATGACAGAGAAAGCAGAGAAAGGAGCGGCAGAGTAATGAAGAAATTATTAAAGCTCATAGGAAAGTATAAGATTTTCCTTGTATTCAGTGTAATCTTTGCTGCAATCTCTGTAGTATTGCAGTTATATGTGCCGGTTTTATTCGGTGATGCAATTGATGAAGTTGTATCGGCACATCAGGTGAACTTTGATATGATGTGGTATTATCTGAAGCAGATTCTGATTTTTATCGTGATATCAGCATTTGCTACGTGGTTCATGAATCTGTTGAACAACCGGATGACTTACCGGATCGTGCAGGATATCCGTTCACAGGCAATCCGTCATATCCAGGTACTGCCGTTGTCTTATCTGGATCAGCACAGCACCGGAGATATTGTAAGCCGTGTCATTGCAGATACAGATATCTTATCCGATGGTCTGTTGTTGGGATTTACACAGTTGTTTTCAGGAATCGTGACGATTGTTGTGACACTGATTTTCATGTTCTCTAAGAATGTGTGGGTAACACTGCTGGTGATCGTACTGACACCATTTAGTTTCGTAGTGGCGAAATTCATTTCTTCCAGATCTTATACGATGTTCCGGAAGCAGAGTGAGACCAGAGGACGGCAGACCGCACTGATTGAAGAAATGATCGGCGGACAGAAAGTAGTAAAAGCATTTGGGTACGAGAAAGAATCATCCAGAAGATTTGATGAGATTAATAAAGAACTGCAGAACTACAGCCAGAAAGCAGTGTTCTACAGCAGTTTAACGAACCCGTCCACACGATTCGTCAATAATATCATTTACGCCGGAGTGGCTTTACTTGGAGCATTTCTGATACCGGGCGGCACGCTGACGGTCGGAGGACTTTCTGTACTGTTAGCGTATGCGAACCAGTATATGAAGCCGTTCAACGATATCAGTTCGGTAGTCACAGAGATGCAGAATGCGCTGGCATGTGCGGACCGTATCTTTGATCTGTTAGAGCAGAAAGAAGAGACATTGGATGCGGAAGGAGCATTTGCTACAGTTGATGGCAATGTTACAATCGACGATGTGGCATTTAGTTATGATAAAGAAAAAGAACTGATCGAGAACTTCAATCTGGATGTAAAACCGGGTATGCGTATTGCAATCGTTGGTCCGACAGGATGCGGTAAGACGACATTTATCAACCTGCTGATGCGTTTCTATGATGTAGATGAAGGAAAGATCCTGGTGGATGGAAAGGACATCCGGGAGGTATCCAGACATGCCCTTAGAAGCAGCTTTGGTATGGTGTTGCAGGATACCTGGATCAAGAGCGGAACCGTAAGAGACAACATCTGCTTTGGAAAACCGGATGCAACCGATGAAGAGATCATTCGTGCAGCGAAGGAAGCAAGAAGCTGGGAATTCATCCGGAGACTTCCAAAAGGTCTGGACACGGTGCTTCACGAAGACAGTATCAGCCAGGGTCAGAAGCAGCTTCTGTGTATCACAAGAGTCATGCTCTGTCTGCCGCCGATGTTGATTCTTGATGAGGCGACATCAAGTATCGATACCCGTACCGAACTGCAGGTACAGGAAGCATTCGATAAGCTGATGAAAGGAAGAACAAGCTTTATCGTGGCACACAGACTTTCGACGATACGGAATGCTTCGTTAATCTTAGTTATGAAAGACGGTAAGATCATCGAGCAGGGCAATCATGAAGAATTGCTGAAAAAAGGTGGATTTTACCATAAGTTATACCATAGTCAGTTTGAAGGTTAATACGCAATCTGGCAAAAAGCTCGCTTAGGCGGGCTTTTTCAGTTATAATACAGATAAATACTAATCAGTAAGAATGGAGAAAATCTGTAGAAGGAATGTGCTATAATATTCTGCAGTGAAGAAGAACAGAGGGAGTAACAGTATATGACGATCAAAGAAATTGCCAAACTGGCAGGAGTATCCAGCGCAGCGGTGTCGAGATACCTGAACGGCGGATACGTCAGTGACGAGAAGAAAGAACAGATTAAGAAAGTAATTGATGAGACCGGCTATCAGCCATCGGCGCAGGCGCGTATGCTTAGAACCAAGAAAGCGTGTCTGATCGGGGTGGTTGTACCAAAGATTAATTCAGAATCCATCAGCCGGATCACGGCAGGAATCGAAAAGGTTCTTTCGGAGCGGAATTACCAGATGCTGCTTGCCGGAACGGATAATACACCGGCGAAGGAAATAGAGTATATGCGTCTGTTCGAGAATTATCCGGTAGACGGGATTATTCTTGTGGGAACGATGATCACGGCGGAATACCGGAGATTTCTGAAAGAATCGAAAGTACCGGTGGTTGTGATTGGTCAGCATACGAAATATGCGAACTGTATTTATCATGATGATTACGGCGCAGGGGAGGCCATGGGATGTGCGGTTGCGGCAAAGAGCCGGAAAGAGATTGCATATATCGGAGTATCAAGAGAAGATAAAGCAGCTGGAGCGGCCAGAGAAGATGGATTCCGGGAAGGTCTGAAAAGGTCGGGAAAAGAATTAAAAGACGGATATTATAAGGTGGCGGAGTTCACGACAGAATCCGGATATGAAAAGGTTCTGGAATTATTGAATGAAAAACATGACATCGATATCATATCATGCGCCACTGATACAATCGCAGCCGGGGCAATCGAAGCGATTCATACTTATGCCGGAAGTCAGATTCCGAAGAATGTAGAAGACACAGGATCCAGATTCCGTTATATATTAGAAAATACATCGATTCAGGTTACCGGATTTGGCGATAATCAGCTTTTAAAGGCGGTAACAGGTGGAATACCAACAGTGCATTTTGGCTATAAGACCAGTGGAATCCGGGGCGCAGAACTCCTGTTGGATGTAATAGAAAGGGATGAAAGCATTCCGGTAGAGATCAAACTTGGATTCCGGCTCGCTAACATTGATGATCCGGAAGAAAATATAGAAGACTAAGAGATGCCGGAGCAGAAAATCAGTGTGCAAAATGTGTAAATAGATTCCGAATCAGTCAAAAACAACAGAATTCGTGCAAACCGCACAAAATCGAATAGCAAATATCAGTAAAAATGCCATCTTTACAAATGGCATTTTTTTTCTTATTATAAAATTATAAAATGTGAAAACGATTACATATAGAACGAGGAAGGAGAGTTAATATGGATTACAGAAAGACCGCACAGGACATCCTGGATCATGTCGGCGGAAGTAAGAACATTGCATCTGCAGCACATTGTGCAACGAGACTGCGTCTTGTCATTGCAGATAATAAGAAAGTAAGTAAAGAAGCACTTGAAAATGTAGATGGGGTAAAAGGAGTCTTCGAAGCATCGGGACAGCTTCAGATTATCCTCGGAACCGGTACGGTAAATAAAGTATTTGCCGAGTTCATCGACATTGCAGGTATCACGGCAAGCTCGAAAGCAGAGGCAAAAGAGGCAGCTGCAGAGAAGCAGAACTGGTTCATGCGTGCGATCAAGCTGCTTGGTGATATCTTCGTACCGATTATTCCGGCCATCGTAGCCAGCGGTTTCTTAATGGGAATCATGAACTCACTTGATTTTATGAATAGCAACGGATTCCTCCATATTAATACACACAGTTCGATTTATGTATTTGCGAATCTGTTCAGTAACATTGCTTACACATTCCTGCAGATCCTGATCGCATTCTCAGCTGCAAAAGCATTCGGTGCGAACCAGTATCTTGGTGCAGTTATCGGTATGATCATGATCCATCCGTCACTGCAGAACGCTTATACTGTAGCAACAGAGGGTGTACAGCAGACACAGAGCGTATTCTTCGGACTGTTCAAGATTGACATGGTCGGATATCAGGGACACGTCATTCCGGTTATCATCGCCGTATGGATTCTGGCAGTGATCGAGAAGAAGTTACATAAGATCGTTCCGGAAGTTCTTGACTTGTTCGTAACACCTCTGGTCAGCGTATTTGTAACAGGTTATCTTACATTATCAATTGTAGGACCGATCTTCGTATGGGCTGAAAATGCAATTCTCGGAGCAATCCAGTGGATGCTAACGCTTCCTCTCGGAATCGGAAGTCTGATCATGGGAGGTTTATATGCACCAACCGTAGTAACCGGTATTCATCAGATGTATACAGCCATTGACATCGGACAGCTTGCAAAATACGGTGTTACATACTGGCTTCCACTTGCAAGTGCAGCCAACGTAGCACAGGGAGCTGCAGCACTTGCAGTAGGTATTAAGTCTAAAGATAAGAAGATCAAATCTCTGGCGCTTCCATCATCACTCAGTGCATTTATGGGAATTACAGAGCCTGCAATCTTCGGTGTAAACTTAAGATTCTTCAAACCATTCATCGCCGGATGTATCGGTGGAGGATGTGGGGCATTATATGCATCACTGGTGCACCTCGGAGCTAAGGGGACTGGTGTAACAGGTATCTTCGGTATCCTGCTCTGCCTGAACCAGCCGCTTCAGTACCTGATCGAGATGGTGATCGCAGTCGGTGTTGCATTCGTGATCTCATTCCTGATCTATAAGGATGCAGAACCAAAGGCAGCAACAGAGACAGCAGCAGTAGAAAATATTGAAACAGCAGACGCAGTAACAACAGACGCAACAACAGCAGACACAACTGCAGAGATAGCAGAAGAGACATTAACAAGTCCGGTAAACGGAACACAGATTCCATTATCCGAAGTAGCAGATGAGATATTTGCATCCGAGATGCTTGGAACAACCGTTGCGGTAGAGCCTGCAGATGGCAAGATTGTAGCTCCATGTGACGGAGAAGTTTCCAATATTTTTGAAACAGGCCATGCTGTATGTATCACAACAGAGTCCGGCGGTGAACTCTTGATCCATATCGGTATCGATACTGTGAAGATGGATGGAAAAGGATTTACAAAGAAAGTTTCTGATGGCGACAAAGTACATGCAGGAGATATTCTGGTAGAAGCGGACCTTGAGGAAATCAAGAATGCAGGATATCAGACGACAACAATGATGATTCTGACAAATACAGATGAATTCGGAAATGTAACAAAGGCAGAACCTGCTGAAGTTAAGACAACAAGTAAAGTTATGACACTTATAAAATAATGTGTATAGAAATAATGCTTATAGATAGATGGAGACGATTGATTTATGAACGCATTAACAAGAGATCTTGTAAAATTAGTAGAGACAGCAGAACAAAGCCAGAAAACCAGAGAAGAGTTATCCGTATCAGATAGAAAATTTCGTGAAAAACTACACCTGATGCCGCCGGTCGGCTGGCTGAATGATCCAAATGGACTCTGCCAGTTCCAGGGTATCTATCACGCGTTTTTCCAGTATTCGCCGTTTAATGCAGAAGGCGGTGTGAAGATGTGGGGTCACTATACCAGCAAGGATATGATTAAGTGGGAATATCAGGGTACCGCACTTTATCCAGATCAGCCATTTGACTGTCACGGAGTATATTCCGGATCCGCATTTATTGAAGATGGAAAAATGTATCTGTACTATACAGGAAATGTCAAATTAGAAGACGGGGAATATGATTACATCCGCACCGGACGTGAGGGCAATACCGTTCTGGTTATAACGGAAGACGGCAAGACGTTCGGAAAGAAAAAAGAACTGATGAGAAATTCAGATTATCCGGACGATCTGACCTGTCATGTAAGAGATCCAAAGGTATGGAAAGAAAATGGTACTTATTATATGGTACAGGGTGCAAGAACGAACGAAGATGTAGGTCAGGTACTTGTATTTGAATCTGAAGATAAAGTAAACTGGAAGTTCAGAAACCGGGTGGAATCCGAAAAGCCATTCGGGTATATGTGGGAATGCCCGGATTATTTCAAAATCGGAGATAAGAAACTTCTTTCCACGTCTGTTCAGGGACTGGAAGGTGGTATCTGGGAGGATCGTAATGTATATCAGTCCGGATACTTTGAGATAGAAGGAGATATTCTTGGAGAATACAAGTTGTCAGAGTATCATTTGTGGGATTATGGGTTTGATTATTATGCCCCGCAGAGTTTTGAGACGGAAGACGGAAGAAGGATCCACATCAGCTGGATGGGAATGCCGGACTGCGAAGAATACAGCAATCTGACCATTCAGACAGGATGGCAGCATTGCTTTACATTTCCAAGAGAAATCTTTGAAAAAGACGGCAAGATCTGTCAACGTCCGATAAGAGAACTAGAAGAGAAGAAACATCTGGTAAGTGATGTGAAAGGTATGCTGGCAGGAGAGGGATATCCGGTATATGAAATGACGATTTCGGATATTACAAAGAACCGCTTTAAAGTTATCCTTTCAGAGAAGCTGATCCTGGATTATGCTGATGGAAAATTCCGGATGCATTTTACAGATCAGGATAAAACTTCGGTATCTTCAGGAAGAAGCATGAGATATGTAGAAGTGGAAGAAGTGGAGAATCTGAAGATTCTGGCCGATACATCCTCTGTTGAAGTATTTGTAAATGATGGGGAATATGTATTTTCGACAAGATATTATCCGGAAGTTTATAAATTACAGGCAGAAGCTGTGGGAGCACAGATTACGTTGTCAGAAATTATGTAACGAAATATCAATCTGAGATACCAATAATAGAAAGAAGATCACCATATATCAAAAGAAAGAGTTTCAGTAGAGAAATTTTCAAAAGATATATGGTGATTTTTAATACCAATGTATGCAATAGAAGCTGCCAGTGGCAGGTTCTATGTATGCAAGAGATACAAATATTTTTCAAAATTAACGCCTTCGTTTACCGGAACATGTTCTTCTACAGAATCAATTAATGATTTTTCAAGAAAAGAACCTGCGGTCTGCATCATTTCCGTAAGGGAAATATCTCTGGCAAGTCCGCCTGTGATGCAGGAAGCAAAGAGATCACCCGTACCGGAATAACTTCCGTTGCAACAGGGATATGCCGAAAGAAAATGTGAAGAGCCATCTAGCAGAAGATTTCCAATCTTATGAACTCCGTCATCTGCAGTAAAATGAATACCAGTGATGAGGACCTTTTTTTCATGATCCTTTGTCAAAGTCTGCCCTGCATCCTTAAGTCGTGAAATGAGCTGCTGTATAGACAGAGACGAATCCTGCAGGCTGTTATAATCTATATCCGTCAGCAGACAGAATTCGGTAAGGTTAGGAGTGATAACATCTGCACGTGCGGCAAGTTCTTTCATAGCAGTCAGAAGCCCGGAAGTATACATATCATAGGTAACGCCATCGTCTCCCATTACAGGATCGACCAGAAGAAAGGTGTCTGCTGTCTGGAAAGTATCCAGAAAGTGCATGATCTGTTCAATCTGGCAGACACTGGAAACATAACCGGTATAGATTCCGGAAAAAGAAGTGCCTAGTTTCTTCCATTCCTGGCGGAAATAATCCATCTTATCGGTAAAATCATAACAGTAGTAGCTGGGGTATTCTGTTTGTGAACTTAAAATGGCGGTAGGGAGTGGACAGGCCTGGATTCCCATCGCAGATAATACGGAGATGGCAGCAGTCAGGGAACAGCGTCCAAGTCCGGACAGATCATTGATTACAGCAACTTTTTTTGTCATAAAGAAATCCTCATTTTCTAATGTATTGTAAATATGTAATAATTATACCATTATAAAAAGAAGAAAGAAACGGCCAGAGAAAAGGAAGACTTGCAGGCCACCAGAGCTTAAAAAAATAATTTGAAAAATTTTAAAAAAGTTGTTGACAGATAGAAAACGTTGCGCTATAATTAATTTCGTTGCTGAGGTACATAAATAACTGAAGCAAACAAATATAATATGTGCGCGTAGCTCAGCTGGATAGAGCGTCTGGCTACGGACCAGAAGGTCGGGAGTTCGAATCTTCTCGCGCACGTTTAAGATCATTTGGGTTGACCAAATGATCTTTTTTTTATATAATCTGCCTAAGAAAAGGAGATTCTATATGAATAAAAAACAATTTATTGACACACTGAGACGGGCTTTATATGGAAAGATTGATGACTATACACTGCAGGATCATATTCGTTATTACGAAGATTATATCCGTCAGGAAATGGGGAAGGGGCGGACAGAACAGGAAGTATTGCAGGAACTGGGAGATCCAAGACTGATTGCCAGAACGATTCTGGAAACTTCTGGTATGAAGGCTCCAGAGGTGGAGTATACCATTGATGAGGAACCGGCAGATCATGAAGAGGGAGGCGTGAAAGTGCATACATTCAGTGGATGGAAGGCAACGCTGATGATGGCACTTATTGCGGCGGCTGTTATTGCAATGATAGTGTTAGTGCTCGGACTTGCCATTTATCTGTTGCCGGTGATCATTGCTGTTATGCTGATTTCCTGGCTGATCAGAAAAATTTTGCGATAATATGGCGGTATGCATAATTTTTGCGTGGAAGGATCATACTACTCCTGTAAACATTCAATACAGGAGGCAATGATCATGAGCAATAACAATATGAATCGATCAGGCAACACAACCAGTTCAGAGAATGGCAGCTATGACAGCAGTGATTCTAAAAACAGAACTACCAATTCCAGGAACTCTTCCAAAAATAAGAGCAACAATTCTTCCAAAAACAAAGCAGATGATTGCAATTATTAGGAAGAGCAAAAGAAGGGGATACAGCGAAAGCTGTGTCCCTTTTTTGTGTTTGTATGCATATTCTATTATAAGAGAAGAAAAGGAATCATAAATGGATGGAAACGATTTCAGCAAAGGAAATAGACCGTTATGTATTTGACAAAAGATACCTTCTGGTGGATGTAAGACAGCCTGCAGAATATCGGCTGCAGCATATTCGCGGTGCAGTGTGTATTCCTTATGAGAGGCTCTCAGAGAGGATCAGAGGACTTGGAAATACTATTCCCGTTCTTTATTGCGTAAGAATATGTCGCAGACTGCAGATAGTTTGTCCTATTATCGATTAATGAATGTCTATTCTAAGGCCTGTTTTGCTGCTTCTCAGTTTGATTCGGTTGTGTATTACAGCCGGATAATTCTTCATTTTTGTCAGAAATCTTCTGACTCTCCACAAATACACGATCTCTTTTCTGCCACTTACAATATGATGGGAAATGTATGGGGGAGATGGAATTTTCCGGATTCTGCCGTTGTGTATTATCAGAAAGCTTATGAACATCGCAAGCAGGGTAATGAATTGTCTTATTTGCCTGATATTTGCATAAACCTGGCCGACGGTAATGTTCATAAAAGCGATTATACCGATGCGGCTTATTATTATCGGCGTGCGTTGTTCCTTTGTGATTCATTAGGCTTGCCCGACCGCAATAAATTTCCTATTTATTATGGTTTGGGACAGACGTATATGGAATTGCGTGATTTCGATCTTTCTAATCATTATTATGAGATGGCCGGCCGTTACTTTTCGCAGATGAGTGTTCCTGAGAAGTTTACTTATCTCAACAATCGTGGTAACCATTTTTATTATAAGAAAGATTACCGGGAAGCTTCTTGCTACATGGAGCGTGCTTTAGCTGTTGTAGCTCCTTATTCTCAGATGATTTATGAACAGAATCTGTGTAAAGCCAATCTGGGTGAGTTGTATGTATTGACTGATAAGTTGGATTCCGCTCAACTATATCTGAATGACAGTTATCGTTTCTTTTCCGGTATGAATAATCGTTCGGCGATGTATTATATTGAAACTCAAATGATAGAACTTGCACTCCGACAGGGTGATGTGTCACTTGCCAGCCGGATGATTGCGCGTACTGTTCCTGACGGGCATGTCGATGCCAATATGATTAATATCCGTAATCAGTATTTGCAGCACTATTTTGAGCAGACAGGTGATTATCGGCGTGCTTATGAATATTTGAGACGTGATCAGGAGTTGAATGATTCTATCCGGAACGAGCAGATACGTACTCGTGTTGCGGAGTTAGACATGCGATATAGTCAGGACACGATTGTAATGCGGCGTGAACTTTTGATTGAAAAACAGTCGGGAGAGATGAAAGTCTTGCGGCTTACATCGTACATTTGGGCTATTGCCTGTGTTGGCTCTATCGCTGTATTATTTTTTCTTTATCGTTTGATGAAAAAGAAACGTGCTTTTTTGCAGGAACGTCTTCTTAACCAGATAAGCCGCCTTCGTATGGAGAATATCCGTAATCATGTTTCACCTCATTTTACTTTTAATGTGCTGAATCGTGAGATTAGCCGTTTTAAAGGGACTGACAGAGAACGTTCGGGATTGGTTGATTTAGTGAAATTGTTGCGTAAGAGTTTGGAAATGACAGAGAAACTAAGTGTGCCGCTACGGGAGGAATTGGATTTTGTACAGACGTATATCGGCTTGGAAAGGGACCGGTTAGGTGAAAACTTTATATTGGATTTATCGGTCGATACGACCTTGGATGTAGAGAAAATCATTGTACCTTCCATGATTGTGCAGATTCCGGTAGAGAATGCTATTAAGCATGGACTTGCTGGTATGGAAGGGGAGAAGCGGTTAGAGATATCTGTTATGCCTGAAGGGAATGGCGTACGGATAATGATTGCAGATAACGGACGGGGATATTTACCTCAGGTTATGTCGCCTACCCGGGGAACAGGCACAGGTCTGAAAGTGCTTTATCAGACAATTCAGTTGTTGAATGCAAAAAATAAAGGAGAAAAGATACGTTTTGAAATAACAAACCTTGCTGACGGGATGCGAACCGGAACTGGTGTTTCTGTGTATATCCCATGCAATTATTCTTATGATCTATGATAACAATGAATGGAATTTGCAAAGTAGTGATTGTGGATGATGATCGTACGGCGATAGAAAATCTGTGTCGGGAATTGGCGTTATATCCCGAAATGGATGTCAGAGGGACTGCTGTCAATGGGGCTAAAGGAAGAAAATTAATCATGGAGCAACATCCTGATCTTCTGTTTTTAGACGTAGAATTACCGGATATCCAGGGGATCAGGTTACTGAGTGAAATGCGCGACGAGGTATTGTGGGATATGAAGGTTGTTTTTTATACAGCCTATGACAAATATTTGCTTCAGGCATTGCGGGAATCGGCGTTTGATTATTTATTGAAACCCTTTGTTTCAGGAGATCTCGAATTGATTATTGAACGTTATCGGAAAGCAGCGCTTTCCCATCCGGCGATTCCGGCCTTTGCGGCGTCTGTGAGTGCATTATTGCCACAACGCGATACCTTCATGATAAGTACTGTGACAGGTTTTAAGTTGCTTCGTATTGAAGAGATAGGTTTCTTTGAATATTCGAAAGATAAACGACAGTGGCAGGTGACACTTTTCAATCAGGCCAGATTGAGCCTTAAGAAAAACACGAAAGCTGAAGATATTATAAGCTATTCGGAGTCATTTGTACAGATTAGTCAATCAATAATTATAAATGTCAGCTATCTGGCTGTTATTAATGGCAAACAATGCCAACTGTATCCCCCTTTTAATGATCGGGAGGATTTGCGTATTTCACGTGGGTTCTTGAAAGAATTGCAGGAACGTTTCTGTCTGATATGATTTTTTTTCGCTATATAAACTCTAATTTTGTCGCCTTAAGCGTGTTTTGATTCAGAATGTTCGTTTTTCGCAAATCTGATATTTGATATTTTCCTTTTTTTATGTTACTTTTGTAGAGTTAGGTAAAGATTGAATGTTTTTTAGTTTTTAGATGATAAATTCTCTGTAACTGGTTGGGCCGG
>OLYB01002349.1_pt1 | contig 13063 bp, 9 predicted proteins | sample 1674481 | NCBI WGS metagenome assembly OLYB01 (sample SAMEA103958167, study PRJEB25191) | human gut metagenome
GGGGGAAATGTTCCACCACTTACAAGTGGTCGATCAGCGCCCACAGCACTGTTTATATTTCTTCCCGCTGCCGCAGGGGCAGGGATCGTTGCGGCCGATCTTCTGGACCTTGCGGGGCTGCTTTTTCACCGTGCCGTCGCCGGAGGTGGAGGCGACGATGCCGTCGGCCACGCGCTCGCGCTTGACCTCGCCCTCGGTCTTGACGCGGGCGGAGAAGATGCGGCGCACCGTGTCGCCCTGAATGGCGGAGATCATGTCCTCAAACATCGTGAGGGATTCCTGCTTGTAGACGTCGATGGGCTTGTTGTTGCCGTAGGATTGTAAACGGATGGCCTGGCGCAGCTCGCTCATCGCGTCGATGTGGTCCATCCAGTATTCGTCGACCACGCGCAGCAGCACCACGCGCTCGAGCTCGCGCATGATGGGCGAGGTGACGGCGGCCTCCTTGGCCTCGTAGTACTTCTCGGCGGCTTCGTAGAAGCGGTCGGTCAAATCGTCGGCGGAAAGGCCGGAAAGGGAAGAAGCATCCACAGCGCCGCGCGGGAAGTATGTGCCCTCGCAGCTCTTGAGCGCGTCGGCGCGGTGTTCGTCGTCGGTCTTGTCATGCTCGCCGAAAGCGAAAGCGACCTGACTTTCGATGCTGCTTCTCAGCATGTTCAAAACGGTCTGCTTGATGTCCATGCCGTCGAGCACCTGCTTGCGCTGGCCGTAGATGATCTCGCGCTGCTTGTTCATCACGTCGTCGTATTCGAGCGTGCTCTTGCGGTACTGGAAGTTGCGGGACTCGACGCTCGTCTGCGCGTTTTCAATCGCCTTGGAGAGCGTCTTGTTTTCAATCGGCGTATCCTCGTCGAGGTTGAAGCGCTCCATCAGGTTCGTGATGCGCTCGCCGCCAAACAGGCGCAGCAGATCGTCTTCAAGCGAGAGGTAGAAGCGCGTCTCGCCCGGGTCGCCCTGACGGCCGGCACGGCCGCGCAGCTGGTTGTCGATACGGCGGGAATCGTGGCGCTCCGTGCCGATGATGAAGAGGCCGCCTGCCTCGCGGACCTTGTCCGCCTCACCGGAGATCTCCTCGCGGTGCTTTTCCAGAGCCTTGGCGAACATATCGCGCGCGTCGAGAATTTCTTTGTTGTCGGTCTCGGCATAGCCGGTCGCCTCGGCGATGAGCTCGTCGCTGAGACCCGCCTTGCGCAGATCGGTCTTTGCCATGTACTCGGCGTTGCCGCCGAGCATGATATCGGTACCACGGCCGGCCATGTTCGTCGCGACCGTGACCGCGCCGAGCTTACCGGCCTGTGCGACGATCTCAGCTTCCTTTTCGTGGTTCTTTGCGTTCAGGAGATTGTGCTTGATGCCCTCGCGGGAGAGCAGATACGAGAGCTTTTCGTTCTTTTCAATCGACACCGTACCGACCAGAACGGGCTGCCCCTTGGCATGGCATTTTTTCACCTGCTCGATGACGGCGCGATACTTTGCCGCCTCGGTCTTGTAGACAACATCGGGGTCATCGATACGGGCGATGGGACGGTTCGTCGGAATTTCAATGATGTCGAGGTTGTAGATCGTGCCGAATTCCTCTTCCTCCGTGAGCGCCGTACCGGTCATACCGGAGAGCTTGCCGTACAGGCGGAAGTAATTCTGGAACGTGATGGTCGCAAGCGTCTTGCTTTCTCGCGCGACCTCGACATGCTCCTTGGCCTCGATGGCCTGATGCAGACCGTCGCTATAGCGGCGGCCGAACATCAGTCGGCCGGTGAACTCGTCGACGATGACGACCTGACCGTCCTTGATGACGTAGTCGATATCGCGCTTCATCGTGCCGTGAGCCTTGATGGCCTGGTTGATGTGGTGCGCGATGGTGGAGTTTTCGGGATCGGAGAGGTTTTCAAGGCCGAAGTATTCCTCGGCCTTCTTCACGCCGCGGGCGGTGAGCGTCGCGGTCTTGGCCTTTTCGTCGACGATGTAGTCGGCGTCGACGTTGACGTCTTCCTCTTCCTTGTCGTCGCTCTCGGCGATGACCTTCTTGCGGAAGCCGCGTACAAGGTTTTCCGTGCGGGAATACATCTCCGTGGACTTTTCACCCATGCCGGAGATGATGAGCGGCGTGCGCGCCTCATCGATCAAAATGGAGTCGACCTCGTCGACGATGGCAAAGGCATGTCCGCGCTGGACGAGCTCGCTTGCGTAGATGGCCATGTTGTCACGCAGATAGTCAAAGCCCATCTCGTTGTTCGTGCCGTAGGTGATGTCCGCGGCGTAGGCCTTGCGGCGCTCTTCGCTCGTGAGGTCGTGGACGATCAGGCCGACCGTGAGGCCTAAGAAGCGGTGGACCTTGCCCATCCACTCGCTGTCTCGCTTGGCGAGGTAGTCGTTCACGGTGACGATGTGGACGCCGTTGCCGGTCAGGGCGTTTAAGTACGCGGGCAGCGTTGCCACCAGCGTTTTGCCTTCACCGGTCTTCATCTCGGCGATGCGGCCCTGATGGAGCACCACGCCGCCGACGAGCTGCACGCGGTAGGGGTACAGCCCCAGCACGCGGCGGGACGCCTCGCGCACGGTGGCAAACGCCTCAGGCAGGATGTCGTCGAGCGTTTCGCCGCTTTGCAGACGCGTCTTGAACTCCGGCGTTTTGGCCTGCAGCTCCGCGTCGCTCATCGCCTTGTATTCGTCCGCCATCGCTTCGATCTTGTCGACGATGGGGTAGATGCTCTTGAGCTCACGGTCGCTGTAGGAACCGAACATTTTACTAAAGAAACCCATATTCAAAACTTCCTTTCGTGGGAGCATAATGACACGCTTACAAGTATAGCATCTCTCTGCGCGATATGCAAAGGGAAATTTGCTGTATAATATGAATGGATTGTAAATAAATTCCGATGCATTGACGGGCATGTCTTGCACTCTATATAGCCGCTGTGGTAAAATACAAAGCAAGATAGTACAAAGCGACGAAACGCCCTCCGATGGCGGAGGACAGAAGCATAAGGAAGAAGTTTTTTCTCATCTAAGGAGGACATTCGCATGAAACTGCACTTTTACGGGGCCGACCGCTGCGTGACCGGCTCCTGCCACTGCCTGGAGATAAACGGTAAGAAGATCCTCGTCGACTGCGGCTTACAGCAGGGCCGTGACGAGCTCGACAACCGTTATCTCGCTTTCGCTCCCGGCAATATCGATATTCTGCTCGTCACCCACGCGCACATCGACCACACGGGCCGTATCCCGCTGCTGGTGAAAAACGGCTTCCACGGCCGCATCCTGACGACGCGCCTGACAGCAGATTTGATGAAGATCATGTTGCTCGACTCCGCTCACATTCAGGAGAGCGACGCTGAGTACGAAAACCGCAAGGGCGAGCGCGCGGGCCGCGAGCATGTCGATCCGCTCTACACCGAGCAGGACGCGCTGGACGTCTTCAAGTACGTCACGACCTGCGAGTATGAAGAAAAGGTCGACCTCTGCGAGGGCGTGAGCGCGCTCTTCACCGACGCGGGCCATCTGCTCGGCTCTGCGTCCATCACGATCGAGCTCGAAGAAAACGGCGTCCACAAGACGATCGTCTTCTCCGGCGATATCGGCAACGTTGACCAGCCCATCATCCGCGACCCGCAGCTTTTAAAGAAGGCCGACTACGTTGTGATGGAGTCGACCTACGGCGACCGCAACCACACCGAGGTCTGGAGCTATACCGACGAGCTTGCCGAGATCATCGACGAAACGCTCGGCAAGGGCGGCAACGTTGTGATTCCGTCGTTCGCTGTGGGCCGCACGCAGGAGCTTTTGTACTTTATCCGCGAGATCAAGGATCAAAAGCTCGTCAAATCGACGCCGAACTTCCCTGTGTACATCGACTCGCCCCTTGCCAAGGCGGCGACGACTGTGTTCTGCGGCGACCTGCACGGCTATCTCGACGAGCAGGCGCTCGATCTTGTCAAGGACGGCACGCACATGTTCACCTTCCCCAACCTCAACCTTGTTGAGTCGAGCGAGGAATCGAAGATGCTGAACATGGACACGACACCCAAGGTCATCATTTCCGCCTCCGGTATGTGCGACGCCGGCCGCATCCGCCACCATTTGAAGCACAACCTCTGGCGCGCGAACAGCGCGGTCGTGTTCGTCGGCTTCCAGTCGCCCGGCACGCTGGGCCGCAGATTGCTCGACGGCGTTGAAAAGGTCAAGCTCTTCGGCGAGGAGATCGCCGTCAAGGCGAAGATCGTCAATTTCCAGGGCCTTTCGTCCCACGCCGACCATGACCACCTTGTCGAGTGGATCAAGGCCTTCGACCCGAAGCCTGCGCATGTGTTCGTCGTCCACGGCGACGAGGACGTTGCGCCCGTGTTTGCCGAAGAGCTCAATTCCCTCGGCTTCCATGCGCACGCGGCCAAGTTTACCGAGTGCTACGACCTCGCTGCGAACGAAATGGTCAGCGAGGGCTACATTTCCGAGCGCAAGCGCACGGCGCAGAAGTCCCGCGCCGACAACCTCTACGCCAAGCTCGTGGCGGCAGCGGAGTCGCTGCTTGAGTTTGCCAAGCGCTGCAAGGGCAGACCCAACAAGGACATTTCCGCGCTCACCGGCCAGATCATCAGCCTGATCGAGCGCTTCCGCGAGTGATTTGAGATACACAACAAAAGGTACTTCGCGCGATAAAAGTGCGAAGTACCTTTTCTGAGAGGAGAAAACGATGGAGCTTGCCAAAAATCAGGAGCATACCGTCACCATCGAGGGCTATGGCGAGGGCGGCATGGGCGTTGCGCGCATCGACGGACGCGTTGTGTTCGTCCACGGCGCGCTGCGCGGCGAAAAGTGCCGCGTGCTCATCCTGAAGACGCTCAAGAGCGTCGCCTTTGCCAAAGTGCTCGAGGTGCTCGAGCCGTCGAGCGAGCGCATGGAATCGGACTGCCCGTATTTTCCGCGCTGCGGCGGCTGCACGTACCGCCACATCCGCTATGAAGAGGAGCTGCGGCTGAAAAAGCAGCGCGTGCAGGACAATTTGTCCCGCATCGGCGGCAGTGATGTGACGGTTGAGGAGATTTTAGGCGCGCAGGACACGCTGCGCTACCGCAACAAGGCGCAGTACCCTGTATCAAAGGACGGCGCGGTCGGCTTTTACCGCGCCCGCACGCACGAGGTCATCGAGTGCGAGCACTGCTTATTAGTCAGACCTGAGGCCGACGCCGCGGCGGAGGCGCTGCGCGAATATATGCAGTCCTGCCACGTGGCGGGCTACGACGAAAAGACGGGCCGCGGCCTCATTCGTCACCTTTACGTCCGCTCGAACGCGGCGGGGGAGAGCCTGATCTGCGTGCTTGTGAACGGCGATAAGCTGCCGAAAGAAGACCGGCTCGTCGCGCTCCTGCGCGATGCGTGCCCGAAGTGCACCGGCATCGTGCTGGGCACGAACACGAAAAAGGGCAACGTCATCCTCGGCGACCGCTACCGCACGCTCTGGGGGAGTGACCGGCTTGAGGACACGCTCTGTGGCAAGACGTTCAAGCTCAGCGTGCCGTCATTCTATCAGGTCAACCGCGCGCAGGCCGAGCGGCTCTACGCGAAGACCATCGAATTTGCGGACCTCACGGGGCAGGAGACGGTGCTCGACCTCTACTGCGGCGCGGGCACGATCACGCTCGCACTGTCGGATCACGCGAAGAAAGTCCTCGGTGCGGAGATCGTCCCCGAGGCCATCGACGACGCGCGCGAAAACGCCGCGCGCAACGGCGTTAAAAACGCGGAGTTTTTCTGCGGCGATGCGTCCGATGTGGCAAAAAAGCTCGCGCGCGAAAACCTGCGACCAGACGTCATCACCGTCGACCCGCCGCGCAAGGGCTTGGCCGCCGACGTGGTGGAGAGCATCGCCGAGATGCAGCCGCAGCGTGTCGTGTACGTCTCGTGCGACAGCGCGACCATGGCGCGCGACGTGAAGCGCTTAGCAGACCTCGGCTACACCGCGAGGCGCGCCTGCGCAGTGGACATGTTCCCAAGGGCGGATCATGTCGAGACGGTTGTCTTGCTTTCCAAGGGTGAGGTCGACTCGAAAAAGATTCGGGTTGAGTTCTCTTTGGAAGATATGGATATGTCCGAATTTCAAGATGGGGCAACCTACACCCAGATTAAGGACTATGTGCTGGAGCATAGCGGGTTAAAGGTATCCAACCTGTATATCTCACAAATTAAGCGAAAATGTGGGATTGGGGTTGGTAAGAACTATAATTTGCCGAAGTCCGAGGATTCCAGACAGCCCCAGTGTCCGCCGGAAAAAGAGAAAGCAATCCGAGAAGCTATGAAATATTTTGGGATGATTTAATATCCCATATTATGGAGGTTGCTTATGGATAGATTGATTTCTTGTGAGTTCAACATGGATAATGCTTGTGTGGAACTAAAATTTGCAAATGGCAGCATGATTGCCATTGATACCATCGCCGTGGAGAATGAGGTTGCCGATAATATGTATCAGCGGTCAGAATTGGATTATCTGATCTACAATGATCCGATTGGATATGCAGACTTGATATTGAACGGTGATCCAGAAACCTATTTGAAAACTGTAACTGAATACAAACCGCTTGATAGCTAACCAACACCTTGCCCGTGGGAGAAATTCTGCGGGCATTTTTTGTATCTTTTCTGTGAACTCTATTGATTTTGATTGTCTAATGTGGTAGACTATCTATGGAGTCTAACAGTGTAGACAAGAAGGGCGTGAATATGGATTTTCCGAAGATTCACGAAAGTGAATATCGTTTTTGTTTGATTATGTGGGAGCATGAGCCGGTTACTGCTGTCGAGCTTGTAAAGCTGTGCCAGGATCAACTCGGATGGAAAAGGACTACGACTTATACCGTTATCAAGCGTCTTGGAGAGCGTGGTGTGCTGAAGAACGACAATGGCACTATTACTTCTCTTGTTTCCAAAGATGAAGCTCAGGCGTGTGAGATCGACGAACTGGTTGAGAAGAAATTCGAGGGTTCTCTGCCTGCCTTTATCGCTGCTTTTACAAAGCATCAGGCTATGTCCGAAGATGAGCTTGATGAGATGCAGCGCATGATCGACCGCATCAGGAAAGGAGGTTCACAATGAACGAACTCTTTTTGAAAATCATCAACATGAGCATATCGGCAAGCTGGCTCGTCCTGGCAGTGCTGTTGCTCCGGTTTGTTTTGAAGAAAGCCCCCAAGTGGGTCAATGTCCTGCTCTGGGGCATCGTAGCAGTGCGGCTGGCTTTCCCATTTTCCATCGAGAGCGCATTGAGTCTAATTCCAAGTGCCGAAACCATTCCGCCGAACATTGGAATGAATACCACCCCTACCATCAATAGTGGAATAAATGCAATAAACAATGCTGTTAATCCTATCATCAGCCAGTCCAATACTCCGATGGCTGGTGCCAGTGTAAATCCTTTGCAAATCACCATCGGTATCTTTGAATACATCTGGATTTTCGGCATGATTGCACTTGTCTTATATACAGCTATCAGCTATTGGCGTCTGCATCGCAAAGTTGATACTGCCGTTCGCTACAAGGACAACATTTTCCAGAGCGAGAATGTAAAATCTCCGTTTGTGCTTGGCATCATAAAGCCAAGAATCTATCTCCCGTTCAACATGAACGGTCAGGATCTGGAACACGTTGTTGCCCATGAGCAAGCACACATTCATCGTAAAGACCATTGGTGGAAACCCCTTGGTTTTCTCTTACTGACAATCCATTGGTTCAATCCTCTCATGTGGTTGGCTTATGTTCTGCTGTGTCGTGACATTGAGCTTGCCTGCGATGAAAAAGTCATCAAGGAACTTGGCAATGAGCAGAGAGCCGATTATATGCAAGCACTTGTTGCCTGTAGTGTAAACCGCCGCATGATCGCCGCTTGTCCTCTTGCCTTTGGCGAGGTAGGTGTAAAGGAGCGCGTGAAGTCTGTGATGAATTATAAGAAGCCTGCGTTCTGGGTTATTATTATTGCAGTCATTATTTGCGTGGGCGTTGCGGTCTGCTTCCTGACGAATCCTAAACAAGACCGCTATACATTGCGAATTGTTGTTCCCGCAGGAAGTCAAGAGGAATTTGTATATACGGAGGAGGAAGTCAGCACAGTCAGAAATTCAATCAAAATATGGTCTGGTGATGGATTGGGTGATACAGAAGTTCTTTTGTTCCCCGTTAATAAAACAGCAGAAACCGGATACACAGCCACTTATCTTACGCATGGTATGTCTGTGGAATTTGATGCAGAAAAAGATACGTGGTTTAAGATTGGTGTGAATATGCAGAACCCCACCAATGAGGACATTATTGTTTATGTTGAAGTAGAAAATGTAGAAGTGCGTATTGTGGACGAGATAAATTCCGTAATAGAGTGGTTTGATTACCTTGAAACCCCTGATGAAATGAAATGGGACGGTAGTCTTGAAATCAGCCTCACCGAGTTTCCAGATGTGACCTTCCGTTGGACTTACGGAGAGATGCTGGCTGTTAAGGGTAGTAAAAGCACTTCACTTTATACGGGGATGCCAATCTGGAACGCCTATTTCTGCGACCTCACTGGCGACGGTTTGCCTGAGTTGTGTTCTTCAATCAGTTGGGGCTCAGGCATGATTGACAACCGTGTCATTATCTATGACTATGCAAACGGAGTAAGCTATGAGCTGTCTGACAGAGGGTATTTTGATTTCACTCTCAGACAGGATCATCAAGATGGCCGCTTGTATGTAGATAAAACAAAATATCATACTGATGAACTGGTAGAAACCGGCCGACTGGTTTTCAAGAATCATTGCATTCAGATTGAAGGTTTTTCCAACGAAGCGCATCAGGTGTTCCAAGCTGAAATTCTGGAAATTCATGATGGCAATTATCTTGTGAAGCCTGTTGAAGGTAGCTGGGAATTGAGTAGTGCAGACCGAATTGAAGTGCCGATCAGAAATGTGCATCCATCACCGGAACCTGAAATCGGAGATGTGATCGAAATTGAATACGCTGGTGAAATCCTTGAAACCTATCCTGCACAAATTGCAGATGTTTATGGTATCAAGGTTATTGAGAAAAACAAAGGCTTTACCCATCTGGCAAACGATGATTAGAAAATCACAAATATCGAATAATTAGTTTCAAGCAGATAAACCGCTGCAATTCTCATTCCAAAGGGGGGATGAATGTTGTAGCGGTTTTTTCTTTTTATGGTTCAAATGCCAGCATTGTTTTCGTTGGCAGTTTCTCGTTTTCACAGTTCAGAAGATACGCTATCACCTTGTTCGCAAAGCGATTTGTTTTCATGGTATCCCAATCAGCAAGCCGGATGATCTCTGCTGTGCCGTTCTCAAAATCCAATGATATTTCGCCCCATTCGCCGTCGCAGTCTGCTTGGTATTCGTAGATTGCGGCGGCGATTTTCTTTTTGCGCTTAGTTTTGGATTTCTGTTTCAACCGGACAGCATGGATTGCATCCTCGGCAACCAGAAGTTCCGTCAGTTTGTCTACTGCTTTCCGATAGGCTCGTTCTGCACCGCTGGCTGTGCTGCCCTCAAACATAACCGCCAGTTCTTCAAAGGTGGGGCGGTCTTTCCATGAGCTGACACGCCCACAGGTCATGCAAATTGCTAACCGTTTTTCGAGCAAGGTCTGTTCCCGGTAATTCAGTTTCTCAAATGCCCGCTGCACCTTTTCTGCTTGTATGCCGTTCCAGAGGATGTCGGTATAGTTCCAGCTATCGTCAAGGGCAACATCTTCGCCTGTTTCCTCGCCATCCTCGTCTGTTACATAGAACGGTTGCTGATTGCGGATGCCACGGACAACTTTCAGATATTCTTCCGCAAGGGCAAGCTCGCAGTTGTACTTCTTGGAAAACTCGCTGACCGCATCCTTGGTGTTATGGTACAGCCATGCCATTGACCGCACCATTTTGTAATTGGTCAAAGAGGACACCGACCATTTTTCTTCGCCCATGCGGAAACGGAGCATAGCATCCCGGATAAACGGGAAAATGTAGGTAGCATACTCTGCACCCTTGGCAGGATCATAGTCCATCAGCTTTTGGAGCATTTGCTCCCGACAGGAGAGCTTTATATCTATAAAACGGTCTGTGTCATACAAATCGCCGCCATCCACGCCGAGAAAGAATTTGATGCGCTTGTTGAGCTGCGGTTCGTAGTGGTGCAGGAAGAACGAAAAATAAAGCAAATTCTTTTCCTGCAAGGCAGACAGAATATGTTCATTTGGATTGCTAACCGCTGGCGGTTCCGGCTCCAGTTGGAAGATGCGCTCTGCCACATAGGGAATGATGCCATCACCGTATGGATTGACAGCGTGTTTCGGTATGTATCCGGTCATATTCCATGTAAAATCATTCAGCATAGCGCACCTCCTTCCAGTTTAGTAATACTCATAAATATCCCGTGGTCAACTAATGGGTTATTTATTACTTTATTTTCTTTAACATACGGTGATAAATAGGTGCATTTGGTGCAGGAGTTGTGATTGGGACCAGAAGTCCCTCTTTGATAAATTGTTCCACACGCAAAGCAATCCACCCATCACTGATCCCTAATTGATTCTTTCCAAGAACCTGTCCAACAAGCACGCTTTCCTTAAACTCGTCGTCCAGTGTATCCAATTCTCGAAGAATAAATGTATCATACAGAGTTTCTGATACGCTGACCAGTTTGCCGTTTATAACAGCACGAAGAGGAGAATTTTCCTGTTGGAGTTCTCTCCAGCGGTTAGCCAAACTACGAAGGTAATTTGTTGGCAACTTCTTTCCAAGAGATGCCATCCGTCCCAAGTGATAAGGTTCAACTTCTCCCCAACCGTTATACTGGACAATGCATCCATCTGGTCTTGTTTCCCACATTGGAAGCTCCACAATGGTAACATCCAATTTTTCAAAGCCGATTGGTCGTAGTTGTTCCAGAAGCCAATACAATCCGCACACATCATCTGGTTCTCGTCCGACCCAAACACGAATCGGCTCTCCGTTTTGTGCTTTTTCCAGTAGCGTAGCATAGTTCTTTCGGGATGTATTGAGAAGTTCAGTTACGATTTCAGATGCCATATCGGGCAGTATGCTTAGTAGCAAAGATAATGCCGACTCACGCTCCAAACAAATTCCTGCTTCGGAGATGTTGCCCACAGACAATGCCAACGGAAGATTAACTATGTCCTTACGATTTCCCTCCAACGGTATAGCATTCTCCCAACCAGAACGCTCCCGTTCTTCTGCTTGATGCTGGAACTTTTCTATTTCTTCTTTTGAAACTGTCCCATCAGAGATAATTACACTGGTTGCTCCGCCTAAAAAACCCTTATGTCCAATCGCAACCGCCATAGTCCCTGCGGCACTGTCGCTAAATACTACTTCTAACATAACGTTGCTCACCTCTTAGCTAAATTCAAATTCTTTTTAGTGCTTCTTTCTTCAAAGCCGCCTGTCCCATTTCTTTTTCATAATCGCCCTTGGCATAAGCGACATTGCTCAATGCCTGGAGCATCTTATCTTTTGCCAGCTTTTTCATGACCTCCGCAAGATCTTCATCCAGAGTACCACGCTTTATATAGCGGTTTATGGTGTTCAGACGCTTCTCATGTATCTGCTTCACTGGATGATCATCCGCAAGCTCCCGTTGTTCTCTGCCTTTCAGATTGCCGATCTGCCGACAGGTGCGGTGCAGCTTATCTCCCGGCGCATAACCGCCGCAGTATTTGGTGTGCCTTGCGTTGGTTGTCAGAAACCATTTGCCGCAGATCCGGCACTTCTTAGGAGCGTGACCGACACACAATCCCTCAAAGAGATCTGACCGGAACATCCCTACAAAGGACACATAGTGCATCCGTTTGACGAGCTTCGCCACATTTTCGCCGGGACGGATGACAGATACATACTGAACGGAGTTGTTCAGGGTAGACATCCAGGCATTTCCCTCAGTAATAGAAAAGTCCGGAGGGAAATAGCTTCCAAACATTTTTGCAAAGCCCTCTGCGGTGCGGTCAGCTTCGTTGCCGTCTGATTTTTCTGCAAAATCAAGCATTGCCTTTTGGTATTCCCCAAGGGAGTATGCCAGATGCCCGAATACAGCGGTATAGCGTTGGAGCATCATCGCATCGGCATATCTCGGAACTTCTTCAAGCTGCAAGGAGTTGGTTGTGGCTTTTATGGCAAACTCCATATATTTCAGAGCATTGTCCGCAGTAAAGACTTTTTCAATCTGTTCTCTGTGTTTTGGAATATCCATGTAGGAGAACGGCGGTGTTTTACTGAGAATATCAAGCATCGCCAGAGCAGCTTCCCTTGCCATAGGAAAGAGTGCAGAAGCGTCCTCTCCGGCGTTCAACATTCCAAGCAGCAGATTGATTTTTTCGCATTGCTCATTCATCTTTGCAATGGCATCCGCAGGAACATTCAGCGCATCACAGGCAAGAGTGCCGACAGGGAATGTTTTGCCCTCATATATGACCGTATCCTGCCAAAAATCCAATGTCATCAGTTCTTGATTCATGCTTGCCCTCTTGTCCTGTTTTTTTACTTTTCCAATTATACCATGCAAATGTGAAGAAATCTATATCCTCCGAAAAGTTGTCCTGTTTTTTGAAATAGGCTTGTCCTGCTATTAGCCTGTTTTTTGAGAAATCCGGCATAACCATAGTAGAAAGAGCGAAACACCTGCCAATCACGGCGGGTGTTTCGTGCTTTCTGAATACTATGAACGGAGGTTTTCTATGACAATCTATGAAACCATCAAGGTGGCAATCAGCGTAAAGCAAGCCGCCGAACACTACGGGCTGAAAGTCAACCGAAACGGCATGGCTTGCTGCCCGTTCCACAATGACAGGCATCCGAGCATGAAGCTGAATGAGGATTATTTCTTCTGCTTTGGCTGCGGAGTCAAGGGGGATGTGATCGACTTCGTGGCAAGGTCGTTCGATCTGAGCAGCTATGAAGCAGCACAAAAGCTGGCTTCGGATTTTGGGCTTGACCCGAAACCGCCCACTTCCGCAGCTATGCTCAAGCCCAAACGTCCCTATATCCGTCAGTTCCGGGAGGATGAAATGCTGTGCTTCCGGGTGCTGA
>OLYB01002364.1_pt1 | contig 13021 bp, 7 predicted proteins | sample 1674481 | NCBI WGS metagenome assembly OLYB01 (sample SAMEA103958167, study PRJEB25191) | human gut metagenome
CAAATGCTGTGTAGCCTTGCCTCTGCGCCAAAGGGCTCAAGGGCACTATTCCTAACTAATTCGGGAACAGGCGCAATGGAAGCAGCCGTTATGGGGCTGCTTGATCCCGAAAAAGACAAAGCGCTTGTTGTGGACGGCGGCAGCTTCGGGCACAGGTTCCGTCAGATGCTCGATCTCCATGGAATTGCGAATGTCGCAATCGAGCTTGAGCCGGGCACTCCGCTTACGTCTGGGCATCTTGAAGCGGTTGAAGGCGACTTCACCGCTTTCTTAGTCAACCTTGGGGAAACGTCCCAGGGCGTTTTGTACGATGCCGATCTAATTGGAGCGTACTGCCGTGAGCGCGGCCTCTTCCTGATCGTAGATGGAATCAGCTCGTTCCTTGCCGACCCGTTCGACATGGAAACAATGGGTGCCGATGTCCTTATTACCGATGCGCAAAAGGCTCTTGCCTGCCCGCCCGGTATTGCTCCTATGGTGCTCGGCCCTCGCGCCGTCAAGCGCGCCCAGACCTTGCCCCAACCTTGCATGTATTTCGATTTGGCGGATCTGCTTAAAAATCAGGAACGCGGACAAACCCCATTCACCCCAGCAGTAACAACGCTCCTGCAGATTCATGAGCGCATGTCTCAAATTGTTGCTTCGGGCGGGGCTGCCTCTGCGGTGGCTTCGTGCGCTGCTTTGGCGGAAGATTTCCGCAGGCGCATTGTGGAGTCGGGCCTTCCTTTCGAAATGAGGCTCACTTCTCCTTCGAATGCTGTTACGTATATTGATTGCTCCGATGTTTCGGCTAAGGCGCTGTTTACCCTGCTGAAGGATGAGTACGGCATCTGGCTATGCCCGAACGGAGGCGCCAAGGCGGATTCTTCGTTCCGCGTTGGGCATATTGGGAACCACCCCCTGTCCGACAATGCTCTTTTGGTGTCGGCTCTGAAAGAGGCCGTTTCGCGTTTGAGCGCTAAATAGATTGGAGCCTTGCATGGTTAAGGTAATTACCTATGGCACCTATGATCATTTGCATAGGGGTCATATTCGCCTCTTAGAGCGCGCTAAGGCCCTGGGCGATTATCTGATTGTTGGCGTCACTTCGGACGATTTCGACAAGCAGCGCGGCAAGATCAATGTTCAGCAGCCACTTGAAGAGAGAATTGCCGCCGTGCGCGCAACCGGCATCGCCGACAAGATCATTGTTGAGGAATACGAAGGCCAGAAAATTGACGACATCAAGCGCTATGGCGTAGATATCTTCACTGTTGGGTCCGATTGGGAAGGGCACTTCGATTACCTTTCCGAGTTTTGCCAAGTCACCTACCTCGAACGCACCCAGGGTGTTTCGAGCACTGAGATCCGTAGTTCAAAAGAGCTTCGCGCTGGTTTGGTGGGCTACACGGCCTACATGAACCGCGTGTTCCATGAATGCGGTCTGGTTAACGGCTTGAAAGTTGCGGCGATTTGCTCTGACAACATTGGCGACTTCGATGAAGATGTTCTGCGCGTTGATTTCCTTACCTCCAATTACGAAGAGATGCTTGATGCTGTAGATATCGTCTATATCCATTCTCATCCCGATTATCACTATGATCAGGTGAAAAAGGCGTTGCTGACAGGGAAGCACGTTATGTGCGAATCGCCCATTGCGAAAAGCTCGGACCAGTGCAAAGAGCTTTTTGCGCTCGCAGACGAGCGCAACCTTGTGCTGATGGATTCGCTCCGTACCGCGTATTCAACCGCCTACAACCGTCTTCTGCTGCTAATTAAAGGCGGGCGTATTGGCGATGTGGTTTCCGTTGATGCGACGTGTACTAACCTCAAAACGAACTTCGGAGCCTTTGCCGATTCAAGCCTTAAATGGAGCAGCATGACGGCATGGGGCCCAACTGCCTTGCTTCCCATATTCCAGATACTCGGGGTCGATCCAGCAAGGATGCGCATAGCTTCGAAATGTTCTGAGGGCAACAAATCCTTTGACGATTTTTCTCGAATTTCCATCGAATATCGTGATGCTATTGCGTCTGCAAAAGTTGGCGCAGGCGCTAAATCCGAGGGCGATCTTGTTATCTCTGGTACCAAGGGCTACGTATATGTTCCTGCTCCGTGGTGGAAAACCGAGTATTTTGAAATACGCTACGAAGACCCTGCCGACAATAGGCGCTATTTCATTCAACTTGATGGTGAAGGCATCCGATTTGAATGGGTCCAGTTCCTAAGAATGATTGCGGCTATGGCAGATGGTCTTACTGGCGAAGAAGTGGTGCGTCGCGAAGGTCGTATAGAGCGAGAGGTGTCTTGTGCAATATGCGATGTGGTCTCCGATTTTGAAAATGGCAAAGAGGTTTACTATTTGGGGGGATCCTAGCAATAAGGATTTGCTAAGCGTGATCTAAGTCTTGTTTTTCGAAACGAAAAAATGGCACAGCAAAACATAATATTGAGCAACGCGCGGCATTGAAAATGACCAGTTGAGCATGTAGTTGATCGTAGTGTATTTGCTAGCCGATTATTTTATACAGCCTCATTTTGCCCTCTTCGACGATGGGCTCAAATCCCGGAGTTTGATCGGTGATGCCGTCAATTCCGGTCCATTCTTCTGGTTTGTAAGCTGGGTAATACATGCCAATTTCTTTAAAATCTGGCTTAAGGAGAAGGACATAGGAGGCGCCGATTTCGCTTACTGCGCTCCTGACTTCATCATCACTGCAAATGTTCTTTAGTCCTTTTCTGATCGCTTTGCTTTCTGGAGTTTCCCCATCCGAGATTCCGTAGTTTGTGTTGAGCCTGTAATACAGATTAATTCCCGTCTTCCCGTATGCATACATTGATCCATCGAAGGGCTGATTAATTATTAGTGCGTCTTGCGGGACCGTGTTCATGGTCTTTACGAGAAAGCGGACCTCCTCGTAATCAAGATAATTCCATGCTGATGAGTTCAAGCCTTCTGCGTTGCTTCTTAATTGCTCGAACCCTTGGGATGTTGGAAGAACTGGCATAAATGTCGCTGCCGCAATTGCTATGGAGCAGCTTGCGCTGCACAATGCCGCTGTTATTTCTCTTTGTTTAAAAAGACGATTCAGCAGAGATGAGATTGCATAGATGCCTGCCGTGCAAATAGGGATGGAGAAAAGCCCACATAAAGCCGCGATCCTGTAGGGATCGTTGTACCAATATCCTCCAAAGAAGTGTTTTGCCGGGTTTTCTGGCATTCCGGCAACAACGAAAAAGATAAAAAGACCCGACAGCAAGGATAAGATGAGCCAGCTATTTTCCTTGAATTTGGTAAGTAGTAAGGCAATTCCGCAAAGCAGCAGAATGGCGATATGGATTTGGGGTGTTTCGGTTGCGAGGGACCATGTGCTGATCGCCTTCAGACAGTCAATCGAACTGTATAAGGGAGGCCAGTAATAGGTTATTGTTGGTTGTAAAAAAGGAAGCTTGAAGAACAGCATTAGTAGAATCGCAAACGCGCCAAGAAAGATAATGCAGTTCCTGATCGTTGCGTATTTGGTACAGCTTTCGTTGTGATTCCCGTATAGAGCAATTTGCCAAAGAAGAAATGGCGTTAGGAATGACATCAAGGCAAAGATGCTGTTTGGTTGCAGAAAAGCAAGGCTCGCGACGCCGGAAAGAAACCCAAGGGCGTGCGGGAGAAAAGCGGCCTTTTTGTCTGCCCTACTGAAGACTGAAATAAAGATTGCTGCAACAAGCATGCATGCGCAAAGGGACGCACCGTTTGGAAATAAGGGCCAGACGGCATACAGCATCCAAGGAAAAGCTGTTTGGATGATGCAAGCTATTGAGCCGATCGCAATCAGGATAGGCTTATCGGGAAAAATGGCGCGTAGTAAAGCGAAAATGGATATAGGGAAAACTATCGAGATAAATGCAAAATTGGTAGCGTTTGCGGCAAGTGGGGCACTTGTTTGAAGGGCGCTTGCCGCGAAAGCCGAAATAAGATGCCATCCAGCTGGATAAAACCCGGTTCCGGGAAATGGGTCGAAAGCTTGATTTCCTAGATACGCATCAACTCTAAGGATAGACCATGATCCTGATTGTATGAAGCTTTCAATGACGTTGTAGTGAAAGACATTATCGTAAGTTTGAATGATGGACTCGGGGCCATCGAGGGGAAGAATATAGACGTATGTGCCGACGGTGAATCCGAGAATAATATAGATGCCGGCAATACCCCAATTTATCCCTTGCTCGGCATGAGTATAAATATGGTGTTTGCGAAGCAGGAAAAGAGCTAATGGGGCTAGGATAAGGGGGGCTCCGATGGTTTGGGCGGAGGCGAAAATGCCAGCCTGGCTAAAAAATATGCCTATTGTGCAGAGCCAGGCAATTGAGAACAGCGGAGCAAACGAAATGGAATTGAGCTTTGAGAAACTAAGGCTTCTGAAAAAAAAGAAACCTGGAATAAAAAGCAGTAGAATTATGATCATATATGCGCAAAGAAAGGTGAGCCACATCGAAAACGCCTTTTAGGTAGTTGATTTGCTTGTCTTGGCTTTGACCAATCGAGGTAAAGCGTAATTAATCATTATGACATATCAGGAGGAGCTCAGTAGCATGTCAAATTCGTGCCAGGTTAGCATTCTGGTTCCCATCTGCAACGTTGAGCGCTATTTACGAGAGTGCCTAAATAGTCTTCTTTCCCAGACGCTTACGGATATTCAGATCATCTGCATTGATGATGGCTCCACGGATTCTTCGCCTGAAATCCTAGAGGAATTTCGCAGGCGTGATTCCAGGATCGAGGTTATTACCAAGCCGAATTCGGGTTATGGCGACTCGATGAATATTGGACTTAGCCACGCTAAGGGTGAATATGTTGGCATCCTAGAGTCGGATGACTTCGGGGATGACAGCATGTTTGAGTCGTTGTATTCGTATGCGAAGAAGCACGATGCTGATGTAGTGAAAAGCGAGTTCTATTACCACCGAACTGGCGACGATCCCTCTAAAGATGAGATAGCTGGCAACATGGCGGGTTGTTATTGCGGTTCTCCATTTCAGCCCCTTGATCACCAGGAGATGTTTTTGATGCAGCCCGCGATCTGGAGTGGGTTGTACAGGCGATCTTTTCTTGAAGAAAACGCCATTCGCTTCCTCAGGACGCCTGGCGCTTCTTTCCAGGATACTTCTTTCAATTTCAAAGTTTTTGCTATGGCGAAGCGCGTCTACCTTACGCATGATGCCTTTCTGCACTACCGAATTGATAACGCTAATTCATCGGTTAAATCCCAGGCAAAAGTTTTTTGCATTTGCGATGAGTACAAAGAAATGTGGCGCTTTGTACGCAAAAGTGATGAATTGATGGCCGCTCTTTCTAAGAGACTTTGCTTTATTCAGTTTGGCGGTTATATGTGGAATCTTGGCCGCCTTACGCCCGCATTGCAGCCAAGCTTTTATGAGCGTGTGGTTGAGGACTTTAGTGCTCTAGATAAAGAAGGGCTCCTGGAAGAAGAGTATTTTGATGAGCTCTCTTGGCGCAAACTAACAGAGATGCTGGCAGACCCGCCTTCGTTTTTTGCGCAATACTTCGGTCCCAGCGAGGTTGAAACAACCTATCTTCTTTATGCTCCCCAAATGGGATCTAAGTCTATTGAGCGTTCCGTTAATACGATTCTTAGTGCAATGGGGCCGAATGATGAGCTTCTTCTTGTTTCGAATCCGTGTGATACGAAACAAGAAGCTGATTATTCTTCATTGCGAGAAAATGATGCGCGCTTCTTCTATAGCGAAATCCTAAAATGCACCACAATGACCGAGCTCGACCTCTCTAGGGTTCGAGGTGATCGTTTGGTGCTTATTGGGATCGAGAAAACGCCAGCAGCTAGCGAGTTCGATGAGATAACTAAGGTGATTGCGCAAAAGTCGGAATGGCAAGGTCGTTGCGGCAGGGTGCGGCGGTTTGATTTCGTCAATGGCGAAATCGGGCCTCTTCCGTCGCTGCTGCCGCTGATGCTTCATTGGAATGGGTCCGATATGGATGCATCTTTGGGTGTATCGGAATCTTGTAGATGCAGCACTATGGAAGACTACCATCGAGCCATTGATGCCGTTGAACGCTGTTTTTCTTGGTGTTCTGCGCTTGCTCAAACTCAAGGCTATTCCTCGGCTGTGCTTGCTTATAAGAAGGCTCTAATCCCTCTTTGGGATAGGTTGAAAAACCAACATGAGGGCTTTTGCTACAACGATCGCATGAAGCTTGTTGGTAAAGACCCGGATACCCTGTCTTCGGGCTTTGCTCTTGAGGAATGCGGGAATAGCGCTGTCGCTGACGACAGCAGCACGCCCCAAGTATCGGTTGTTATCCCTATTTACAATGCTGAGCAATATGCAAAAGAATGTCTTGATTCGGTTTTTGCCCAGAAGAACATTTCGTTTGAGGTCATTTGCGTCAACGATGGGTCAATCGATTCGTCCCTTGAATTGCTCGACGCATACCGGTCTTCGCATTCGAATCTTCGGGTTGTTTCCAAGGTAAACGGGGGCGCAGCGAGTGCGCGAAATATGGGCATGTCCATCGCTTGCGGCGAATACGTTGCGTTTATCGATCCTGATGACCTCTATCCCTCCGAATACACATTGTCCCATTTGTATGATGCCGCTGTTGCTAATGGGGCATGTGTTTGCGGTGGATCGTTTAGCTGCCTAAATCCTGATGGTTCGCTAGAAACCAAATTTGATCTTGAGTCTTCCGCCTATGAAGTGAAGCAGGAGGGCTATAGGTCTTTCGAGGATGATGCGTTCGATTATGGTTGGATCCGCTTTATCTACAAAAGGTCATTTCTTGTCGAGTACGAAATTAAATTTCCCAGTCTACGATGGTATGAAGACCCTGTCTTTTTCGTTGATGCAATGAGCCGTGCAGGGCAGTACTATTTGATCCCTGAGGTGGTTTACTGTTACCGCGTTGACTATAAAGAACCAGATTGGACCGCCAGGAAGACGCGCGACATTCTTAAGGGGATTGCCCACAATATCGCCTTCGCGGAGGAGCGGAGGATGGGGCTTTTGTATACGCGTTTGGTTAATAGGGTCGAAGGCGATTATCTTGCTGCAATCGAGCAGAACCTTGACGATGAAGAAGTAATGTTAGAGTTGACCAAGATGCAATCGAGCCTCGATCCCTCCCTGATTTCGTACGACAAGGAAAACGGGAACGCCGTTCATTTTCTGACTCCGCTGAAAACGCTCATGGAAGGTGGTCGACCTACCGCTGTTGTGCGTCTTGCGAAAAAAGCGGAATCATCTCGTTTTTACAAGTCTGTTCAGCATGTTCGTGAAAAATTCAATTAACCGTAAAAGATCAGGCGTGCTTAAGTGGCCCTGGTTGCTTGTTGGCTAGTCCATGCGCCAGATTACTCCGTTTGCCAAGTGACAAGAATGCGATTTGGCGCCGATTTATTCCAGCTTTAGATCGAAGGGAGGCTGTATATGTGGGGAAGCTTTGTGCTTGCTGCCATGTTTGCTCTGATCCTGCTCTATCTTCCTGGTTATTTGCTCGGTAGGGTTTATTTTTCTTCTTCGGCAAACTCGCTTGCTTTTGCCCCTGTATTTACGCTTGCCTTATTGGTTTTGCTGGGTGTAATAGCTTTCCCGTTGAGTGTCTCCTGGTTTGCTCTTCCCTCTCTTGCGTTATTGGTAAGCATCATCATCTTTTTGATCTTCCGTAAACCTTTAGCGCAAGGGACCCGAGGGAGTTGGTTCGGTTTCGGCGCTTATGTTTTGATGGGTGCTCTGACGACAGTTGTTGTTTTTCTGGCGAACATAGATGGGGCAACTTCGTTTTCTGTCCAGACCGACACCACCTTTCATCTCCAATGCGCTCAGGCAATGCTGCAGTCTGGACATTATTCCGTACTGTCTACATCTGTGTATCCCGATGTAATCGCTAATGGGGAGGGCGGTTTTTATCCTGCAGCTTGGCATATTGTTACAGCATTGATATCGGGCGCAACCTCCGTCCCGGTCACTGTTGCCTATAACGCTATAAATTTTGTGATTTGCGCAGTGTCTTTCCCTTTGTCGTCGTGGTTGTTTATGTCCCGGCTGTTTGCGAATGACGAAGCAAGCATGCTAGCCGGAGCCATAGTGTGTAATCTATTTGCATGCTTTCCCTGGAATTTTTTGATTTATGGGCAATATGATGCAAATCTGCTTTCATTTGCTTTGGTTCCCTCCTTTCTTTATGTGGTGCTCTGCGCTCTTGATCCGCAAAGCGAAAGGCTTCCCGTTCTTGGTTCGGTGGCTATGCTCGTGGTTGCTGGTTTCTGCCTTGCGGTATGCCAGACCAATGCGTTGTTTACCGCTGGCGTTCTTTGCATCCCTCTTTTGTTCCGGTTCGCTTGGCGGAAGGCAATTTGCAATGGGGTTGTTTGTGGGGTGCTTGCATCTCTCGCTGTATGCTTTGCGATAGCAGCAGCGTGGTATTTCGCCTACTCCCTTCCATTTATGCAATCAGTTGTGCAGTGTCAGCGCGATGTTTGCGCAACGCATTTCCAAGGGCTTATTAACATTCTCCTGCTTTCGTTTGGTTCGGGAGCATTCGCGCCACAACCGGTTTTAGCCGCTTTGGTTTTTGTTGGTGCGTTATTAATCGTTTTTAGAAAGAGATCCTATTTATGGATCCTTTTCTCGTATTTGATCATCTGCTTCCTTTACTATGTGTGCGCTTCTGTCGATGACCCTATAAGACAGTTATTATGCGGCTTCTGGTATGTAGGGGCGAACAGAATAGGAGGCATGGCGATACTCGCCGCAATGCCCATTGCCTCAGTTTCCCTCGGCTGCGTAGTCTCGCTCTTGACGAAGAGCTTTTCGATTTCGGCATTGAAAGCCGGATGCTTTTTATGCGCGTCGCTGCTTGTGCTCGGTATCCTCTCAGACGCTATCCTTGGCCAATTTGGCTTGAAGTCGGGTATGAGGTCTGTCTCGGATAAGATTGACGCGGATTACAAGTATTCAAATCCCGTTGCATTTGACCAGGCGGAACGTGATTTTATTGAGAGGGTAAAACCATATGTTGGCAACGATTTAGTGGTTAACATCCCCTCGGATGGGAGTGTATGGCTGTATGGTACGGAAGGCATCAACACTCAATGCCGCACCTTCTACGGTTCTCCTGGTGATGAGTATTGCTTGTTTAAAACGTCTCTGAACCAAGTTGCGACAGATCAAGATGTTGAGCGGGCTGTGAAGGAATCTGGCGCAAAATGGTTGCTCTATCTTGACGAATCTGTTCATGCAGGTTCGTTTGATGTTGACGAATGGGAAGGGATTCTGTCCGTAACCGATGATACTCCCGGCTTTGATGTCGTATTGGCCGATGGCAATATGAGGCTATATAGAATCGTGGCGTAGCCCGACCTGGTTTAATTCATCCCTAGCACTTTCCCCACAACGGCTTTCGCTCCGTATTTCTCCAGGAACCAACCGGCTCGTAGGCGTATTGCTTGGGCATTGTTTACGCGCTTCCCACTCAGGGCAACTTCCAACAGCTTACGGTCGTGCTTCTTTAGCTGCAATGCGCTGGTGCTTTCGTTGCCCCAGAACTCGCGGAAGACACGGGCATATTCGGGCAGCAGTTCATTGCGTACGCCTTCCGGCAAACAGAACAGTCCATACAGCACGAACTCGATGGACCAGCTTACAATCTCGGTGCTGTATTCATCCAGTCTGAAGCGCTTTTTCCAGGCACTGAAAATGCGCTGGGTCATGGGTAAGTGCTTGCGGCTTTTGGCCTCCAAGTCGTCATTGGTTTTCGACGTAAGCGACCCTTCGCGTTCAATGCGATACTCGTACAACTTGTCGCTTATCAGCGCCGTTTTTCTTGAATTGGGGTAAATGTCGAAGAAAAACACCTGGTCTTCGCCGAAGGGCAGCGCCTCTTCGAAGCGAATGCCGCATTCGTCCAAGAACGCTTTGCGGCAAGCGGTGCGAATGTAAGGGGTGCTTTGCTCTTCGAACATCAAGGCAGGCTGGAAGCCGTCATATACCACATCCCTCGGGCTAAGCTTCAGCGTAATCCAGAGAGTTGCGGCTTCTGCGGGGTTGCAATAACCGCCAAAGGTAACCACGTCGGCATCGGTTTCGGTGAATGCTTCGGCAATGCGCTGGCAGGCATTAGGCGTGAAGCGGTCGTCCGCATCAAGGAAGCCAATGTAAGTCCCGCATGCCGCATTAATTCCCGCGTTACGCGCAGAGGAAAGACCGCCGTTTGGCTTGTCGACGATAACGATGCGCGCATCTTCCTTCTGGCGCTTTGCCAGGATTTCGCGTGAGCCGTCGGGGCTGCCGTCGTTTACACATACTATCTCAATGTCTGAAAGCGTCTGCGCTTGCAGTGAATCCAAGCATGCATTCAGATAGTCTTCCACGTTGTACACGGGAACAATAACTGAAAGGGTAGGATGCTGCGGGGCGCCATTCGCACGCGTTACTGTTGGGGCGGTGGTGGCAGGTTTTGCCATGTCGGCCATCGAGCCTGACGCCGTTTCGTTGTGGTTCGCTTTGCTAGCCATGGGCTATTTCGCCACCTTGTTCTTCAGCAGCTTCGCAATTAGCGGCAGGCCGCCAATGCTGTAGTAGTGCTTGAAGGTGTTCAGCTTGCCAGGCGCTGCGTACTCGGTGCGGCACTTTGCAAATGTTTCGGGATCTTTGATTAGCGCGCGAAGGTCGGCTTCAGCCCAAGGCTCAAACAGCGCCAAGTTAACGCGGTGGGCGTCCAAGTCTGCCTTCAGTTCCTGCGCGGCGTGTTTCAAAAATTCGGCGCGCAGTTCCTCGGAAAGGCGATCATAGTTCCACAGATAGCTGTTGAATTTCATGCGCTCCAACACGCCTTGCAGACGCTGCTTCTTTTCCGGGCGAGCATCAAGCCAGCGCTGCATTTCGGCGTACTCGTCGCACACGCAATACACCTTGCCAGGGGAATTTACCGATGAAGCTTCGTTGTCCTGGCGATACTTCAAAATTTGTGTGGCGTTGAATGCGGCTCGTTCGGCGGCGGCCCATACCTTAAAGGCAAAGCCAGCGTCCTGGTACGATGCCCCCGGCGTTTCCAGGAAGCGAATGTCGTTTTCCTGCAGGAAGGCGCGGTTGTACATGCCCGACCAAATTGATGGCTTTGCATAGAAAGGCTCAAATTCTTCCTGGGGGTTAACCAGCTTGTCGCAGAGCCCTTCGCTTATAACGTGGCAGGGTTCAAGTTTTTCGTTCTTGCTCCAGTAGAACCAGAAGTCTGCCTTAACCGCTTGTGCGCTATGGGTGTTTGCCAGGTTGTACAGCACCTCTAGCGCGTCGGGCGTGAAGGCGTCGTCGGATTCCAGGATGGCTATGTATTCACCCGTTGCCGCATCAAGCCCTTGGTTCATGGATGCGCCATAGCCGGAATTGGCTTTGTCAATCACGCGAAAGCGGTCGTCCGCATCAAGGTATTCCTGCACAATGGCGCGGGAGCTGTCGGTGCTGCCGTCGTTAATGCAGATTGCCTCGAAATCGGTGAAGCTTTGGGCCAGCACGGAATCCAGGCATTCGCGCAGGTATTTCTCCACGTTGTAAATGGGTATAAGCAAGCTAATTGCGGGCACGGCGGATCCTTTCGCTATTGCTGCGCAGCGTGCGTTTTTGTTTAACATTTCTATGATAAAGGTTATGGCTCGGGTTGCTTGTTCCGCTGATGTGTCTCTGGCAAAAAGAGATAAAAATGGGCTGGGGTAATGGGACTTATGTGTCGGTGATGTGCTTGGTGAATGCTGTTTCTCCCGTTGCTGTTAATCGCTTTGTTGGTAACGGGATTCTGAAACTCGAGATGAATAGCCCTGAAGGGGAGTAGACTTTCTGCGGTGGGAAAATAGGGACAGGTTCCATTTTTCCAAGGCATCGGGAGGTTGTTTTGGGGCAAAAAGGAGAATTCTTGGCGGGGAAACCAGGGTTTCCCAAGGTGAAACCCTGGTTTGCGCGCAACGCAACACTGCTGGTGGTGTGCTTTGCGGTAGGCATGGTTTGCCATGCCCAGATGTACTTGAATGGTCTCTCAAACCCTGATGCTGTTGCTTCTTTGAGCAACCCCAATGGGTACGGAAGTTTTATCCCTCATGCCTGGGATATTAGTCTGGGGCGTTGGGGCTTGCTGTTTGCCGCCTACGCCAAGTTCGGGCTGTGCTCGCCTGCTCTTACTTCTGCGATTACCATTGCGCTGTTTACGCTGGGCATTGTTCTGCTGATAGATAGGCTAGGCATTAAGAGTGCTTGTTTGCGGTATGCCTCTTCGGTTCTCTTCATCGCTTCACCCTTCGTTTCTTGCTGCATCACGTACTACTACTGCTCGAATTCGTATGCGCTTTCGTTTTTGTGCGCGGTTTTGGCGGTGTGCCTGGTTGGACGTGTTGGGTCTGTTGGCAAGCCAGCTGCCCTTTTTGGGGCGGTTGCGCTGTTTGCGTTTTCGCTCGGCTGCTATCAGGCAAGTTTGGGTGTGTTTTGCGTTGCGGTGCTGTTGGTGATGATTCGCTCGCTTATGGGCGGCGGCTCTGAATCGCTGGCATGCGATGCTCGTGGCGAAGCTCAGAACCCCTACCGCGAAGAAGGCTGCAGCGCCGATTCGCTCAGCGCCAAGCAGCTTGCAGTGTTCTTCGGCGTCGCCGTTGCGGTATGCGCGGTGGGTGCTGTGCTGTACTACGCGCTTACCGAGCTTTCGCTGTTCGCGATGGGCATTGGCCTTTCCGCTTATGGCGGAGCTTCCTCGGTTGGCGCTGGCAGCATTCTTGGTTCTTTGATGTCGTCTGTCCCCAGTGCATACGTTGCCTTTTCCGACGCATCGTTCAGCCACGGCATTTTCGGGAACCATTTTGGCTGGGTGTATGTGGCGGCTGCCTGCATGATTGTTGCGGCGGTTGCGTTTGTCCGTCTTGCTACGATCAACGGTGTGAAGCGTTTGGGGGCGAGCGCTATGGCGCTGCTCTGCGTTGTGCTTATCCCCTTTGCTGCCAACGTTATCCTGGTTATCGTTCCCAGCTACGGG
>OLYB01002369.1_pt1 | contig 13003 bp, 8 predicted proteins | sample 1674481 | NCBI WGS metagenome assembly OLYB01 (sample SAMEA103958167, study PRJEB25191) | human gut metagenome
TAAGGAGAGATTCGATAAAGACAACTTTATCAAGAATCTTTTGCTGGACAATTTACTGCTAGTTGATATTTATAACAGAGCGAAGAAGCTCCATATTGATACAGAAGTCCGGAGAGTGGTATTTATCGTTGAGACGAACCGCGAGAAAGATGGCAATGAACTGGAAAAGATCAGAGGAATCTTCGGTGGCAAATCCAAGGACTTTGTCACTGCGGTAGATGAGAAGAACATTATTCTTGTTAAGGAAGTGAAGAATGGAGAGGGATACGATGAACTGACTAAGACAGCACAGGTTATCGTTGATATGCTTAACACAGAAGCGATGACAAAGGTTCATGTTGCCTTTGGTACTATTGTGAATGAGATTAAGGAGGTATCCCGTTCTTATAAAGAAGCGAAGATGGCGATGGATGTTGGCAAGATTTTCTATCCAGATAAGAATGTGATTGCATACAGCCGACTTGGTATTGGCCGTCTGATTTATCAGCTTCCATTACCACTTTGTAAGATGTTCATCAAAGAGATTTTTGACGGACGTTCTCCAGATGAATTTGATGAAGAGACCTTACAGACAATTAATAAGTTCTTTGAGAATAACCTGAATGTGTCAGAGACTTCCAGACAGCTCTACATTCACCGAAATACTTTAGTATATCGTCTGGATAAGCTTCAGAAGAGTACAGGGCTTGATCTTAGAGTATTTGAAGATGCGATTACTTTTAAGATTGCACTGATGGTAGTAAAATACATGAAGTACATGGAAAGTATCGAATATTAATAAGAACGCCTTCTGTCGGAGAAGATATACACCGTCAGAAGGCGTTTTTGATTTTTCAAACATGCTCTGGAGCAGTCAACAGTTACACGGTTCACCATATTCAAAGCGATGCATGTTACCAGATTCACACTGCGGCTTTCTGTTTTTCCAGAAATGATATTTTCTAAAATACCACCGTGCCTGTTCTGTTGACTGCCATTTTCTTTTTATTCCGTTAATTTTCCCAGTCCCATACATTGGAGGCTTCCACATGTGTACGCGGCTTCTTGATCACCAGCTCCGGACTCTTCGCACTTACCTTGGAGTTTGCAGGAATTGATTCTGTAATGAATGTGTTTCCGCCGATGATCGTATTCTCCCCAATTACAGTTTCTCCACCAAGTACAGAAGAATTGGAATAAATGGTCACATTATCTTCAATAGTAGGATGACGCTTCACACCAGAAAGCTGCTGTCCTTTTCTTGTAGAAAGAGCGCCAAGGGTAACTCCCTGATACAGCTTCACATTATTTCCAATAGTAGTCGTTTCACCGATTACTACGCCAGTTCCATGGTCAATAAAGAAATATTCCCCAATCGTAGCACCTGGGTTAATATCTATTCCTGTGTGGTCATGAGCATACTCTGTCATAATCCTTGGGATAAACGGAACCTCCTCCAGATACAGGATGTGTGCCAGACGATACACATAAATTGCCAGAAATCCCGGATAGGAGAAAATAATCTCCTCTTTACTCTTCGCAGCCGGGTCACCATCAAAGCCAGCCTGCACATCTTTCAACAACATCTCCTGCACTTCCGGAAGCTGCTCAAAAAATCTGGAGGTTACCTGTGCTGCCTTGCCACATGCACTGGGCATATCCTCGCCAATATACAGAAAAGCCGTCTCGATCTGTGCCTGCATACGGTCAAACAGGTCATTGAGCAGATATCCGGTATAATGTTCCGGAAAAACGGCTGCTCCCGAATCAATATCGAAATATCCCGGAAAAATAACTGATCTCATTTCTTTCACAATATTAATAATCGCTGCACGGACTGGAAGATGTCTTCCGCTCTTTGTCAGAAACAGCTCTTCCTTACGGTAATTGGCAGTCAGACGCTCTACTGCATTCTCTATGGATGTCTTTTTGTCACTCATAACTGGTCTCCTCGTATTTTGCTTTCCATTCATATTATTACACTATTCTTTTTACGTCAATAAAAAAAAGATTGACCTTTATCCAATCCCCCGATATAATGGAGAATGTCATTAAATTCCTCATATGTATTCAGTTTGTCTGCGTAATCTGCAATCATGATAAATCCTCCTGTTATTTTTTACTGCTCTTCATACTCACAAATATAACTCTGCCCCATCATACCATAAGGCTTCAGCACCTTCCCATCCGTATGGAACATTCCCTCGGTGCGGAAATCAGCCCAGCTGATCCGGCTGCAGCCGGTGTAAGACTGGTGGAATGGGCCGAACATGTTTCTTGGACTTCCTGAAACTTCAATTTCCAGAGTATTCTCTTCTTTTTCGAAAAGACCAGTTACATCTGTGACACAATTCTTCTTTTCGAAATGAAAACCAGCTTCCTTACCATTTACTCTGACTTTCAGAAGGGTACCTCTCCACTCACCCAAATGAAGAAGAACCTGCTTATCGGAAATCAACTGTGGCACCTTGTACTGGTAAATCATACCGCCAGGATAGTTTACATAACCTTGCATGCTCCAATCACCAGTATGCAGAATTTCTTTTTCCCTGGAAATATTGCCAGACATATCTACGGCGAAATTTCCAATTACGAATACATCTTCCAGTTCCCGCTTTTGGTCGTAACTGCCTTTTATGGTAATCCGATGCACCCCCTTACTCAAAGCAGGAAGTCCGAAGCAACGCATGTCTTTGTCAATAAACCATTTGCCGGTCTGCGCACATTTCACGCCATCGAAGTAAACTTCCAGACCATAAGGCTTCTCAATTACAAAACTGCATTCACTGGAAATGTCTTCTGCAACATTAAACCGGAAATGCATGGTAAATGGTGTTCCATCTGCCGGATGTGGCTGATCCACCCAGGTATATCGCTGAGGTGCACCGTTATAGTAAACCTGCTGCATGCGCAATTTCTCACGAATTTCCTTCTGCGCCTGCCAGATTTCCATCTCTGCGGACTCACAGACGCTTCCTGCTTCTGACAGTCCGCTGCCATGTCTGAATTCTGATACCTGCTCTACAATTGCGTCAAGATCTTTATCTTCCACCATAGCATTTCCGTCACAAATTTTATTTGCTGAAGCAACCCCCAGCTCATAAGTACATTTATCTATCGTCAGCACATTCTCCATAGTTCTTCTTAATTTCGCGTCCGGACCGAATGTAGCTAATACGGGATCTGTGTAATGCGGATGTCTGTATGGGAATGTGGCAGCTTTGCTCACTGTCATTTCATGCACCGCATTTACGCCATCAGAAACAGCCGCCAAGTCCACAACGGTAGTATCTTCCTCAATTCCACATTTGTCTTCAACACTATTTATCTCTTTAATAATCTGTCCAGCCCCTATTATTTTCTTCACAAAATAAATTCGGCTCATCCCCGTCTCGAATGTCCTGGTAAAGCAAACGCCCTCTCCATCCGCAACAGTTTCCACCTCACAAACTTCTCCGGTCAGCGGGTCAAGCTCTTCCACAGCGTTCCCGCAGTCAAGCTTTATGTAAATCTGATGTGCATTGTTCCGATCGTGATTTGTCAGGAAAAGAATATGTCCATCTTCTGTCTTTCTCAGCATGGAAAGAATCTCACCATCCTCTGCGCCGCTGGCATTTCGCACAGTAAAATCTTTTCCGGTGCATTTTGCCACAGCTTCCGTCAGCTCCCATTCATGCTCAACCGTATGGACAAATGCTTCCTCATCTAAAACCTCCCGGATATCACCATATTTTCCGCAGATCTGCTTACTACCAATCCGTTCTCCTTCAATCATCACCGGATACGGCTTCAGCCAGATCACCATTCCACCAGCTGCAAGAAATTCCTTCAACAGCTTCACCGTGTTTGCAAACAGATTGCTCACTCCCGGAACCACAACCACCTGATAGCTGCACTTTCCTGCCACAAACATTCCATCCTCAACCTTGCCGTCCTGCTCCAACAGGATTTCATCTCCAAAATCAAAATCCACATGCCCTGCAGTCAGCGCTTTTGCGATCCGGTTATAATACTCACCTTTTCGATTTAAAGAAGTAATATGCTCATCCAGCCATCCCATATTCATTTCCAGATGATTGAAATCCTCCGCCCGGTCACTGCGGCACTCGGTCCAGATGCTGGAAATCGGATGGATCATCAGCACCTTCCGCACCGGCTCACCCTGAGAAAGACACAGCGCCAGACGACCAAAATAATTCTCCATCTTATCATTGTCATCCCACCAGGTATTCTGATAGTTGAAAACCGGCGGATAGTCCCTCTTCCTGCAGCCAGTAATGGAATACAGGGCAAGATGCTGACAACGTCTCGTAATTCCAAGCGCGAACTGCCAGTCTCCCAGCCATTTCTGAGTAGAAAAATCCAGCTCCCAGCCAGTGCAGCCGTAAGCCTCACTGATGGTCATGGAACGTTCATACTGATGTGCCACGCTTGCACACTGTTTCACAGTCAGATACTCATCCGTCTGTGCGCCAAGAAGATCAATTCCAGGATTATGCAGATAACGAAGCTGAGGCATCGCCGCACCGCACACACGAGTCTGATAGCCCAGATCGTTCTCATATAAAATATGTCCCGTAGTACGAAGTCCCCGTTTATCACACCACTCATAAACCTGTTTCATATAACTTTCTTCGAAACGCTGTGCCACCGTCTTCCAATAATCATGACGGATCTTCTCCGCCCCTTCCCCATCAAAAAACAGATAAGGCAGCTTCTCCTGCGGATCATATCCTCTCTTTTCAATAAAATACTCTGTAAATCCAATACTCCACGGAATCCACGGTCTGCCTTCATGGAAAACGCTGAAGAAATCACAGCAGTTTGGTTCATCTGTGAAAAATCCTTTCACCTCTTTTGGAAAACTTCCGCCAAACACTTCCTCATAATGCTCATGGGTCAACTTCAAAAATGTCTTCACGCTCTCCGGATTCAGATTATCTGGCGGCATCAAGCCGTTGTACCACTCACTCTTACCAGAAATCTCCTGGCGCAGAAGCAGAATCTCTTCATCAACACCACAAGCTCCAGCAGCTTCCTCATAAGTCAGATATTCTTTCATCCTCTTAATAAATCTGCCGTCCGCTTCTGTCTGAATCACATAAATACCTTGAAGAAACTCTGTCTCCATAGTTTCTTCCACTGCCAAATCTTCACCGCCGTTCCTGCCAGACATGGAATTTTCGTCCACGCTTCGATTCCCGCCACACATTAACGAATCCGAGTCCCCGGTAACTATCCTTTCTTCCTCGGTACTTAGCTTCGCCGGTACCGCCACCTCCCCGGCTTTCCCGCACTCCATCGTCAGTGCCCTGGCTGTAAACTCCGCTGGATTTACCCTGCTGACCTTACCTCCTGCAGCCCCCGACGGCCATTTATCCTCATCATATATCCACAGCTCCAGATCATTTTCCCGGGCTTTATCCACACAAAACTTCACATCCTCCATCCACTCTGTGGAAAGATACTCCGTCTCCAGCCCTTCACGGGAATGAATAAAAAATCCCCCCATCCCCGCCTTCTTAAATCCCTCTATCTGCTCTCCCAGATTCTCCTTCTGAAGCCTGTCATTCCACCCCCAGAAAGGAGCACTCCGATACTCCTTCGGCGGATTCTCAACCAATCCCTTTACCTTATCCAATGTGCCCATCCTTATGTCCTCCTCTTATAGTCCCACATTACATTATTGTTCTAAATTCCCTATTCCATCATCACCAGCACCGTCGCTTTTATTGTATCCATTCGTTACCAATACACAGCGTTTTCGTAGCTGATATTCCTAAGCGGGGCATTTCCAGGTGCGCCCTTAACGGAGGCGAGATCCACTGCTTACGAAGACTTAATCGTGAAGGCTCACCTAAACGATTTAGTCGTAGTTAGCAGTTAGCTCGCCGCAGTGTTGCACCGCCCCGCGTGGAATATCAGCTGCGAAAGTGCGTCCGGGTAACCGTGCCTCCCGATACAACAAAAGGGACTGCAAAACAGTCCCTTTCATACTACCCAAGTTCATATTTTACATGAAGTTGTTAGGTATAAACATAATAATATCCGGTACATAAGTAACCAGGAACAACAACCCGATCATAATAAGTACCATTGGCAAAATCTCACGTATAACACCCTTGATCTTCGTTTTTCCAAGTCCCGAAACAATAAACAACAGCATACCAAATGGCGGTGTGGAAAGACCGATCATCATGTTCAGGCAGATTACAACGCCGAAATGAACAAGGTCAATACCCATAGCCTGTACCAGCGGAAGAACCATTGGTACGAATACCAGCTGGATCGTACTTACATCAAGTACACAGCCAAGAAGCAGGAATACGATGTTTACGATAAACAGGAAAATGTACTTGTTATCTGTGATTCCCATAACCAGGCTTGCAACAACTCTCGGAACCTGCTCCAGAGAGATAATATAAGAGAACAGCATGGAAGTTCCGCAAAGGAGAGCCAGTGTAGCTGTGTTGGCAGCGGATTTCTTTATGATACCCCAAAGCTTTTTCCATCCCAGTGTTTTGTAAATCAGTGCAGAAATGATCAGTGCGTATGCAGAAGCAACAGCACCAGCCTCTGTAGGAGTACAGATACCGGAATAAATTCCACCAAGAAGAATAACAACTGTAAACAGTGCCGGAAGAGCCTGCAATGTAGCTTTCAGGAACTCTCTCTTGCTCATGACCACACCAGCCGGATAATTTCTCTTATGAGAAATAAACGCAACATAGATCATAAGAAGAATGGCAAGTAAAACGCCAGGAACCATACCTCCCATAAACAGCTTACCAATGGAAGCACCGGATAACATAGCGTAAATAACCATTGGAATACTTGGCGGGAAAATCGGTCCTACCGTTGCAGAAGCGGCTGTAATGGCACAGCTGAACTCTGCATCATATCCCTCTTTTTTCATCTGGTCGATCTCCATCAGACCAATACCGGAAGCATCTGCGATAGCAGAACCGGTCATACCTGAGAAAATAAGGGAAATAAATACGTTAACCTGTGCTGTACCACCTTTTAATCTTCCAAGAAGACCATTACAGAAAGAGAACAGCTTGTCCGTTACCTCACCTTCATTCAGCACATTTGCCATGAAAATAAACAGCGGCGCTGCAAGCATGGTATAGTTTGCAAACATGTTACCAGTGATAACGGTAAATACCTGGCCCAGTTTGTCCGGAGCTGCAAGCAGAAAATATGTAATAGAAGCTGCAAGCATGGAAAAAGAAACAGGCATACGGATTATGAAGCAGATCGCCATAACCACAAACAGCATAATAATCGGCATACTCATGATTCTTTTCCTCCTTCCTTGTATTCTTTAAATGCATTTTTGATATTGATACAGGTTCTGACGATGATCTCAGCCAGCATATACATAAATGGTGCAAAAACAACTGTATATGGAAGCTTCAGAACTCCTGTTACCATTTTCTTTCCAACCATGGACTGGAAACACGGTACAAAACAGGTTACCAGCAGGATTAAAAGAAATGTATTGTAAACTACTTTAAAAATAAACTGGGTACGAGGTTTTACAGCATCGTAAACCAGACCAAATACTACGTGTTCATCAGCTTCCATTGCCTTACCAACGCCGAAGAACATGGTCCACATGTACCCCAGAACAGATACCTCATAACTCCATGTTACAGGGGTTTTGAAAAAATATCTGGATACGATTGTTACCATAAAGGTAAGGAAAATTACCAAAAACGTAATGTTTGGGATAAAAACGCCAAGGAAATCGACGATCTTTTTCCCGATCTTTTTGAAATTATCCACAGTTTCCTCTCCTCTCAGATTCACTTTTCTGCCATCGGTTTGTTCCCTTTTGCAGACACTACTGCAAAAGGTTTCACCTGTGCAGACAGGCAAAAAATCTGTTCTTTGTTAAAAAGCCCAGGCCGTACACACAGCCTGGGACTTTTCTTTGTTATAAGTCAGACAGATGTCTCAAGTTTTGCTGTCAATTCATAGCTGATCACTATGTCTTGCCTGTTGTCACGACAATTCGTTTTACTCTTCTGCGGTTGTTGTATCAGCCATAGCCTGGATTTCGTTGTAAAGATCCATATCCCAGTCTTTGATCATATCTTCGTTTTCCATGTACTTAGCCTGAACTTTTTCTTTAAACTCGTTGATGTCAGGATATGTAACAGTAAGTCCCTTCTCCTCAAAGAATTTGATCAGTTCAGCTTCTCTGTCAAGTCTTGCTGTATCGTTTACGTCTCTTGCATATTCCATAGCCTCAGTAACAGCTTCCTGCTGAGCCTCTGTCATGCTGTTCCATGTGTCACCGTTGATACATGGCATGATGGAGTCAACAACGTGGTTTGTGATTGCGATGTATTTTGTTACTTCATAGAATTTTGCACTCTCGATACTTGGAAGCGGGTTATCCTGTGCATCTACAGCGCCAGTCTGAAGTGCAGTATACAACTCACTGAAGGAAAGTGGTGTCGGGTTTGCACCAAGTGCCTCACCAAGGAACAGCCATGCTTCGGAGTTCGGCATACGGAGAAGTAATCCGTTCATGTCATCGTAGCTGTTGATTTCTTTCTCTCTTGTGTTGATTACACGGCTTCCAAGATAGAAGCTGGAAAGAGGTTTGATGTTCAGTGTCTCTTCAATCTGTGGACGGATCTTGTTAAGTCCGATGTCACCGTTGAGAACGCTTGTCATATGCTCATAGGAGCTGAACAGATATCCGGAAGCAAACATGCTGTAGGACGGAATCTGTGTTGCAATTGTCGGGAAGGAAATATATGCCAGATCTGCATCTCCGTTAAGAAGAGCATCAAACTCGTTCTCGGAAGAGAACAGAGAACCGTTGTCGTAGCATTTACATGTTACGGAACCACCGGATAATTCCTCAACTTTATCTGCAAACTCATACATAGCCTCTGTATGGGAGTCACCGCTTACAGATACTGATGTAAAGATCAGCTCTACTGCCGGGTCATTTGCTGCTGCAGCATCTGCTGCCTGTACACTGATGCTTCCTGTTAACAGCATTGTTGCTGCCATAGCTGTTGATAATACTGCTGCCATTAATCTTTTTTTCATTCTCTCATCCTCCTGATTTTTACACACTATGTGTTTTTGTTTCCCTTTTTTCACCCCAATTACAAATCTTAAGAAATACCTTTCAGCCGGCCTCACGGTCCCCACCGTTCCGGCAGTTATCTCTGATTACTTTCCAAAAAAGCTCTTGCGGAAGGTCTCTGTGATCGCACAGAACTCTTCGATCTCTAATTTCTTGCTTCCTGTAAGAAGCTTATAATCCTGTCTTCTTGACTGAAGTGTCATCGGCACACCTACCAGATTCATATGGTATTTGCTGTTTACCGGATATACCTGGCACTCAACCATGGAAGCAGCGCCAAGGAAGTTCATAAGCTCCTGTGCTTTCTCCGGCTGCTCTTTATAGTTCTTGCAAAGCCATACATAAAGATCCGGATGGAAGTTTGCCATAACTCCTGAGTATCCTGCACATCCCATTTCCATGCTGCGAAGAAGTGTTGCTGCATTTGCATTGAAGATCTTTAATCCGGTGCCCTCAACTGCTTTGCATTTTGCTTCCAGCTGATCAAGATCACAGCAGGTGTCTTTCAGGAATGCAAATTTCTCAGTCTCTGCACACCATTTGAGAAGCTCTGGTGAAAGAAGTCTCTTGTATGGTGCCGGGCACTCATAAACACCGAACATATCTCCATCAATGTGATCCAGAAGATATTCAATATTTTTCTTAGCTACATCTTCGCTCTCGTTCTCTTTTGCAAACTGATTGGAAATGAAAACATATGCATCTACACCGGCATCGATTACAGTCTGAGCTTCGCGGATCTGATCCTCTACCTTCTCAGCGCAATGTCCGGAAGCAATTACTCCCATGTGCTTTGGTGTATTATTGATAATAAATTTTGCAAGCTCCACTCTCTCCTGTGGGCTCAGCTCAAACATTTCACTGGACTGACATACTGCGAAGATTCCGTCAACACCGTTCTTGTCATACCACTCAATGATTCGAAGGACTGCATCATAGTCGATCCTGTTGTCCTCTGTAAAAGGTGTGATCATAACCGGCCATACGCCGCCTGCAATTGTTTTTTTCATGCTCTTCTCCCTCTTGATGTTTACTTGTTGCTGTTCACCGGTAACGTTCCGCGATGTGTTTTTATGAACGGAATGAACAACAACATTTACTATCCACTGCAACCGCGCAATTGCTTTTCAACTGTGACTATAGTATAATATAAATAATTTAAAATTGCTTTCAGCAAAATATTTAGTACTATTTTATAACTTTGTACGAAAAAGAATACAAACCAGCAAAACATAGTGCGGTAAACAAAACAGAGTTACGGTTCACTTCGTTCACAGTAACACACTTCGCGGAACGTTACCAGTGAACAGTAGTAAAACAGACTGCAACACAATAATTCACGGACATAAGAAGAGGCGACTTGAATGGAACAGGAAATATTTGACGATTACATATGGAACGAACATAAAAAAATATTAACAGCAGATAAACATAAGATCCCGGGGCTTAGAAATCTTTCTCATTTTACACCTATGGCACCTGGCGTTCCGGTTCCTCTGCATTATCACTCTGATATCATCGAGCTTCATTTCATGGTGAAAGGCCAGCGCAAGACTTACGTTATGAAAGGCGGCGTCCGCACCAGCTACTGTGCTACCGGAAATAACCTTTTTATCACCAGACCTTATGAGCTTCATACTACAGGACATATTGCCCAGAACCGCTGCGAATTTTTTGCAATGCAGCTGGATCTGAAGGAGCACGATAATTTCCTTGGTCTGAACCAGCATTACAGCAATATTTTGTGCCATCGGCTTCTGAATATGGATCAGCACCTGTACCATGTAGGCAGTTCCCAGATTTCCATGCTGCGCACTGCTTTTAACCTGATTTCTTACGGAACAGAAGGCGACTCCATTGCCGGTGTCCAGTATCTGACCTGTGTACTTGCCAGTCTGAACTACCTGACTGCAGTTCCAGCCCAGGAAGAGATCAATGAACAGCTGAACAGTGACATCGGACATGCGCTGAAATACATTGAACAGAATATTGAAAACCCCATTACACTTCAGGAGCTTGCCCAGGCATCCAACTATTCTCTATCCCGTTTTAAAGCCAAATTTAAAGAAGAACTGGGAATTACTCCTGCTGAATACATTACCCTCCAGAAAATGGATCGGGCACAGATGCTTCTGAAGACTACAGATGATTCCATTACAGATATTGCTTACCAGCTGGGCTTTTCTTCCAGCAATTACTTCTGCTCTGTTTTCAAAAAGACTCTGAGCTACAGCCCGGCGGCATACCGCAAAAGTTTTTCCCAGTCATAGAAAATGCTGCAAAATCATTGCAAAAATGATTTTGCAGCATTTTTTTCCGCGTCCAGAGCGTGTTTGAAAATCATTCCCGCAATCTGCGCGCCCTGCTTTGCTGTATATTTTTCCCGGATTCAGCTGCGGTAGCTGAATCCGGGCTCAATACCCTTACTATTCTGGCTTTGCAATATCACCTGTTTAATTGATTGCAAAGGTCTGCTGTGTATCATAAAATCCGTCCTGATACATGACGTAGATTTCATAATTATCTGCATTCATTCCCTGAAGCGGCACCGGGATATTTTCATAGAAATCCAGAAATGTTTCCATATGCAGACGAACCTCTGTTGTATCATAAACATAGGTATTCTTCGCCCCTTTAAAAATGATCTGGGAAATCTGATGATCATAGGTCCCTATATAGAGCACTTTTCCAGTGATGTTATATGTCAGGGTATCTGCCGGAAGCACCTGATCCGGTTTCTTGTTCCACAGCCATTTCCAGGTCTTCACCGGCTGCCACAATTCTCCTTTGATATAATTCTCATCCAGCTCCATAGGACTTGCAAGATCGTTGTAATCAATCCGCATTTCCTCTGCACGGTAAAAGGTTTTCTTAAGACAGTACTGATTCAGGACCTTCTCTGTATCGTAGTCAAACTCGTAGGTCATTCCCTTCCAGCCGTTTTCTGCATTTGCCACATGACCGCACATTCCGAAGAAATGATTGCTGTCAGCCTCATAAATCGCTGCGGATGTGATCTTGGACCATACCGTAGGAATCTTCTTAATCTGCTTCACAGTACCTTCTGCTTCATTTACAGAATATACCAGCAGGTAGGATTCCTCTGTCTTGTCATAATAGTCGATATCTTTCTTCCTTCTCCACAGGAAATGGTTATCAAACATGGTGATTTCTATAGTCTGGTCATCGCCATCCAGATCTGTATCGATCTGATATGCTGTATGCTGCTGGAACTGATAAATGAAATCACCATCTGCTTTCAGCACATATTTTTCATAGTCTGTGCCTTCCCAGAATCTTGGATCGCAAAGAATCCACTGGATTTCCTTGGTTGTCCAGTTTACCTTGATCACAGATTCCAGATTGCGGACACTGAGCAGAATAGTATCTGTCTCCGGCTGATAGGAAACCGTATTAATATGAGCCCAGTCAACCAGATTCTCGTATTTGCATTTAATAATATCTTGAAGTTTCAGTTCATTTACCACCGCACCTGTCTGCCGGTCGATTTCCTCAACTTTATCTTCACAATGGCTCTGCATGGAGCTTGTAAGCACCAGAAGATTTCCGCCTGGCTCCTTCTCAATTACCTCATGATGACTTCCCCCGGAAAGATAATACATGTTGTAAGCTCTTCCCAGATAATCCAGCTCATAAAGATTGGTAGACTGAGGCTTCTCCAGGTTCGGAACATATCCGGCAGTATCCTGCCAGATCATTCTGCAGTTGGAAAGCATGTAAAGGCCATAATTTCCAGTCTCTTTGTTCATATACCAGCGAATATCTCCCATGCAGTCATATGCAAAAGGAAGATGAGTGCGCTGTCCGTAAACCATGGTCAGATCATATGCAGATTCTCCACTGGTCTCCACAGGTTCGATCACATCCGTAAGAGACTCTGGCAAAGCT
>OLYB01002384.1_pt1 | contig 12961 bp, 9 predicted proteins | sample 1674481 | NCBI WGS metagenome assembly OLYB01 (sample SAMEA103958167, study PRJEB25191) | human gut metagenome
CTTGTCACCGTTTTTCACGGTAACAATGCCGCCGGTCACGGTCAGCGGGTGGCAGGCTGCGGTACCGGGGGTGTGGTCAGCGGCGGCATCACGGTACGTTGCAGACACATTCACACCACTGCGCATGGTAAAGGTGATGTTTTCTGCCTTGTAGTCCTGACCTGTGGGCAGGGAGGTAGACCAACCGTCAAACACCTTGCCCTCGGGCGCTGTGTTCTTGTCCAGCGTCACGGTCACTTCTGCGCCTTCCGGTACAGAGTAGGTCTTTTGGCCGGTGGTTGCGTCAGTGCTGCTGTTCAACTTGCTGGTCACATCGCTGCCGTCGTATTTCACAGTAACAGTGCCGCCGGTCACGGTCAGCGGGTGGCAGCTCGGAGCATCGGGGTCGAACTCCCAACCGGCATAGAGGGTGATGTCCTTTGTAATTGCGGTTTCGTCCACATCAAACTTGCCATCTTCGGGCTTGCCATCTGGGGTGGTGTACCAGCCGGTGAACTTGTAACCCGCACGGGTGGGATCATGGATGGCAGTCAGTTCGTTTGCCTTGGTATCAGTGATTTTTTCGGTCTTATAAACCGGCACCTCAGCGGAGTCGGTCAGGTTGCCGCCATTGGCATCAAAGGTCACATTGCAGAGGTAAAGAAAATTGCGGTTTTTCAGATCGGTGTTGGTAGAGTTTGCAAGCAGTTTATCTGCATCGGTTTTATTGCTGTTATAGTAGATGGCACCATTGGGAGTGTAAATATAGATAGGCTGTCCATCTTCGCCATAAATGGGGTCGCCATTTTCGTCCTTTTTGTAATCGGTAGCGTAGAAATACCCAGCCGTACAAGTGCTCAGATCATCCTGGAAGGAGGTCAATCCGGCAGGGAGCGTAATGGATTTCAGATTGAAGCAAAAGTCAAAGGTATCAGATTTAATGGTTGTTACATTTTTCGGGATGGTGATGGACTCGAGTTTTGAGCAATGCCCAAAAGCCTCCTTGCCAATGTCTGTCACACTGTCCGGCAGAGTGATCGAGGTGAGCTCTTGGCAGGATAAAAAAGCATCCGCACCGATGGTTTTCACTTCATCTTGCAGGGTGATCTCTGAAAGTGAGGTGCAATGGGAAAACGCACCATCCCCAATGCAAGTGACACGGGCGGGGATCTTAACATGATTCAAGTCGGAGCAAAACGCAAAGGAACCCTTGGCAATGGTTGTCAGGCTTTCAGGGAGGTTCACAGTGGCCAGGTTATCGCAATCATAAAACATATGAACTCCGGTTGACTGCACACCTTCGTCAATTTTGACGGAGGTAAGCCCACTGAGGTGGAATGCGAAATCACCGATCTCAGTGACCGTTCCGGGAATTTCAATCGAATCCAGGCTGGTGCAGGAATCAAAAGCATACGCTCCGATGGAAGTCAGACTTTTGGGAAGAGTGACGGTCTTCAGAGAAGAGCAAGAATAAAAGGCGTAATCGCCGATTTTCTGAACGTTGCCCGTTAATGAAAGCGATGTAAGAGATCTGCTTGAAAAGGCGTATTTTTCAATCGATGTGATAGTGGCATCAATGGTAAGAGATGTCATGCCACAGCTTACAAAGGCGTAATCGCCGATCGTTTGAAAGCTGCCAACTAACGAAAGTGATGTAAGAGAAGTACAGCTTCCAAAGGCATAGGCTCCTATCGAAGTGGCAACACCTTTGATGGTAAGAGAGTCCAAGTTGGAGCAATCTTCAAAGGCAGACTTACCGATGGAAGTGACGCTTTCTGGAATTGTGACGGATTGAATCTGGTTACAGAATGAGAGCAGAGTGTTATTTTTCGGATGATCAGGTGAATAGGTGCCAGAGAATGAAGATTCTCCCAAACCGGTTACAGGGTGGTCGTCCAACTTTTCGGGTATGGTGATGTCGTAGGAGCCAGTGCTTGTTGAACCAACAGGGCCAAGAAATTTTGTGATGGTTGCATTACCGTCATTTACCGTATATTCATACTTGTAAGTGTCAGTGCCATCGCTGGCTGTACCACCAGTTGACGATGACGTGTCTTCTGCAAATGCCGTGACTGCCGACAGGGGCAGCATGGTGATCATCATGCAGACCGCAACCAATAAGCTGATCAAACGCTTGGGTCTCATAATTTTTTACTCCTTTTCCATGATTTTTCCAAAAACTCTCTCTATTTCAGCCAAAACAAAAGAGCGCCGTACCGGCCAAACGGCTGGTACAACGCTCTGAACCCTTGTAGACCCACTGCGCGCTCGCTCTCCTGAAGGGAAGCCGACGCATCTTCACAAGGAGGTGCAAGGTTTCATATTACCTTACCCGGAGAGGATAACGTGCGGCTGGCTGCCATATTACAGGCCCTTTCGCTTTGCGTCGCAGTCTTTCGACTAGCTTGTCGATTCTTCAGTTTTTAGCGGGAATAGCATATTGCACAGGATAAGATACTCTTTTTTTTTGTCAATATGACGAAAATAGATTTGGAAAAGTATACAAAAAAGGAACGTACAATGTGGAAAACAGAATGAAAACAAAATCGTGCAGCAGAAAAAGATCTGCCTGACTTTATGGAGAATGCAGTGAAAGAAAAATGCCCCTGACCGAAAGAAGCCGGTCAGGGGCATTTGGGGTTGCTGTAACGGTCAAGGTCAGTGCTTGCGCTCGTACTTCAGGCGCTCCCGCAGCTCGTCCAGAGAGCGGTGCTTTTCGCCGTGGCGCAGCTTGGGGTAAGCGCGGAGCATACGGCCCTTGCCAAAGTACTTGGAGCTCCGGGTGCGGGCGCGCATCTCCTCGCTGCGGGCCTGCAGCTCCTCGGCCAGCTGTTCCAGACGGAGCAGCTCTGCCGTGCGCTCTGCGGTGCCCCTGGCAGCCAGCTTGACGGCAGTGGCGGCTTCAGAGGCATTGAGCCGGGCCTCCTGCGAGGACTTGCGGGCGGCCTCCATGGCCTCGTCGGCCTTGGCGCGCAGGGCGGCAGCGGCATCCCGGGGGCTCAGTTTGGCGGCATTGTTCCGGGCCTCGGCAGCCGCCAGCTTGAGCTGCAGGCGGCTCTCGTCCATCTTCTGGTCCACGTCCATGGCGGTGGTGCCCAGCAGCTCGGTCATGGCATCGGACACGGCGTGCATACTGTCGGCCACCTTTTCCAGGGCATCCAGCTCACGGGCCAGGTCAGAGGCCGCAAAGGCGGTCACCACCACGTCGGCGGCGTAGCAGGCGTACAGGATGCACATGAGGACAAAGCCTACCATCTGGGGGACCATCTCCACAAAGCCCGCGATCACGGGGTGAACGGCCTTCATCACCACAACGGTGCCCACGCCCCACAAAAGGGAGAACTCCAGGCAGATATATCCGCCGATGTTGAAGGGGAAGTCGCTGTAATCCCACCACCGGGTGTGGTAGAGCTTGTAGAGCGCCCAGCCGCCCACCAGCTCCAGCACGCTGGGCAGGATCACGCCGCCGAGATAGAGCAGCAGCAGGTTGTCTGCCAGCGGCGAAAGGGTGAACAGCACGATGATCATGCCAAAGCCGTAGATGGGGCAGACCGGGCCGTTCAGAAAGCCGCGGTTCACCAGCTGGCCGGTGGAAACGGCGGCATAGATGACCTCCAGGCACCAGCCCAGGCAGGAGTAGATCAGGAAAAACGCCAGGATCTGATACAGCGAAAAGCCGCAGACCATGGTGTTGACAAAAAAGGACATCTTACTCCTCCTTTGCGGCGGCAGCGGCTTCCTCCGCAGCCTTCCTCTTTTTCAGGACCTTGGGCTCGATCCAGGTCACGGCGGCATCGCCGGGCAGCTTTTTGGCGATCAGGGCCTTGATCTTGATGCCCATCTCGGTGAACATCCCCTCGTGCTCGGTGCGGATGTTCCACTCCGGCTCGTTTTCGTGCAGGTCAAAGGTCTTCCAGGTGATCTCGTAACCGGAAGCGGGGAAGTACTCCAGGCTGTCGCGGAACAGGTCGTCGTCATCGGTCTTGAAGTAGATCTCGCCGCCGTCCTTCAGGAATTCGCGGTACTGGATGAGCTGGCGGGGATAGGTGAGCCGGTGCTTGTTGGAGGAAGCGTTCTTGCTCCACGGGTTGCAGAAGTTGATATAGATGCGGCTGACGGTATCCTGGGCGGTGAGCACGCCCTTGATGCGCTCAATGTCGGTGCTCATGATCTTCACGTTGTCGATGGGGCGGCCCGCCTCGGTGTAAGCGGCCTCGATCTTGCGCTTGGCAAGGATCAGCACCTTGTCGGTGATGTCGATGCCCAGATAGTTGTTCTCCGGGTGGGCGCAGGCCAGCTGGGAGATAAAGCCGCCCTTGCCGCAGCCCAGCTCCAGCACAAAGGGCTGCTCCGGGCGGGCATACTGTGCGTGCCACTTGCCGCCCCAGATCAGGGGCTCGTGGACGTGGAAATCGGCGGCCATCAGCTCATCGTGGGCGTAGGGTTTGAAACGCATTCTCATAGTTTGTTGTTCTCCTTAAAATTAACGTGGCTCGCCCTCTCAGGCGCTGACGCGCCAGCTCCCCCAAAGGGGGAGCCTTTGGCAAAAACGGAAAGTTTTCCGTACAGCCAAAGCCTCCCTCATTGAGGGAGGTGGCATCGCACAGCGATGACGGAAGGAGTTATTTCGTCTTTCTCAAAAATTCTTCCACTTGTTCCGGCTCTGCGGCGCAGCTTCCCTGACAGATGCCGGGTTTGCCGCCGCCGCGGCCATTGAGGGCGGCGTTCAGGGCTTTGGTCAGGGCACGGACATCGCCGCCCGCCTGCGCAAGGCAGTAGCCGGTGCCCTTTTCGTTGGGGGTCAGGGCCGCGCACAGGCCGGTGGTGGCTTCGGTCAGGCGGCAAGCCAGCCGGTGCAGGCCGTCCGGGTCCAGCCCCGGCACGATGCGGATGGCATCCGCACCGGGCGTTACCTGCGCGGCCAGCGCGTCAAAGAGCTGGCTGCACAGCCCGAAGTGGGTGAATTTCAGGGCGGTGTACTCGTCATACACCCGGTACACGGCGTTGGCCGTCTCGCTGGCCTTGGCGCTGAGCAGGGCACCGATCTCTGCCTGCCGCGCCCGCATGGCCTGCGCGGCTTCCAGCGCGCGCCCGCCGCAGACGATGCTCAGGCGCACGCCGCCCTTATAGTTTTCAGCGGCCAGGATCTTGATCTGGCCCACCGCGCCGGTAAAGGCGGTGTGGGTGCCGCAGCAGGCACAGACATCCGCCCCGGGGATGGTCACGATCCGCACCTGCCCCTCGATCTCCTTTTTGGAGCGGTAGGTCAGGGCGGCCAGCTCTTCCCGGGTGGGGTAGGTGATGCTCACCGGCACATTCTCCCAGATGATGCGGTTGGCGGCAGTCTCGGCCGCTTTCAGCCCCTCGGCGGAGATGGGGATGTTCGTGTCCATCCGCACGGCATCGGAGCCGATGTGAAAGCCCACGTTCTCGGCCCCGAACATGCTGTGCAGGATACCGGAGAGGATGTGCTCGCCGGTGTGTTGCTGCATCTTGTCAAAACGCCACGCCCAGTCGATGGCCTGTGCTGCTTCGGCCCCGGGCACCGCCCCGGCGGGCAGGGAAGTGACCATGTGCCAGATGACACCCGCCTGCTCGTGAACATCGGTGACGGTCAGCACCGTGCCGTCGGCAAGGGTCAGGGTGCCCCGGTCGGCAGGCTGGCCGCCGCCCTCGGGGTAAAACACCGTGCCGTCCAGCGCGATGCGCCCGCCGCCGGTCCGGCTGTCCGGCTCTGCGGCTAAAATATGCCCCACCGCCTCCCGGCGGTAGGCATCGTGTTCATAGTATTTTTCGGTTGGCTGCATAAGCACCTCCTAATATAAAAACAAGTATACCACGTTTTTTGCCTGTGGAAAATAGTCTGCGGTTATGTTATGATAGAAAACAGACAAGCCCCAGCAAAAAGTTTGAGACGAGGAAGGATTTACAATGCGTGAAAGTGGTATTCTGATGCCGGTGTCCAGCCTGCCCGGCCCCTACGGGATCGGCTGCTTTGGCAAAAAGGCAGAAAAATTTGTGGATTTCCTTGCGGCGGCAGGCCAGAAGATCTGGCAGATCCTGCCCCTGAGCCCCACGGGCTATGGGGACAGCCCCTACCAGAGCTGTTCTGCCTTTGCGGGCAACCCTTATTTCATTGATCTGGATGCTCTGAAAGCCGAGGGTCTGCTGACAGCCGCCCAGCTCAAGGCCGAGCCTTGGGGCAAGGACCCGCTGAACGTGGATTACGGCACCCTGTACACCAGCCGCTACAAGATCCTGCGTGCCGCCTATGCCGCCTGGCGCAGGCAGTGCGCGGGCCAGCACGGCTGTGCCCATTACTATCCGGATGCGTACTATGCCTTCACGCTGGAAAACGAGGGCTGGCTGGAGGATTATGCCCTCTACATGGCCCTCAAGACCGCCAACGGCATGAAGAGCTGGACCCAGTGGCCCCGGGAGTACCGCAAGCGGGAGCCGCAGGCACTGGAAGCTTTTAAGGCAGAGAACGAGGAAGAGATCGGCTTCTGGAAGTTTCTGCAGTACGAGTTCAGCATCCAGTGGAAGAAGCTGAAAGCCTACGCCAACGCCAACAACGTGCAGATCCTGGGCGATATCCCCATCTATGTCTCGGCAGATTCCGTGGATGCCTGGGTGGGCGGCCCGCTGTTTGAGCTGGATGCAGACGGCGGCTTTGCCCGGGTGGCAGGCTGCCCGCCGGATTACTTCTCGGCAGAAGGCCAGCTCTGGGGCAACCCGCTGTACAACTGGCCCTACCATAAGCAGACCGGATATGCCTGGTGGATCCAGCGTGTCCGCCATGCGCTGGGCATCTATGACCTGCTCCGCATCGACCACTTCCGTGGTTTTGACACCTACTGGGCCATCCCGGCAGACAGCACTACCGCCAAGACCGGCAAGTGGGAGACCGGCCCCCGGATGGAGCTGTTCAACGCGCTGGAAGGTGCGCTGGGCAAGCTGCCCATCATCGCCGAGGATCTGGGTGAGCTGTTCCCCAGTGTGCGGGAGCTGCTGGCAGACAGCACCTTCCCGGGCATGAAGGTGCTGCAGTTCGCGTTCGGCGGCGGGGACAGCGAGTACCTGCCCCACAACCACGTCAAGAACAGCGTGGTCTACCCCGGCACCCATGACAACACGACGCTGACCGCCTGGTGGGACGAGAGCGCATCGGCCAAGGAGAAGGCTGCGGCCGCCGCCTACCTGCATCTGACCGGCTATCAGCCCACCGCAAAGGAGGTGGCCGCTGTCAAAACAGAGGCGGCCCGCACCGCGCTGCTCCGGGCTGCGCTGGGCTCTGTGGCCGACCGTGCCATCATCCCCATGGCCGACTGGCTGGGCCTGGGCGAGGAAGCCCACCTGAACAGCCCCGGCAAGCTGGGCGGAAACTGGAGCTGGCGCGCCGCCGATGGGTTCGACACTGCCGCGCTGGCCAAGCGCATTCTGGCGGAGTGCGCCGTGTACTGCCGTACATAACCGGGCCGGAAACCCGGAGTGTGTTTAGCAGTTTGACGAAAATGTAAAAAATTGCGTTAAAGTTTGTGCGTTTTGCTGGAAACGCCTGGCACAAGATGGTATAATTCCGGTGATGGGGCTGCGCTTTCAGCGGCCGTGTGGCAAAGCTGTGCCGGAAGGGAGAGAGTCCGGCACCGGATAATGGGGAAAAACGCATGAAAAAAGAATGGACGGAACAGGATCTGCGCGCCTTTGCAGAAAGCGCACAGACCGCCTTTGAGGACGTGACCCTGACGGAAGCCGATGAGGAGGCCGCGGACACCTGGCAGGACGATGGCCTGCAGGTGGATTATGTCCTGCGCAATGGGCAGGTGGACTGCGTGCTGCGCCGCCTGATCGAGGCGGACGGCAAGCTCTGGCAGCTGCAGATGACGGCTCCGCTGGCGGGCAGCGACCTGCCGGAGGATCGGATGACCGCGCGGGAGCGGGAGCTCTGCCGGGACGATATGAATCACGATTTCCTGACCGGCGTGTTCAACCGCCGCTATTTTGAAACGGAGTTCTGCACCCGGCTGGATGAGTGGACGGATGCTCACCGCTGTGCTTCGCTGGCGCTGGTGGCGCTGGACGATGAGGACGGGATGCGCGCCCGGCAGGGCGATGCCGTGATGAACCAGTTGGTCTGTTTTGTGGCCAACCAGTGGAAAAAGTACTACGACCGCCCTGCAGAGCGGGTGGTCTGCCGCCTGACGGACACGCTGTTCGCCATCGGCTGTGCGGATAAGAACTGCGCAGAGCTGGCCGAGGAGCTGAACGGCATTTATGCCGAGATGCCCCGCGCGTGCGTGGCATCGGTGGGCCTGATGCGCCGGGTGCCCTTTACCCAGTCCATCGGCTGCGCCTGCACCGGCGAGGTGCGGGGCAAAAACTGGGACGCACTGTATCAGCTGTGTGAGCAGCGCCTGAAGGCGGCCCAGACCGCCGGCGGCGACCAGATCTGCAGCAAATAAACCGAATGCATAAAATCCCCCTTTGCGGTACAAGCTAGTGCCACAAAGGGGGATTTTTGTATGGAAAATCAGAAAAATGATAACCTGAATCTGCTGGAAGCGGTGGTGCAGAACACGGAGATGGGCAAGAACACGCTGGAACAGATCGTGCCCATGACCGAGGATCCTGCCTTCCGGGCCGAGCTTCTGCGGGAGCGGAACCTCTACCGGGAACTGAATCAGGAGGCCCACACCGCCATCGAGGCCTGCGGCGGCACGGCTCAGGGCCAGAGCATCATGGCAAAGCTCAACACCAAAATGGGCATCGGTATGAAAACGCTCACTGACAGATCCACCCGCAATCTGGCCGAAATGCTCAGCGAGGGAAGCAGTCAGGGCGTGATGGACTGCATCAAGAGCCAGAAAGATTATCCCGATGCGGCCCCCGGCTCCAAGCGCCTGATGCAGAAGCTGCAGGATCTGGAGGAAGAGAACCGGCTGAAACTGGAGCAGTTTCTGTAAAGGCTGCTCCGGCTGCTCAGAGTGCTTCCACCATGGCCGCCACGATCCGGGTGGCGGTAGCTACGTACTCGGCGATGCTGAATTTCTTCACCACCAGCACCTCGTGGCCGTCCTCGTCGGCGTTGTCGCTCATGGCGCGCAGGATGACACAGGGCACATCGTTCTTGGCGGCGATCTGGCTCACGGCGGCACCCTCCATCTCAACGCAGTCGGGGGCACACTTGGCTTCGATGGCGGCCTTGGTCTCGCTGTCGCCCACGAACAGGTCGCCGGTGGCGATCTTGCCGGTCAGGGCCTTGACCCCTGCCTCGGCGCAGGCTTTTTCAGCGGCGGCGATGAGGGCCGGGTCACCGGCGTACTCCTTCAGGTAGGGCGGGTTCTGGCAGATCATGTCCAGCTGGGCATCGTGGTACAGCACCGTCTTGCCAATGACCACATCACCAATGCCGATCTTGCTGGTCATATTGCCTGCAATGCCGGAGAAGATGATCTTCTCGGCACCGTATCGGGTGATGAGCACCTGAGTGGTGGCGGCGGCATTGGCCTTGCCCATGCCTGCACAGCAGACCACGACCTGCTTGCCTGCCAGCGTGCCCCTGTGATACTCCACGCCGCCGTAGAGCTCCACGGTGACATTTTCCAGCTTTGCACACAGCTGATCGACTTCATCGGGCATTGCGCCCATAATTCCGATAATCATATAGATGTCCTTTCTCCCGGGCAAAAGTGTCTCCCGCGCGCCGCGCGGGAGACACTTTTATCATACATCAGACGTTGAACAGGAACTCGATCACGTCGCCGTCCTTCACGACGTACTCCTTGCCCTCGGTGCGCTGCAGGCCCTTGGCCTTGACAGCGGCATAATCGAAGTTGTTGGCTTCCAGGTCGCCATAGCCGATGACGCTGGCGCGGATGAAGCCGCGCTCGAAATCGCTGTGGATCTTACCGGCGGCCTGAGGTGCCTTGGTGCCCTTGCGGATGGTCCAGGCGCGGCACTCCTTCTTGCCGTCGGTCAGGAAGGAGATGAGGCCCAGCAGGTCGTAGCTGGCAGTGATCAGGTTGTCCAGGCCGCTGGCCTCGATGCCCATCTCGGCCAGGAAAGCCTTCTTCTCCTCGGGGGAGTAGTCGGCAATGTCTTCTTCGGTCTTGGCGCAGATGGGAATGTAGCGGGCCCCCTCCTCGGCGGCGCGGGCGGCCACCAGCGGGACATAGCGGTTGTTCTCAATGCCCTCCATCAGGTCATCCTCGCCCACGTTGCAGGCGTAGAGCACGGGCTTGGAGCTCAGCAGGCCCATCTCGTGCAGCACGGCCTGCTGCTCGGCATCCCCCTCGTCAAAGTCAAAGCTGCGGGCGGGCTTGCCTGCGCTCAGGTGATCAGCCAGCTTCTGCAGCCAGGCGGCTTCAGCGGCAGCACCCTTGTTGTTGCCGCTCTTGGCAGCCTTGGCCATCCGGCCCGCGCGGTTCTGAACGACCTCGAGGTCAGAGAGGATCAGCTCGTAGTCGATGGCATCGATGTCGGCGATGGGGTCCACGGCCTCGGCCTTGGTCACGTCCTCCACCACATGGATGATGTTGTCGTCATCAAAGCAGCGCACCACGTGCACGATGGCATCACACTCGCGGATGTGGCCCAGGAACTTGTTGCCCAGGCCGGCACCCTGGCTGGCACCCTTGACCAGACCGGCGATGTCTACAAACTCCACGATGGCAGGTGTCTTTTTGTTGGTCTGCCAGATCTCAGCCAGCTTGTCCAGCCGCTTGTCCGGCACGGCCACGATGCCGCTGTTGGGCTCAATGGTGCAGAAGGGGTAGTTGGCGGCTTCCGCGTTCTTGGTGGAGGTGATGGCGTTGAACAGAGTGGACTTGCCGACGTTCGGCAGACCGACGATACCTAACTTCATATAAAATACGCTCCTTACACGTTTTTTTGGCATAACGATACAACTATCATTATACGCGATGAAAACCCGGAGCGCAAGGGGATGGGCGCAAAACAACGGATTTACACGGCGGGAGTTCTATATTATACTGTTCTTAAAATACGAACCGATTTCCAGAAGGGAAGGCAGGAGGATGTTATGGAACGCAACGACCCGCGCTATCAGGCTTATGTGGAGATCCTGAAGGAGGAGCTGATTCCGGCGATGGGCTGCACCGAGCCCATCGCGCTGGCCTATGCGGCGGCAAAAGCCCGCGAGGTGCTGGGGGTGCTGCCGGACAGCGTGCAGCTGCAGGTGAGCGGCAGCATCATCAAGAACGTGAAAAGCGTCATCGTGCCCAACACCGGGCACCTGAAGGGCATGGAGGCGGCGGTGGCGGCAGGCATCATCGCCGGTTCCGCCGAGAAGGAGCTGGAGGTCATCTCGGAGGTCAGCGAGGAAAAGAAGTCTGCCATCCGGGACTATCTGCAGACGGTGCCCATCACCATCGAGCACACCGAGCAGGGGCATGTGTTTGACATCGTCGTCACCGAGCGCTGCGGGCAGGACTACGCCCGGGTGCGCATCGCGGACTACCACACCAACATCTGCCGCATCGAGAAGAACGGCACGGTGTTGTACGAGGTGCCCCTGCTGGACGAGACCGTGCAGGAGGATGCCCGCGCCGACCGCAGCCTGCTGAACATGCAGGACATCTGGGACTTTGCCGAGACCGCCGACCTGCGGGACGTGGCAGACCTGCTGGAACGGCAGATCCGCTACAACAACGCCATTGCAGAAGAGGGCCTGCTGGGCGACTACGGTGCCAACATCGGGCGGGTGCTGCTGACCACTTACGGCAACGATGTCTCAAACCGCGCAAAAGCCAAGGCCGCCGCCGGCTCCGATGCCCGCATGAACGGCTGCGCGCTGCCGGTCGCCATTGTGTGCGGCTCGGGCAATCAGGGCATTACTTGCGCGCTGCCCGTTATGGAGTATGCCGAGTACCTGCGTTGCGACCACGAGCGCCTGGTGCGCGCCGTGATGCTGTCCGATCTTATCGCCGTGCATATCAAGAGCTATATTGGTGCGCTCTCGGCGTTTTGCGGTGCTATTTGCGCTGCGTGCGGCGCCGGCGCTGCGATTACCTGGCTGTGCGGTGGCACGCGCGAACAGATTGGCGCGACGGTCTCGAATACGCTTGGCAACGTGGGCGGCATCGTGTGCGACGGCGCCAAGGCGAGCTGTGCCGCCAAGATCTCGGCTGCCGTCGATGCGGCGATTCTGGGCCACGATATGGCCATGCAAGGCCGCGGCTTCCGCGCCGGCGAGGGCCTGATCCAAGATACCGTTGAGCAGACGATCGCCAGTATGGGCTACGTAGGCCGCGTGGGCATGAAGGACACCGACGTCGAGATCCTCAACATCATGATCGGCAAAACCCAGGTCTGTTAAGACAGTTCGTCGGCTACTTGGTGTTCGTAGAAGGCTTCTACTACGGCGTTGAATTCGCGGGCGAAGTCTTCCATGGTTCCGCGCCAGGTGGCTCGGCTGGGCTTGCCTTGGCCCACAAAGGCGGTTTGGATGCCGCAATCGGGGGACGGGAAGTCGCGTTTGGAATCGTTGCCCACCATAAGGACCTCGTGTGGCTCGAGCCCCATCACCTGAAGCTGCTCTAGATAGTAGGTAGCATCGGGCTTGCAGCGGGTGGTGTTTCCCATGTGCGTCACGAGTTCAAAGGGGGCGTCGGCCAGGTCGCCCCAGCCCATGCGGCACTCGATGGCCCCCTGGGGAAAGCTGGGGTTGGTAAAGAGCGCGCAACGCAGTCCAGCGTCCTGTACGGCCTGGAGCGCGGCGTGCGCGCCCGGCATAGCGTGGGCGTTAATGACATCGTCGTTCTTGTACGGAAGAACTTCTCGGTCGTAGTAGGTAAACGCTTCGTAGATGAGTGGGTCCGAGAGGCAAATGCCGCACCGGCGCTCAACCTCTTCTTGGTAGAACTCCAGATTGGTGCGATTATCCGTGCCGCTGCGGCGATTGGCGTTGAGGTCGACCAGGATGGTGCCGAGGCGTGCCATCGTGCCACCGTGGCTGCGGCGA
>OLYB01002391.1_pt1 | contig 12938 bp, 9 predicted proteins | sample 1674481 | NCBI WGS metagenome assembly OLYB01 (sample SAMEA103958167, study PRJEB25191) | human gut metagenome
ATATTCAAAAAACTTATGTATTGAGAACAGGAAAGACCGGCTTCTTTAAAAATTATACAATTCTTAATGAAGTGTTGGATAAGGTTTTAAGGTTGAATGTTGTTCTGGTTGATATTGATACCTTTACCGAATCTGATTTCGATATCTATAAATCGGTTTTAGATGAATTGGCTTTAAAACTGAAAGGCATGTATCTGGAAGGAATGGCTCCGCAATTGAATTTATTGACCGACCGTATGATGCTGGACAAAATGAATAATTGTAATGCCGGAGTTGAAAATATTACATTGGCTCCTGATGGTAAATTCTATATTTGTCCTGCATTTTATTTGGCTGACGACGGGTATTCCATCGGCAGCTTGGTTGAAGTTTTGGATATAAAAAATCCAAAACTCTATAAACTATCTTACGCACCTCTGTGTCGCAATTGTGATGCATACCAATGTAAACGGTGTATTTGGATGAATTGGAAAACGACTTTAGAGGTAAATACACCCTCGCATGAGCAGTGTGTAGTAGCTCATCTGGAGCGTAATACCTCTCGCTCATTACTGCTTGATATTCGCCGGTACGGGACATTTCTTCCCGGACATGAGATAAAAGAGATTACATATTTGGATCCATATGGAGTATGCTTTCCTCGGGAAAGTTGTTGTATGAGTAAATAAAAAAAATGAGTATTATGAAAAAACTGGTAGGAACTGTTACAAATGAAGAAAAGTGTGAAATCCAAACACTTTTTGAGCGGCGTAACGGATTGAATGAATTGGCCGGGATACTTACTGTAGATAATGAAGTGCTGTATGAAAAGTTAGTGAAAGATATAGGTGAAACCGGTATGAAATTTCAGAATTGGTGGGATCGTATGTCAAGTCAATATCAATGGGAAAGTACCGAAAATGGTAATTGGGAGATTGATTTTGATACAAATGAAATTTATTTAATATACGAATGATGATACAACCTTTAATGATTGGCACTACTGAATTAATTGTGATTGGGGGTGCTGTACTGCTTTTATTTGGTGGAAAGAAGATTCCGGAGCTGATGCGTAGCTTAGGACAGGGAGTGAAAAATTTCAAGGAAGGCATGCACGAAAAAAGTGAGCCGGAAGATGAATCGTTGTTGGAAAAAACGGAAGTTACAGACGAGTTGAAAAGGATAGATGAAGAATAAATCGGATGATATTCAGCTTTTGACATTCGGGGGGCATCTGGAGATGTTGAGAAAGATGCTCTTCCGTATTGTCTTGGTTATAGTCGTGTTCACGATATTGATTTTTTCTTTTAAAGAGTGGACTTTTCAACTTTTGTTAGCTCCACGTGAATGGAATTTTGCTACTTATAGATGTATTGAAGAATTTGTCCGTTGGTGCGGATTTGATTTTCGGTTTGAACCTTATCAGATCGATCTGATAAGTACAGAATTGGCATCGCAGTTTATGATGCATATTTCATCATCGGTGTATTTGGCTTTGTTGGGGGCTTCACCCTATATATTATACGAGTTGTTTCGTTTTATAAGTCCGGCTTTATATGAAAACGAGAAAAAGTACTCTTTGATGATAGTTGTATCCATGTATGTCCTTTTTTCATTGGGAGTATTGATGAATTATTACATTGTATTTCCTGTTTCATTCCGATTTTTAGGAACTTATCAAGTGGATCCGTCCATTCGAAGTACGATAACCTTGGCATCTTATATCTCAACTTTTTCAACTCTGACATTTGTTATGGGACTGGTCTTTCAATTACCTGTAGTGGCATTTATATTGGCTAAGCTCGAATTGATTACTTCTACTTTTATGGTTCGATACAGAAGACATGCCTTTATCGGTGTTATGGTAACGGCTGCCATTATTACTCCGCCGGATTTGTTTACTTTGATATTGGTGACGGTTCCAATGTATTTGCTGTATGAACTATGCATTGTCATAATTAAGCGGATAGAATAAAAATTAAGTATTTATATTGCTTCTTTGGTGATTATTGTGCTATCTTTGTCTACAGGGACTTTTTAAACTCCAAAGATTATGAGTAACAAGATTTATCCCATCGGTATACAGAATTTTGAGAAGCTTCGTTTGGGAGGTTATTTTTATATTGATAAGACCGCACTCATCTATAAAATGGTCAAGACAGGTAGCTACTATTTTCTTAGCCGCCCCCGCCGTTTTGGGAAGAGTCTGCTCATTTCTACGCTTGAAGCGTATTTTCAGGGGAAAAAAGAACTTTTTGAGGGGCTGGCGATGGAGAAACTTGAAAAGGAGTGGAGGCGGCATCCGATTCTCCATATGGACCTTAATATCGGAAAGTATGATACGCCGGATAGTCTTGACCGTATATTGAACAAGGCTTTGACGGATTGGGAAGCCATTTATGGTACAGGGGCGGCTGAAACGACTTTGGCGTTGCGCTTTGCCGGTATTATAAAGCGGGCTTATGAACAGACAGGTGAGCGAGTCGTTATTCTGGTCGATGAATATGACAAACCAATGCTTCAGGCTATCAATAACGAGGCCTTGCAAGCCCATTTCCGCGATACGTTAAAACCTTTTTATGGCGTTTTGAAAACGATGGATGGCTGCATCCGGTTCGGTATGCTGACGGGGGTTACGAAGTTTGGCAAGGCGAGCGTTTTCAGTGACTTGAACAATCTGGATGATATCTCGATGTGGGATGAGTACGTAGGTCTTTGCGGTATTAGCGAACAGGAGTTGTATGATTATCTCACTCCGGAAATGCATGAATTTGCGGCTGCTCAGCAGATGGATTATGAAAGGTTTTGTTCAGAGTTGCGTGAGTGCTATGACGGCTATCATTTTGTGGAAGATTCCATCGGTATCTATAATCCTTTTAGTCTCTTGAATGCTTTCAAACGGAATAAATTCGGTAGTTATTGGTTTGAGACCGGGACACCTACTTATTTGGTTGAGTTGTTGAAGAAGCACCATTACAATTTAGAACGTATGACACACGAAGAGACCAGTGCCGATGTGCTGAACAGTATCGATTCTTCGTCTACCGCCCCCATTCCGGTCATTTATCAAAGTGGCTATCTGACAATTAAGGAATATGATCCTCGTTTTGGTATTTATCGTCTGGGTTTTCCTAATCGGGAAGTGGAAGAGGGTTTTATAAAGTTCTTATTACCTTTTTATGCTAATCGCAGTGCGGTGCAGTCTCCATTTGAGATACAAAATTTTGTCAATGAAATAGAGGCTGGTGATTATAACGCATTTTTCCGTCGTCTTCAAAGTTTCTTTGCAGATACTCCTTATGAATTGATCCGTGATTTGGAGCTACATTATCAAAATGTCCTTTTTATCGTCTTTAAACTTGTTGGCTTTTATGTTCATGTCGAGTACCATACGGGACAGGGACGTATTGATCTTGTTTTACAGACGGATAAATTTATTTATGTCATGGAGTTCAAATTAGATGGCACGGCAGAGGCCGCATTGCAGCAAATCAATGAGCGGCAATATACCCGTCCTTTTGAATCCGATCCTCGTGAACTTCTCAGGATTGGTGTGAATTTTAGTTCGGAGACACGAAATATAGAGAAGTGGATTGTGGAATAATCTTTTTCCGGTTTAATTCTACGCCGGGGTAATAATTATCTTATCCCCCCGGCATCATCTTTCTTTGAATTATGTTATCTTTGCCCTCTATATATAGAAGAACGGGAATGTAATTTTATGGAAGAAGATTTCAATATACGTAATCAACAACTGACCAGTAAAGAACGGGATTTTGAAAATGCGCTCCGTCCGCTTAGTTTCGAGGATTTTAGCGGACAGGATAAAGTCGTGGAGAATCTCCGTATTTTTGTAAAGGCAGCCCGTCTCCGTGGAGAGGCACTTGATCATGTGCTGTTGCACGGTCCTCCCGGATTGGGAAAAACTACACTTTCAAATATTATTGCCAATGAACTTGGGGTAGGCTTTAAAGTCACCTCCGGTCCGGTGCTCGACAAACCCGGTGATCTTGCCGGTGTGCTCACCAGTCTTGAACCCAACGATGTTCTGTTTATCGATGAAATCCATCGTTTGTCTCCTGTGGTGGAAGAATACTTGTATTCTGCCATGGAGGATTATCGTATCGATATAATGATAGATAAGGGGCCGTCTGCACGAAGTATTCAGATTGATTTGAATCCGTTTACTTTGGTAGGTGCAACTACCCGTAGCGGCTTACTGACAGCACCGTTGCGTGCACGTTTCGGCATCAACCTGCATCTTGAATATTACGATGATGACGTGTTAAGTAATATTATCCGGCGTTCGGCTGCTATTTTGGATGTGCCTTGCTCGATACCCGCAGCAGGCGAGATAGCTTCACGCAGTCGCGGTACGCCTCGTATTGCCAATGCGCTGCTTCGTCGTGTCCGTGACTTCGCACAGGTGAAAGGCTCCGGTTCCATCGATACGGAGATCGCTACTTTTGCTCTTGAAGCATTGAATATTGACAAATATGGTTTGGATGAGATAGATAACAAGATACTCTGCACCATTATCGATAAGTTTAAAGGCGGCCCCGTGGGATTGACAACCATTGCTACCGCGTTAGGCGAAGATGCCGGAACCATTGAAGAGGTATATGAACCGTTTCTCATCAAAGAAGGGTTTTTGAAACGGACTCCCCGCGGGCGTGAAGTAACTGAGCTTGCTTATAAACATTTGGGACGGAGTATTTATAATAGTCAACAAACATTGTTTTGATTTACGATCAGACGATTTACGACTTACGATTGAAGTTACAGCGTAAGTCTTTTCTGAATCGTCTAATCGTAAATCGTCTAATTGTAAATAAAATACATGGCCGGATTAAAATCATTGGCAAAAGACACCGCTATCTATGGTGTCAGTAGTATCGTAGGGCGTTTCCTCAATTATCTGCTGGTGCCTATTTATACTATTTCCATGCCTGCTTCTACGGGAGGATACGGTGTGATTACGAATATGTATGCAATTACGGCGTTACTGCTTGTTCTGCTTACGTGTGGTATGGAAACCGGGTTTTTCCGTTTTGCCAATAAGGGTGACGATGACCCTATAAGGGTTTATTCTACTACTTTGCTTACCGTCGGATCGATTTCTCTTTCATTCCTGGCAGTCTGTCTGTTGTTTTTGAAGCCGATAGCCGGTGTGATGGGGTATGAAGAGCATCCTTGGTATTTGGGGATGATGCTGATAGTAATAGCTATGGATGCCATTCAGGCCATTCCTTTTGCTTACCTGCGTTATAAGAACCGTCCTATTAAGTTTGCCGCTTTGAAGATGCTGTTTATCTTCGCCAGCATTGCATTGAATATTGTTTATTTCGTATTTATGAAAGGAACCGATGTCGGTGCGGCTTTTCTGATCAATCTGATTTGTACATCGTTGGTGATGGTCTGCCTGATATCTGAGTTGCGTGGTTTCCGCTATACGCTCGACCGTGATTTAGTGAAGCGGATGTTTCGTTATTCCTTTCCCATTCTGATATTGGGTATTGCAGGTATACTGAATCAGGTTGTCGATAAAATCATTTTCCCGTTTGTCTATCCCGATGAAGCAGAGGCGGCCGTACAGTTGGGAATATATGGTGCAACAAGTAAAATAGCCATGATCATGGCTATGTTTACACAGGCATTCCGCTTTGCTTATGAACCGTTTGTGTTTGGCAAAAGCAGAGAGAAAGACAACCGGCAGATGTATGCACAGGCTATGAAGTTCTTTATCATCTTCACGTTATTGGCATTTCTTGCAGTGATGTTTTATCTCGATATCCTTCGTTATGTCATCGGGCGTGACTATTGGGAAGGATTGAAGGTAGTTCCTATCGTTATGGCTGCCGAAATGTTTATGGGGGTATATTTCAATCTTTCCTTCTGGTATAAACTGACAGATGAAACAAAGTGGGGTGCTTATTTTTCTATAACGGCCTGTACGATTGTTATTCTGATGAACGTTTTCCTTATTCCCGTTTATGGTTATGTGGCTTGTGCCTGGGCCGGTTTCACCGGATACGCAGTTGCCATGCTGCTGTCTTACTTTGTCGGGCAAAAGAAATATCCGATAAATTATGATTTGAAAAGTATCGGTGGATACGTACTTTTAGCATTGGTCATCTACGCTGTGGGAGAATGGATGCCTTTGGAGAATACAGTACTCCGTTTGCTTTTCCGTACAGTGTTATTGGCTGTATTTATAGCATATATTATTAAACATGACTTACCATTGAAGCAAATCCCTGTTATTAATCGTTTTTTAAGGAGGTAAAATATGAAAACAGACAATCGGAACATTTTTGCCATAAAGAGCTTTCTCCGCGAGTATCTTGACTTACGAAAGGACAAAGATAATGAGTTGGAAACCATCGATTCCATCCGCAAGGGAGTCGAATTCAAAGGGGCCAATCTGTGGATTCTGATATTTGCCATTTTTATGGCATCATTGGGATTGAATGTGAACTCTACTGCCGTAATAATCGGTGCGATGTTGATCTCTCCGTTGATGGGGCCTATTATGGGAGTGGGGCTTTCCGTTGGAATGAATGATTTTGAACTGATGAAACGCTCTTTGAAGAGTTTCCTTATTACGACTGCATTCAGCGTAACCACCGCTACTGTTTATTTTCTTTTTACCCCTATTGCTGAGGCGCAATCGGAACTCTTGGCGCGTACATCTCCTACCATTTATGATGTTTTTATAGCTCTCTTCGGTGGATTGGCCGGTGTTGTGGCTCTCTCTACCAAGGAGAAAGGAAATGTGATACCGGGTGTTGCCATCGCTACTGCATTGATGCCGCCACTTTGTACGGCAGGATACGGATTGGCATCCGGCAATCTGATTTACTTTCTCGGTGCTTTTTATCTCTATTTCATAAATTCTGTCTTTATCAGTCTGGCTACCTTTCTCGGTGTGCGGGTAATGCATTTTCAGCGAAAAGAATTTGTAGATAAGAATCGGGAAAAAACGGTTCGCAAATACATTATCCTTATTGTCATTATTACCATGTGCCCGGCTGTTTATCTGACTTTTGGCATTATTAAGAGCACTTTCTATGAAACGGCTGCCAATCATTTCATCAATACGGAACTGAACTTTGAGAATACGCAGGTACTCGACAAGAAGGTGAGTTATGAACATCGCGAAATACGTGTCGTCCTTATCGGGCCGGAAGTTCCTGAGGCCTCGATAGAGCTGGCGCGTAGTAAGATGGAGCGATACAAGTTGGAAGAGACTAAGCTCATCGTATTACAGGGAATGAATAATGATGCGATGGACATTTCGTCTATACGGGCTATGGTGATGGAATACTTCTACAAAAACAGTGAACAGCGCTTGCAAGAACAGCAAAAGAAGATCGCTGCTTTGGAGAAGAACTTGGAGAAATATAAATCTTATGATGAAATGAGCCGTACCATCATACCCGAATTGAAAGTATTATATCCTTCGGTGACGGCGGTCTCTATTTCTCATACTTTGGAGACTACGGTAGATTCGTTGAAAACGGATACGGTTGCACTTGCTGTGTTGAAGTTTGGCCGCCATCCGAGCGAAAGTGAGAAGAAGAAAATCTCCGAATGGCTGCAAGCCCGTGTAGGAGCGAAGAAATTACGTCTGATAACCGAATGATGCTTCTTTGATTTGAATTATAAAAAATGTCCACTTAATCCCCCAATTGAATGAAACTTAAACTATTTGCAATGATTGCTCTTTTCCTTTCATCGGCCGCCCATGCCGATGAAGGGATGTGGCTGTTAGGGAATTTGAATAAACAAACGCAGAAATCGATGAAAGAGCTTGGTTTGCAGATGCCCGCTAAGAAACTTTATAATCCTAAAAAAGCCTCTTTGAAAGATGCTGTAGTCAGTTTCGGGGGATTTTGTTCCGGTGTTGTCGTTTCGGAAGACGGATTGGTCTTTACCAATCATCACTGCGGTTTCAGTAGCGTACAACAACATTCTACGGTTGAACACGATTATTTGAAAGAGGGGTTTGTAGCCCGCACTCTTGAAGAAGAACTGCCTAATCCGGAACTGTATGTCCGTTTTTTACTGCGTACGGAAGATGTGACGAAACGCGTGCTCAAGGTAACCCGTGACTCCATGACCGAGCCGGAACGTATAGCGGCCGTCGATTCCATTACACGTTTGATAGCCGATGAGGTGAGCCTCAAAGACTCTACACTTGTGGGGGTAGTTGATGCTTATTATGGCGGAAATGAATTTTGGTTGTCGGTTTATCGCGATTTCAACGATGTGCGACTGGTATTTGCTCCTCCGTCTTCTATTGGAAAATTTGGTTGGGATACGGATAATTGGATGTGGCCGCGCCATACCGGTGATTTCTCGGTTTTTCGTATTTATGCCGATAAGAAGAACGAACCGGCCGATTATTCACCCGATAATGTGCCTTATCACCCGTCGTATGTAGCTCCTGTCTCATTGGATGGGTACAAGGAAGGTTCTTTCTGTATGACTTTGGGTTATCCGGGCAGTACGGAACGTTTTCTATCTTCTTTTGGCATTGAAGAGATGATGAACGGCATGAACCAGGCGATGATAGATGTGCGTGGTGTGAAACAGGCTATCTGGAAGCGCGAGATGGATCGTAGAGACGATATCCGCATTAAGTATGCTTCTAAGTATGATGAAAGTTCTAATTATTGGAAAAACAGCATAGGAACGAACAAGGCGATCCGTAAGCTGAAAGTACTTGAGAAGAAGCGGGAGTTGGAAGCTACATTGAGGCAATGGATTCAGAATACTCCTGCTGAGCGTGAAAAGCTGATGCATCTGCTCTCTTCGCTCGAATTGAACTATAAGAGCCGGCGGGAAGTGAATCGGGCGCTGGCTTATTTCGGTGAATCGTTCATTAACGGGCCGGAGTTGGTACAGTTGTCGCTCGAAATTCTTAATTTTGATTTTGAAGCAGAGGAGAAGCAGGTGGTTGCACGGTTGAAAAGTTTATTGGAAAAGTATGCCAATCTGGATATTGACATTGATAAGGAGGTGTTTACAGCACTTTTGAGAGAATATCGCGAAGAGGTGCCTGCCAAGTATCTGCCACCGATGTATCAGACTATCGATACACTTTATAATGGCAATGAGCAGGCTTATATCGACACTTTGTATGCCCGCTCGGAAATAACTTCTCCAAGAGGCCTGAAACGCTTTCTGGAACGTGATACAACGTTCAATATCATCGACGATCCTGCAATCTCGTTAGGTATCGACCTTATTGTGGCTTATTATGATATGAATCATGCGGTAGTGGAGGCTTCGGAAAAGATAGAGAGAGATGAGCGGTTATTCAATGCGGCTGTTCGCCGGATGTATGCCGATCGTAATTTTTATCCGGATGCCAATTCGACTATGCGGCTTAGCTTTGGAACAGTTTGCAGCTATTCTCCGTTCAATGGGGCGGTTTATAATTATTATACTACTCCGATGGGAATATTCGAAAAGATGCGTGATCATCAGGGAGATCCGGATTTTGAGGTCAGCCCGCGTTTATTGGAACTGTTTAGTGCCGGAGATTTTGGACGTTATGCGGATGAAAAGGGAGAAATGAAGGTATGTTTTATCTCTAATAACGATATTACGGGCGGAAATTCCGGTAGTGCGATGTTCAATGCAAAAGGTGAGTTGTTGGGGCTTGCTTTCGATGGAAATTGGGAAGCGATGAGCAGTGATATTGTTTTTGAACCGGATTTGCAACGTTGCATTGGTGTGGATGTGCGCTATATGCTTTTTATTATAGAGAAATATGGCGGGGCGGCCAATTTGATCAAGGAACTGAAAATCAATGGTTCCAAATAGAAGAGGGGGGCAAGGCTAAAATGAACAATTGATGAAGGGTATCAAGTTTCAGATTAAAAATTCATTTTCTTTAAAGTCGAGCTTTGGCACATTCTTCCTCTCTGGATGGCCGGTCAATATCTTGTAAATGCCGGGTGACTTTACCGTTTTAGTATTATTACCGTTACTGCGGTAATGATTAAGGCGATTCCCAAGCCGATGCTGCTTGTGAAAGGTTCTCCGAACATAAAGATGCCGACACATACGGCGGTGACCGGTTCCATAGCTCCTAAAACCGAAGTAAGGGTAGAACCGATGCATTTCACGGCTCTCACCAGTGCCAGATTGGAGATGACGGTTGGAATGATGGCGAGCATCATCAGATTCCCGGCTATGTGCCAATTACCGATAGGTTGGATATCTCCTGTGGCATTGATTCCTGCAAGAAGCAATAAAGTTCCGAATAGAAATACATAAAATGTGAGTCGTAATCCTTTCATTTGGCCGACTTTTAATTGACTTACGGTTACCAGATAAAGTGCATATCCCAAAGCTGAAAGAAGGACAATAAGAATGCCGGTGATCGTGATATTGCCCGAATCGTCACCTTGAGACAGGAAAAACACTCCGCTTACAGCGAGAATAATTGCCAGAAAACGCCAGATGGATTTCTTTTCACGGAAGAATAGCATCATTATCAAAGTGGTCAGTACCGGATACATGAAGTGAAGGGTGGTAGCGATGCCGCTCGCCATGAATTTATATCCCCAGAATAGGAATACGGCGGACATCAGATAAAGAAATGCCAACAATACGAGTGAAGGGATATTCCGGCGGTTGATACGGAAAGATTGTCCGTCGAGTAACAAGATAAGTCCCAGTGCCAGTGTGGCAAAAGCAAACCGGTATAATAAAATTGATTCGAACTGCATCCCTTGCCGCATCACCGGAATGGTGAATAGCGGAATGAGGCCGAAAGATGCCGAAGACAGCAGTCCGTAGAGAAAACCGTTTAATTTATTCATACTTTAAGGAATAGGGTTCATTGTTTTGAAAAACGCCGCAAAGGTAATAAAATAACTTGAGTCCTACATAACTTTTATCCTATCGGCCGCCGTTCTTTATGGATGTTCCTTCCCGGAAGAGGAGAAGTTATGCCGTATGGTTCTTATTGCCGGATTGAGCTTAAATAGAGTGCTGTTCCGAAAAAAAAGAGACTGAATCCCTGATTGGAAACAGTCTCACTTCCTTTGTTGAAAAGGATATTCTTATTTTTTCTTTGGTTTTCTGCGTGCCCAGCCTTCTTCACTGAAATCCGGTTCTTCATCTTTGAAGAATTGCTTCCAATCGTCTTTCTTTCCACGTGCATTTTTATAACCGCGTTCTTCACGGCTTGGCTTTTGCTTCTTGCTGTCGGTGGAAGCAGGCGTTTTGCTTGCTTTTTCTTTGCGCGGTTTAGCTGATGCCGATGTGGAATTATCTTTTTGAGTATCTTTACTTCTGCCGTTTCTACCTTTGACGCCACTTTTATCATTGCTTCTGTCGCTGTTTCTACGGCCTTCTCCGCCCTCTTCTCCGGCAATTTCGACCGAAACCCTGCGACCGTTCCAGTTTGCGCGATTTAAGGCTTTTATTACATTCTGAGTCTCTTTTTCTTCTACTTCAAAGAAAGAGAAGTTTTTCATCAGATCGATACGCCCCAACTCAATACGTCCACGGGTGTTACTGTTCAGCAGGCTGATCAGTTCACTGGGAAAAAAATTATCCATCTTACCCAAGTTGATGAACAGGCGGGTGAATCCCGGTGCTGCCTTGCGGCTGCCACCTTCACGACCTCCGCGATCTTCACGGCTTCCGCGTTCACCACGGCTGTCGGTAGCTGTTTGTATTTCTTCACGGTCACGATAGTACTCTAAGAAACGGTTGAACTCCATCGATACCATACGTTTGATAACATCTTCTTTGCTCAACCATTCCAGTTTACGATAAATATCGGGCATAAAGTCGGCAATCTCCTCTTCATTGACCTTTACTTTTTCGATATCATCAATTACCTTGATGAGTTGTTTCTCACAGATTTGCTTCCCTGTGGGTACCTGCTCCATGATGAACTTTTTGCCGATGATACGCTCTATTTCGCGCATTTTGCCCTTCTCGCGCATATTGACGATGGCAATGGAAATTCCGGTTTTCCCGGCACGTCCGGTACGTCCGCTACGATGTGTGTAGCTTTCCGTATCATCGGGCAGGCCGTAGTTGATCACGTGTGTCAGGTCGTCTACGTCCAGTCCGCGTGCGGCAACGTCCGTAGCAACCAGTAATTGCAGGTTGCGGATGCGGAATTTCTGCATCACGGCATCGCGCTGAGCCTGTGACAGTTCTCCGTGCAGTGAATCTGCGTTATAGCCTTCCTGCATCAATTTATCGGCTATTTCCTGCGTTTCTTTACGGGTACGGCAGAAAATGATACCATATATTTGCGGGTAATAGTCAACAATGCGTTTCAGGGCTGCATATTTGTCTTTGGCTTGTACGGTATAAGCTACGTGTTTCACATTGCTTGTACTTTCGTTCTTGCGTCCGATGGTAATCTCCTTGGCATTCTGCAAGTAGTTCTTGGAGATGCGGGCGATTTCGGGGCTCATGGTTGCCGAGAAGAGCAAGGTGTTCCGTTCTTTGGGGACATCGGCAAGGATAGCGTTGATGCTGTCGGTGAATCCCATATTCAGCATTTCGTCCGCTTCGTCCATCACTATGTTGTGAACGGTCGATAAAGATACGGTTTTGCGCTCCATCAGGTCGAGCAGTCGTCCCGGTGTGGCCACGATGATATGTACGCCGCGTTTCAGGCTGCGTATCTGGCTGTCGATGGAAGAACCGCCGTAAACTGGCAGTACTTTCAGTCCGTCAATGTATTTTGAGTAATCGTTCAGATCGCCCGCTATCTGGAGGCATAGCTCACGGGTGGGGCAAAGTATTAGTGACTGGGGAACCCTGTTCTTTACGTCAATCTGTTGGAGCAGAGGCAGGCCGAATGCGGCTGTTTTACCTGTTCCAGTTTGTGCAAGAGCTACTACATCATTATTTTCTCCTAAAAGGTACGGAATCACTTCCTCTTGTACCGGCATGGGATTCTCATATCCCAT
>OLYB01002395.1_pt1 | contig 12923 bp, 9 predicted proteins | sample 1674481 | NCBI WGS metagenome assembly OLYB01 (sample SAMEA103958167, study PRJEB25191) | human gut metagenome
AGCGAAACGCGGCAGATTTACAGTCTGCTCCCTTTAACCACTCGGGAACCCATCCGTTTGCGACAAAAAGAATTATACATGATTTAGGCCCGTTTGTCAACAGCTTTTCATAAATTTATTTGCATTATTTTTGAAAACAGATGTAAGCCGCATCGCTAAGCTATTTTTCGACACCTGAAAGCTTATCCAGGCTATATTCTCCGGACCAGACAATGCTTCTGTATTTTGCCGGCGCTGTATCACCTTCGGTAGAAATACACAGCACAACAGAGCTTTCATCAAGCTGCAGAAGAGAGTTGGCCTTTGCGTCACTACGGCCCAATAAGGCAAAACCCAGACCTGCTGCGCCGCTTTCACCTGAAACAACAGCAGTATCGCCACTTAAGGGATTGCCCAACACGCGCATGCCATAGGCAGCAAATTCATCCGGCATAGAAGCAAAATTATCTGCGTAACGCCGGAGCATATCCCAGGCAAGACTGCAGGGCTCACCGCAGCACAGACCGGCCATAATCGAATCTAAAGCACCTGTTACATTATGAAGCCTTCCGTCGTCAGCCTTAGCCGTCCGGAAAATGCAGTCCGCCTTTTCCGGCTCTACTATGGTAATAATCGGTTTATCTGCTTTATAATAGTCAGCCAAAAAAGCTGTTACAGCACCGGCCATAGCGCCCACTCCGGCCTGCAGAAAGACATGCGTCGGACGCACTCCCTGCAGCTGCCGCACTATTTCATAACCCATGGTAGTGTAGCCCTGCATAATATGCAGAGGCACCTCCTCATAGCCTTCCCAGGACGTATCCTGCACCATTATACCGCCGCAATCAGCAGCTATTTTTCTTGCCATGCGCACAGTATCGTCATAATTGACATCCGTAATATAGGCTTCGGCTCCAAAAGCCTTGATTGCCTCCAAACGTGCAAGCTCTGTTCCCTTAGGCATCAGCACGATAGCTTTCTGCTGCAGACGGCTGGCAGTCCAGGCAACGCCTCGGCCATGATTGCCGTCGGTAGCAGTAACAAAGGTCAGCTCGCCAAGCTTTTGTTTTACCTCAGGTGCCATGAGCTTATCATAGGTAAGCTCCTCCACAGGAAGCTGCAGACGCTTAGCAAGCTCGCAGGCAATAGCGTAGCTGCCGCCCAAAACCTTGAAGGCATTCAGTCCGAAGCGATAGCTTTCATCCTTAACATAAATATCCTTAACACCGAAAAGCTTGGCCAAGTTTTCCAGACGCACTAAAGGCGTAACGGTATATTCGGGAAAGCTGCTATGAAAACGGTACACCTTATCCGCCTGCTCATAGCCATAATGATTAACACCGGAAAGATTATCTTCCTTCTGTTGATGCAGATAATGTATTAATTCCGCCATTGCCCTGCTCCTTATTTTGCCTGCAAAAGCGCCAGTCCGCGTGCAAACTTGCTGCGTTCTTCCGCACGCAGCTCCACCTGCGAGGCAATTCTGTCCTTAAGCTCCAGCAGCGCATCCACAGTACCGCTCATAAGCTCAAATTCAACCTCATCAATGCTGTCTCTTTTTTCACCGCAATGAATTGCGCCCTTATCTATCGCCAGCTCAATTACAGCACCGGCATAATCCAGAATATAGGTTATACGCTCTACATCAACCGTAAACAAAGCCCTGACGCCGGCAGGAGCCAATTCGCTAAGCTCGTAACCCAGGCCAAGAGCCGCAAAGCCGTTCAGCTCAGGCTTTGCTTCTGCCAGCGGCAGATTCAGCTCCAGACGTTCGCTCAGACCATCCTTGCTTTGTTTGGAGGTCTTTACGGTCGCTTCAAAGCTGCCGTCGCCCTTGTCGCGTACACGGTAAGCAATACCATGCTGCGTCAGCGTCATATCCGTAGTATCGTAATAGGTGCTCACCAGACGGCGCTTTTTGTAGCTGCCCGGACGCATGGCCTGCTGCATAAAATCCAGCTGCAGCATTTTCTCCAAGCCTTCTCTGCTGAGCAAAAGCTTTAATTCAATCTCTGTATTCTTTGCCATTATTATCACTGCCTTTACCAAAAATTTTCAAACTGCCCAACGCCTGCGATGCAGAATTTTTCTGCCACCACACCAGCGGTATACCAAAGGCCAGCAGCGTCACTGCCAGCGCCGCATAAAAGCGCGGCGTACCGAAGGCATCTGCCAGAAAGTTATAGGCAATGGCCCCCGGAAGCATACCGAGAACCGTTGCCGCCGCATAAATTTTAAACGACAGACGCACACTGCCGGCAATAATACTCACCGGATCATAAGGAAAAATCGGCACGGTACGCAAAATAATCATCTTCTTAAAGCTGCCTCTGCCTACAAGATAGTTCGTCAAGCGTTCACCCCAGCTGCCGCCGAAGTTGCGCAGCAGCCAGCTGCCGCCGCCGAAACGTCCCAAAAGATAACAAAAGCTTGCGCAGCCAAAACCACCCAAAAGCAGAAACAGTATTCCCCACCATGGGCCGAACAGCACGCCTGCGCTTAAATTCAAAAGCAACGTCGGAAACAAAAGTAACGGGCGAATTGTGTACACTGCAACATAAATAAGCGGTGCCCACACGCCAAAGCCCACCACCCAACGGCGGATATCCTCAGCACTGTGCGGATGCGGATTATACGGCGATTCGTACAGGCCATACAAAATTGCCCCCAGCACCAGCAGATAAACCAGTACGCGCAAAAGTAAATATAGATATTTTTTCTTCATATAAACCTCTGATTTTCAAACTCTCATCTATTATACGGCGTTTAGAGGACGTTGCGCAAGCAGTATTGCCAAATAGTTTGGCAAATGTAAATAGGCCGCCACTGCACCACTTGAACCACTTCATTTGGTGCAAAAAGAAAAAATGCGCCACTAACCATAATATATATTCCTGTAAGTAAAGTCTTCGTAAGGGTTAAAACCCTTTATTTTATGGTATTTACAGCTATTTTAAGGCTCTTTTATTTATATTATATTAAAATCTTCGAACCCCTCATTTTTTAGCAAAAAGGCTGAAAAAAGTGGTGCAAGTGGTGCAAAAATATAAAGCAAAAGCTTTTTCACAACCTCAACAAAAAATGGCTGAAGCCAAACGCTCCAGCCAATAAAAACTAATTGTACGGATAGCTCAAAACACAATATAATTCGGGTTCATTTAGTCAGCCTTGAAATCTTTAGTGATATTTATCTTGTTAAATATCTTTTTCTTCAAAGTTTGCCCGACTGTTTTCAAATCATATTCTGCTTCAATAGCGGTATCATATGCGTAGGTATCTGAACTTATAATGTCTCTGTCAATGTATACAAAAAATTACTCACCATACAAATTACAACCAATAAAGATTTTACACATTTTTACCGTCCAACAGCTCCGCTACCTCCACCTCCAAGGCCTCTGCAATACTCAAAAGCACAGGCAGGCTTGGAATCCGCTTGCCGTTTTCTATTTTGCTCAGATATTGGGAAGAAATAGACACCTTAATAGCAAAATCTGTTTGGTTAATACCTTTTAACTGGCGATAATATCTGATTTTCGCACCCATTTTGCGATACACAAGCTCCGCCATATTATCTACCATCTAAAAACCCCCTTTATTATATTATGCCACCAAGAGTATTTTTTAGCTTAACTTCATAGGCTCATAATACCCTATTAGTTCAAGTTCTTCACCAGAACCTGTATATAGTTTAGACTATTTGACAAAAGAAATCCGTGACAAGCATAGCACGTTTTTGCACCTGCAGGCACAAAAAAGAACGCCTATGCGTCCTCTCCAAAAATCTTATGTTATAATCCTTCACATCTGCAAAATAAATGTGAACGCCTTGACTTTATTATCTGCTCATATAATAATAATAGTGTAAGAATAAATTGCTTCTCTTTCAAGACTGTCGTGAAGGCAGCCAATTTACAGAAAGCGGTGATAAAATGATTTTTAAATTTGAAGCACAAGCCCCCAAAATTGACGAGAAGGCCTATGCCTTTAATACTGCCACCCTGATTGGCAAGGTTGAGCTTAAAGAGTACGCCAGCGTTTGGCCCGGCGTTACTATCCGCGGTGACGTTAACCGTATCGAGGTTGGCCGCTACAGCAACATCCAGGATAACAGTGTACTGCACGTTGCCGATAAATACGCCTGCATCGTTGGCGATTATGTAACTGTAGGCCACTGCGCTCTGCTGCATGCCTGCACTGTTGAGGACCACTGCCTCATCGGTATGCATTCCACCGTGCTTGACGGCGCTGTAATCGGCCACGGCTCTATCGTTGCTGCCGGTGCTGTTGTAACCAAAGGCACCATCGTTCCGCCGTACTCCCTGGTTGCAGGCATTCCTGCCAAGGTTATCAAAACTTTGGACGAAAAAGGCATCGCTGCTATCCATGCTCAGGCACTGAAATATAAAACTCTGTGGACCGAACGCTACGGCCTGCTGCCTGACAATGACGGCGAACGCTACCACGGCGAGCAAATCGTTTAATTATCAAAAACAGAAGCCTGACAATGTCCTCTGATTAAGATGATGTGCAAAGATTTTTAATCAGGTCACGCTTCATTCATAGTGCAAAAAAATCCCGTTACACGGCGCACGTCTGTGAACGGGATTTTTGCTTACGCAAACACTTAACCTTATAATCAAAAAAGCCATCTCCGCATTTCTCAGGAAAAACGGAGATGACTTTTCATCTTGAAATGAACTCTTTATTTAGTTGCTTTCGGCAGCAACAGCTTTTTTTGCCGGGCAAATAACAGCTGTAATAGCATAAGCAGCAATGCATACCAGCCATTCCATATAGATTACATTCGGGAAAATGCGTACTGCCGGGGTAAGCTGCCACAGTACCAGCAGCACCAGGCCTGCCAGCAAAGTCCAGAAGCCTGCGGCTTTAGAAGCATACTGCGGGAAGAACAGCGCTACGATTACGATAACGCTGAAGGCAGCAGTCAAAGACAGACCAATCATAATCGTACCCAAAATACTGGATACGCTCATAGCAAGTCCCAAGGTAAGGATACCGCTGATAATAATACAGGCACGTGTCATCAGCAGCTGACGCGCTTGGTCGCACTGCGGATTGATAAAGCGCTTGTAGATATCGCTGGAGAACAAAGTACCGGCGCTCAGCAGCAGGTTGCAGGCGGTAGATACATCCGCAGCCCACAAAGCCGCCAGAGTGATACCTGCCAGCACCGGCTGCAGGCCTACGATAACCTGCGGCAAAGCAAGTGCAGCCTGCGCATCAGGATACATAGCCTTAGCAACCAAGCCAAGGAAGGCAGCAAGAACGCCTACCGGCAGCATCAGAATGCCGCCCCAGACAAAGCCCTTCTTAGCAGTTGCAGCGTCTTTAGCGCCCAAAGAAATCTGCAGAATACTTTGCAGAGAAAGGTTTACGGTAATCAGGGTTACAACCCAGCTGGTGATGGTTACAGGGCCAACACCGTCAATGAAGCTGAACCAAGGCACATTAGCCGGCAAAGCAGCAGCCAGATGATCCATGCTGCCGATTTTTTTGAACTGAATAACAGTTGCCGCCAAAATGCCAACGTAAATCAGGATAATGTTCAATACATTAGACAAGGAAGCAGACCACATACCACCGATAAAGGTAATACCGATAAAGGTGATAGCACTGACGATCATGCCTGTGTGGAAATCAAAGATATCCGGTAGGATAGCGTGCAGAATACTGCCACCCGCAATGTACTGCAGACTGATAATTACCAACTGAATAACAATCTGGCAGAAAACGCCCAAAATTACCGCACCCTTGGTATGATGGCGTTCAATAAGCTCGGTGATAGTCGTAATGTTTTGTTCACGATATTTTTTAGCCATGAACAGGCCCATAACAATCGCGCCCAAAGCCCAGGCAATCGTATACCAGCCGGCACTCAGACCAACGCGGAAAGCGTGCTCGGAAACGCCGATAGTCGACGCACCGCCGACAGCCAGACCGATAATAGTAACACAAATCAGAGGCGCAGAAAGTCTGCGTCCCGCAAGAGCAAAGTTTTCGTTGTTTCCTTCACTACGTTTTTTAGCATACCAGCTGATAGCGAACAAAGCAACAATGTACAATATTAAGATGACTAAAGAAACAGGCACAAAAAATCCTCCTTTAAATTATACATGCCTGTTAAAGAAATACAACGTCATAGCTGGCAGTATCCCTATACTGCCTCACATCAGACCTAATCGTGCAGACTTCAACAACATATAATACAAAACCATTTGTGCTGTCATTACAATTCCCCATCGCCCATACCGGCAAGCATCCCAATGCAAACCAAATATACGCCTCCTGATGCTTCCTTGCAAAGCAGCCACATATATATTAGCTAAATTATATCCCGCCAGGAAAAAACAGTCAAGATTTTTTCACAAAAAAGTATTGACAAAATAGCCTCTTGCAGTTAAAATAAGTATTGTTGTTGGCCTCGTAGCTCAGCTGGATAGAGCGTTTGACTACGAATCAAAAGGTCGCAGGTTCGAGTCCTGCCGAGGTCACCATTTTGAAATTGACATCGCAAGAAATTGCGGTGTTTTTTTGTTTTTCGGATTCAAAAATAATCTTCGCACAAAAAAAGAACCGGCCACTAAAACCGGTTCTGCATAAAGAATAATAAAGCATTGACGCCGAAAGCTGCCCCTGATACTGCTTGCGCATTATCAGGGGTATTTTCATGCGTTATATAGAAATATGAGTATGAGTAAAAATTACAGGCTGCGGATTTTTTTGCGCAGCGGCAGAATACTTGCCGGACTTACAGAAAGCTCATCCATGCCCATGCGTACAAATTCCTTAGTCAGGCTCAAATCAGCGCCCAGCTCGCCGCAGACACCGCACCAGATGCCTGCTGCATGCGCTCCCTGCACCGTCATTTCAATCAGACGCAGAATTGCAGGATGATGTGCATCAAAGAATGGCTCCAACTGCTGGTTTTGGCGGTCTATAGCCAACGTATACTGGCTCAAATCGTTTGTACCGATGCTGAAGAAATCAACTTCCTTAGCCAGCTCCGCACTGATCAGTGCTGCTGCCGGCGTTTCAATCATAATGCCGACCTCCATCTTCGGGTCGAAGGATACGCCTGCATACTTCAGCTCTGCCTGTACTTCGCGCAGAATTTTACGCGCCTTGCGCACCTCTTCTACGCTGATAATCATCGGGAACATTACCGCCAGCTTGCCATAGGCGGAAGCGCGGCAGATAGCGCGCAGCTGTGTAGCAAACAGCTCCGGTCTTTCCAGGCAGATACGGATTGCGCGATAGCCAAGCGCCGGATTTTCCTCCTGCGGCAGTTCAAAGTAATCAGCCTGCTTATCAGCACCGATATCAAGCGTACGGATAATAACACGCTTACCGGCCATTGCTTCCGCTGCCAGCTTATACTTTTCAAACTGCTGCTCCTCTGTCGGATAATCCTTGCTTTCCAGATAAATGAACTCGCTGCGGAAAAGGCCGATGCCCTCTGCATCGTTCGCCAGCACGCTGGCTAAATCACCTGTGCCGCCGATGTTGGCATAAACATGCACCTGCTGGCCGCCGCCGGTAATGCTCTTTTTACCCTTGAGCTCCTCCAGCAGCTTTTTATGCTGTGCATCCTGCTCCATCTTCGCTTTAATACGTTCCAGCGTTGCTTCATCAGGATCAACGAAAACCTCGCCGGTATAGCCATCAACCGCTATCAGCTTGCCGTCATATTCTTCACCGATGCTGCTGCCGGTGCTGACAACTGCAGGAATACCGATTGTGCGCGCCAAAATTGCCGTATGCGAATTTACGCTGCCTGCCGCCGTCACAAAGCCCTGTACACGCGATTTATCAAGTTGTACGGTTTCGCTGGGTGCCAAATCATCCGCTGCCAGAATATAGCGGCCGCTGCCGCTTTCCCAGCTGCTGCCTGCATCACCCAGGCAGCCAAGCACCTTGTTGGAAATATCCTTGACATCGGCAGCACGTGCACGCATATAATCGTCTTCCATCGAAGAAAAAATCTCAGCAAAATTTGCCGCCGTTGTCTGCACTGCATATTCCGCATTAACCTGTTGCGTGCGGATAATCCCCTCTACAGACTCAATATAATCAAGATCCTCCAGCATCATCTGGTGGATTTCAAAAATAGCGGCATTATCTTTGCCTACATCCACAACAGCCTTTTCATAAAGCTCCGCCAGCTTGGCTATTGCCTCCTGACGCGCTGTCTGAAAGCGTGCAACCTCAGCCTCGGCATTCTGCACCTTACGGCGTTTAACCGCAGCTGCATTACGGCGCAGTACAGCCAAGGTTCCCAGCGTTACGCCGCCGCAAACGCCCTTACCCTTTAATGAAAGCATTTTATCACCTCGCGAAAAATCTCTCTTACTGCGAAATTACAGATTAACCTTGAGGAAAGCCTCTAAAGCTGCTGCTGCTGCGTCTTCGTCCGCACCCTCACAGGTAACGGTAATCTCTTCGCCCTTTTTAACGCCCAAGGCCATAACACCGAAGATACGCTTCAAATCGCCTTTTTTAGCACCCTTGGCAATGGTGGTGCTGCTGGCAAATTTTGCAGCCTCTTTGACAAGCAATCCTGCCGGACGTGCATGAATGCCTGCTTCATCAGTAATAACATAAGTAAATTGTTTCATTTTTATTTCCTCCGTTTCGCTAATAACAATATTCTGCCGCTAAATCCTTAAAATCCTATTTTTTTATCTTTTTCTCTATCTATTATTCGTTTACGTTCTGTTTAACAAACCCCATAAGCACAGCTGCCAGCACACTTCCTGCTGCCAGAGCTGCAAAATACATCGGCCAGTTCTGCACTACGCCGAAAACAAATACGCCGCCATGCGGTGCCGGAACACTGCAGCCAAAGGCCATAGACAAAGCACCTGCCACACCGCTGCCCAAAGCACAGGTCGGAATTACACGCAGCGGGTCACTTGCTGCGAAAGGAATAGCGCCTTCGGTAATGAAGGACAGACCCATAATAAAGTTGGTCACGCCGGACTGACGCTCCTTGGAAGTAAATTTGCTCTTAAACAGCATGGTGCACAGTGCAATTGCCAGCGGCGGCACCATACCGCCAATCATAACGGAAGCCATAATCTCGCTGCTTACGGCGCTGCCGTCAGCTGCAGCCAGAGAAGCGGTACCGAATACATAGGCTGCTTTGTTCAGAGGACCGCCGAAGTCGATGGACATCATAGCTCCCAATACAAAACCCATCAGCACCTTGCTTGTTGTGCTCATGCTTGCCAGCGCACCTGCCAGCCATTGGTTGAAGGCTGCAGTCGGCGGGTTGATAACGTAGGTCATCAAGATACCCATAAGCAGCAAGCCGATAACAGGATACAACAGAATCGGCTTCAGACCTTCCAAGCTGTCAGGCAGTACACTGAACACCTTGCGCAGTGCCAGGATCAGATAACCGCCAATGAAGCCTGCAAACAGCGCGCCGAAGAAGCCGCTGCCGCCGGAGGCTGCCAAAAAGCCGCCTACGATACCAAGCATCAGTGCCGGACGTTCGCCGATACTCATTGCGATATAGCCTGCCAGAATCGGCATCATCATGCTGAACGCCAGACCGCCGATGTTCTTGAAGAAGGCTGCCAGCGGCGTACCGCTGCCAAACTTAGCTGTGCCGGCAAATTCCATATCGAACATAAATGCCAATGCGATAAGAATACCGCCGCCGATTACAAACGGCAGCATGTGCGAAACGCCATTCATCAGATGCTTATAAATTTGTCTCCCCAGACTTTCCTCAGCATCTGCCACGTCACTTGTTGCTTCGCTGCCGCCCTTGCCTGCGTAAGCAGGAACATTACCGCTCAGAATCTCCTCGATAAGCTCCTTCGGCTTGTTGATACCGTCAGCTACCTTAACGAAGATAACCGGCTTGCCTGCAAAGCGCTCCACAGGCACGTTCTTGTCTGCAGCCACAATAATGCCTTCGGCTTCTTCAATATCTGCTGCCGTCAGCTTATTTTTTACGCCGCCGCTGCCATTGGTTTCAACCTTCATCGCAACGCCCAGCTTACCGGCCATCTCCTGCAAAGCCTCTGCTGCCATATAGGTATGTGCAATACCTGTCGGGCAGGCAGTAACAGCCAGCACCTTGCGCTGCTGCACAGGCTCTGCTGCCGGTGCTGCTTCTTCCTCAAACTTTTCGTTTTCGTATTTATCGATAACTGCCAAAAATTCCTTGGCACTGCCGGCATTCAACAGCTCGCTGCGGAAATCATCATTCATCAGCAGCATGCTCAGATGGCTCAGCACATCAAGATGTACATTATCCTTCGTATCAGGTGCTGCAATCAGGAAGAACAGCTTCGCAGGCTCTCCGTCCAGACTGTCGAAATCAATGCCGTCCTTTACCAGCATGGCAGCCAGTCCCGGTGCCTTTACCGCACTTGTCTTAGCATGCGGAATGGCAATGCCCTCGCCGATACCTGTGCTGCCCTCCTCCTCACGGCGCAGCACACAGGCTCTGTATTCATCCTTATCAAGCAGATTACCGCCGCTCTCCATCAGCGTAATCAAATGCTCCAGCGCTGCTGCCTTATCCTTAGGCTGCGCATTAAGGTCAATGCTTTCTACCTTCAGCAAATCAACTATTTTCATCTTATTTTTTGCCCCTTCTTTTTTATTTATTAGTCACGCCCTGTAAAATAATTTTATCAATATCCTCACGTGTTGCCAGCCAATCCTTAAACGCGCTTGCGCTGCCTGCGGCTACGCCCAGGCGCAGCGCCTCCTCATAATCCTGCGTTTTGAGATAGCCTGCCAAAAAGCCGGCCACCATACTATCGCCTGCTCCGACAGAGTTTACCAGCTTACCCTTCGGTGAAGCCATCATATGCTGCCTGCCATTTTCGTCCAACAGTACAGCACCATCCGCTCCACGCGAAACCAGCACATTACGTGCTCCCTGCTGCTGCAGCTTAAGCGCAGCAGCAAGAATATCCTCCTCATTCAGCAACGGTCCCAGGCCAAAGAACTCTCCTAATTCTTCATGGTTTGGTTTGATTAAAAACGGCTTATATTTCAGTACCTTGAGCAGCAAATCGCCGGTAGCATCTACCACAACCCGTGTGCAAGCAGGCTGCAGCAGCTCCAGAATCTGCTCATAAATATCATCCGGCAGCGAAGCGGGTATACTTCCTGCCAGCACCAAAATATCATCCTGCGTCAGTCCCTGCAGCTTGGTGAAAAGCTTTTGCAGCTCTTCCTTGCTCAGCTGAGGTCCCTGACCGTTAAGCGCCGTTTCCGAGTCCGAAATAATCTTCGTATTAATGCGCGAGTAGCCTTGACCGGCCTGAATAAAATCACAGCGGCAGCCTGCCTCCTGCAGCAGGCGTTCTATCTCTGCACCGCTAAAGCCGGCTGTAAAGCCCAAGGCTACCGATTGCAGCCCCAAATTTTGCAGCACCAGCGAAACATTGATTCCCTTGCCACCCGGATATATATTTTCTACTTGGGTGCGGTTAATCTCGCCTACCGCAAAATCATCAACCTTTACCACATAATCCAAGGAAGGGTTAAAGGTTACAGTGTAAATCAAAGCACAATCACCTCCGTATGCTGCTTATAAGGCTTAACGTTCAAGCCCTCCTGCGCAGCTGTAATAATAACGCCCTTGGACAAAGGGCCGAAGGACACGTTCGACAGTGCCTCAAACTTGCTGGCATCCGCCAATACATAGCATTTACGGCAATGCTCCATTGCCACGCGCTTATTCATGGCCTCCTCTATATCAGGAGTAGTGAAGCCCTCTTCCACCGTAATACCGTTGGTTCCGAAAAAGCCCTTGCTGAAATGATAATGCTGCAGGGAAGCAACCGCTTCCGTACCGATTACCGCATCAGTTGTCGCCTTTACACGTCCTGCAAGCAGCAGTGTTTTCAGGCCGCGCTGCGCCAGCTTCTGTGCCAACGTAATGCCGTTCGTTACATAAACAGCATCCTTCTCCGTCAGATAGGTTGCCAGCTGCTCGGTTGTCGAGCCCGCATCAAGAAAAATAAAATCGTTTGGACGCACCAGCGTTGCCGCATACGCAGCAATTGTACGCTTATCTTCAATGTTACGACTGTATTTTTCCTGCATATTGCGCTCCTGCACAGGCTCCGCCTCGCGCACGGCAGTCGCACCGCCATGCACCTTGCGTACCTTTCCTAAGCTGTCCAACTGTACCAAATCACGGCGGATAGTGGACTCAGAGGTTTCCAGAAGCCTTGCCAGCTCCGGTACTGTCGCCGCACCGTCACGCGTGACAATGCGAACAATTTCTTCAAATCTTTCTTGTGTTAGCATGAGCATCTCTCCTCTTGCAGATATTATATAACCATTTTCACGCAAAATCAATCATTTTTGAGCAAAAATCTGCATTTTTTTGAATTTTTTTTGCAGATTATCTTCAGCACTTCCAAGGCAAAGAAAAATGGATGCCTCTCCTATAGCAGAGAAGCATCCATCATAAAGTATCATTTATATAATTTTAAAAACAGTGCATAAAAGCGTCAGCTTATTTTACCAATGCACGCATTTCATCCGCAGTCAGAGTAAAGTATTCTTTTACGGTATAAAGCTCACGGCGACCGCGGCAATCAGCAAACAAAGCAACATCAACATCAGGAATATTTTCCATTGCTTCCTCTAAGCTCTTGCCGTTTTTGGCATAAGCCTCAAAGCGCAGGACAAATTTTTCGCCGGTACCTGCAGGAACCAGCATTGCTTCAAAATAATCATCCTCGCGCAGATAGCCCTCACGGTTAACCTTACCGCGCAGCAGCACATTACTATACTGCTCCTGCGGCAGATAAATACGCATATAAGCATCCAAAATAGTACCTTCCTGCTTGCCTACGTTATCAAAAGGTACCTCTAAGGAAAAATCAATTCTGTCAGCATATACCTTATCCAAAACAGCCTTAGTGCGCTGCTTTACC
>OLYB01002396.1_pt1 | contig 12923 bp, 10 predicted proteins | sample 1674481 | NCBI WGS metagenome assembly OLYB01 (sample SAMEA103958167, study PRJEB25191) | human gut metagenome
TGACGGAGGAGGCGCTCGCCTACATTGCGCAGGACGGATGTCTTTCCGCGACGATGGAACTTTTAATGAAAAAGATTCTTTTTTATTTAAAGAAGCGGGTGAAAGAGGAACTGCGTGTGGAATGCATTCTCTATGCGAACGGGTACGGCGAGCTTGCGAGAAGCGACGGTGCGGTAGAACTTCTGGAACGAATCCGCGGGGAAGAAGAACATTTGCAGTAACGCAGTTTAAGGAGGAAACGGTATGGTATATTTTGTCGGGGCGAATGATGATCGGGGGGCGATTCTGTAAAAATATAGATTATCGTTTCCAAGTTTTTACGATTTATTATACCTTTGCGAAACATTCAGTATAACACCAATGAACACAAAAATTCAGATTAAAGACCGTTTTTTCACTCCGTATATTTCACGGGACGAAATAGCGGCGGCAGTGGGACGTATCGCTTCGAAAATGAATCAAGATCTGGCCGGTAAGAATCCACTTTTTTTATGTGTGTTGAACGGCGCATTTGTTTTTGCAGCCGATCTTTTTCGTGAAATGACTATCGATTCCGAAATATCGTTTATCCGAATGAAGTCATACGAGGGTATGCACTCGACCGGAGAGGTGAAGCAAATATATGGGTTACAGCAAGATATCACCGGTCGTACGGTAGTTGTGGTAGAAGACATTGTCGATACGGGTTTTACCATTCAACAGTTATTGCAGCAATTGAATTCTCATAATCCGAAAGAGATAAAGGTCGCCACGTTGCTGTTTAAACCCGATTCCTTGAAATGTGATGTGAAGCCCGATTATGTAGCTCTTGAAATACCTCCTGCTTTTATAGTAGGGTATGGTCTCGATTACGATGAGCAGGGGCGTAATTTAAAGGATATTTATGTGGTGTCGGAATAAGAAATAAGAGGTTTAATAGGTTAATATAAGGTAAAATGTTGAATGTAGTTATTTTTGGCGCTCCGGGTTCGGGAAAGGGAACTCAGAGCGAGAGAATCATCGAAGAATATGGGCTGTTTCATATTTCTACGGGAGATGTATTGCGTGAACAGATAGCCCGGGGTACTGAATTGGGAAAAACCGCCGATTCGTATATTTCTAAGGGGCAGTTGATTCCTGACGAGTTGATGGTGGATATTTTGGCGCATGTGCTCGATTCTCATGAGGAATCCAAGAAAGGGGTTATATTCGACGGTTTTCCTCGGACTATCGCTCAGGCCGAGGCCTTGACTCGGATGCTTGCCGAACGCAATGCCCAAGTAGATGTTGTCTTGGGGCTTGAAGTGGAGGAGGAAGAATTGATCGACCGTTTGTTGAAGCGGGGACAAGTATCGGGCCGTAGCGATGACAACTTGGAAACGATACAAAAGCGGCTCGATGTGTATCACAATCAGACAAAACCGTTGAAGGATTTTTATCAAAAAGAGAAAAAATATCATGAGAATACATTATTTATCATTAGAACCATTGAAAAAGAAACCATTACCCATAAAAACAAATGGTCTTCTGATTTGGATATAAAATAAAAAGTTATAACTTTACGGCGCAGGAAAACAGAAAACACTCAAAGCAATCAATATAATTGGAAAAACAAAGTACATTAAAACAATATGTATTGCCGTTTATACGGGTCAATACTATAATGATATGTGGATGGGTAATAATCGTTCTTCTATTCAAAATGAGCAAAATGGAAATGACAACTTGCTTATCAAGGCAATACGGCATTCTCATTCTGTTCGGAATCAGTGCATTTGTTTATTTCCTGTGGATTTATTGCCCTTATTTCAACAAATTATACCGGAACTCGGAAAGGAATGACAACATAGGCCTGCCGTTGGCTTCATTAGGAATGGCTCTCTGCATGTTCACATTTGCAAAAGAACAATACCTGTATGCATTCACGCTCTATATAGCTTCAACCACTGTTTTTGTACTTTTACTATACTGGGATTTATACAAAATCAGACAAAGAAAACAGAAAAGAAAAAGAGAAAAGACACGGAGAAAATCATAACAGAAACAATGACCGTTAATTAAGAAAAGAAGAGTACGAAGAACTTTTTCCTAACCAGAACTTTTCTCTCTTATTTCGCGTTTATATGAATGATAAAACATAAAACTATGAGCGTAAAAGAACAATACTGGAGATATTCACTTATTGCTATCATTATCGTACTTGGCATTGTCCTGTTTCAGCAAATCACCCCTTTCTTAGGCGGACTGCTGGGAGCACTGACCATCTATATCCTTGTCAGAAAACAGATGATACGCCTTACCACAAAACGAAAAATGAAACGGAGCACTGCCGCTCTGCTGATCACGACCGAAGCCGTCTTCTTCTTCCTGATACCTATTTCATTGGTAGTATGGATGTTGGTCGACAAACTGCAAAACCTCAACCTCGATCCGCAATCCATCATTGCTCCTATCGAAGAAATAGCCGGAATCATCAAAAGTAAAACAGGCTATGACGTATTGGGCAGTGATACGACCTCGTTTATCGTATCCGCCCTTCCCCGCATCGGGCAAGCCGTAATGGGAGGGATCAGCAGCTTTGTCATCAATCTGTTCGTACTGGTCTTCGTTTTGTATTTCATGCTGATCGGCGGTATAAAGATGGAAGCATATGTCAATGCCATCCTGCCTTTTAATGCAACCAATACGGAACACGTGATACATGAGATCAATATGATTGTCCGATCCAATGCCATAGGTATTCCTCTTTTAGCCGTCATACAAGGAGGAGTTGCCATGATCGGCTATTTCATATTCGGAGCCCCCAATGCATTGTTGCTCGGTTTCCTCACCTGTTTCGCCACGGTTATCCCAATGGTGGGTACAGGCTTGATCTGGTTCCCCGTCGCCGTCTATATGGCCCTGACCGGAGACTGGCCCAATGCCATCGGGCTGGCAGCCTACGGTGGTATTATCGTCTCGCAACTCGATAACCTGATACGCTTTATCCTACAAAAGAAGATGGCCGACACTCATCCGCTCATTACTATTTTCGGGGTAGTCATCGGCCTGTCGTTGTTCGGATTCATGGGAGTGATCTTCGGACCGTTACTGCTTTCCTTGTTCTTCCTGTTTGTCGATATGTTCAAAAGAGAATATCTCGACACACGAAAATAACCGCTTGGCAAAGCATGTATCCTACCGAAAATTTGCGTACTTTTGTATCCTAAAAACGACATTACATCAATGGAAGCATTTACATTCAGTATGGCAGAACTGATATTATTATCAGTGGCAGGAGTTTTTCTGATTATCCAATACATTTACTATCTGGGAATTTACAACCGAATACATATGCGGAATATCACCGACCGGAAAAACGAACTGCACTTCACAAAGGAACTTCCTCCCCTGTCGGTCGTGATCTGTGCACGTAACGAATCAGAAAATCTGCGCCGTTTCCTTCCGGCTATCCTGGAACAAGATTATCCGCAGTTTGAAGTAATCGTCATCAATGACGGCTCTACGGATGAAAGCGAAGCCGTACTGTCCGCTTTTGAAGAAAAATACCAACACCTGTATCACAGTTTCACTCCGGACAGCGCCCGGTATATCAGCCGTAAAAAACTGGCACTGACATTGGGTATCAAGGCAAGCAAACATGACTGGCTGGTGTTCACCGAAGCCAACTGCCAGCCCGCAAGCAATCAATGGCTGCGCCTGATGGCCCGTAACTTTACTCCGCATACCCAAATCGTATTGGGATACAGTGGATATGAACGTGGCAAAGGATGGCTGCACAAACGAATATCGTTCAATACCTTGTTTACTTCACTGCGCTATTTAGGCTTTGCCCTTGCCGGAAAGCCTTACATGGGATTGGGACGAAACCTCGCTTACAGAAAAGAACTTTTTTTCAAACAAAAAGGATATTCCACGCACTTGAACCTGCAACGGGGAGAAGACGACCTGTTCATCAATCAGATAGCCAATACAGAAAATACCCGGGTGGAAACCAATGCCCGTGCCATCATGAGAATGCAACCCATAGAGAGATACAAGGACTGGAAAGAAGAAAGAGTAAGCTATATGGCTACGGCACGTTACTACAAAGGTGTCCAACGCTATCTGCTGGGCTTCGAGACATGTTCCCGCCTGCTGTTCTATATGGCTTGTATAGCCGGTATCGTATTCGGAATCATCCACTCGCACTGGCTGGTAGCCGGTATCGCTTTCTTTATCTGGCTGTTGCGTTATACCGTGCAAGCCATCGTCATCAATAAAACAGCAACCGATCAGGAAGAAAACCGCCATTATTACTTCTCCCTGCTCCTATTCGACCTGCTGCAGCCTTTACAAACCCTCCAATTCAAGCTTTACCGCCTATATCGCGGTAAAGGAGACTTCATGAGACGTTAGAGGTACTCAATGCAAGAAACTTTTATCAGATATTTTATGAAAAACAAAATTTTAATTATGACTGTCCTATTAATAGGACTATTGAGCTGCCAGAATCAAAAACCTGCCGAAAACGGTTCGTTTACGACAGCATCTTACAATCTTCGTTATGCCAATGCAGAAGATTCTGCCGCAGGCAATGGCTGGGGAAAACGTTATCCCGTGATGGCCAAACTGATACAATACCACAGTTTCGACATTTTCGGTACTCAAGAAGGATATATCCGGCAACTGGAAGACATGAAAGCCGCTTTACCGGGATATGAATATATCGGCGTAGGGCGTAATGACGGCAAAGAAGCAGGAGAACATTCGGCTATATTCTATCGTACGGATAAATTCGATCTTATTAAAAAAGGAGATTTCTGGCTTTCGGAAACACCCGATACGGCAAGTATCGGATGGGATGCGGTATTGCCCCGTATTTGTAGCTGGGGACACTTCAAATGCAAAGATACCGGATTCGAATTCCTTTTCTTCAATCTGCATATGGATCACATCGGAAAAAAAGCGCGGGTGGAAAGTGCCTTCCTCGTACAGGAGAAGATGAAAGAACTCGGAGCCAATCTGCCGGCTATCCTCACAGGAGATTTCAATGTAGACCAGACACACAGTTCCTATAAAGCATTAGTAAGCAATGGAGTGTTGAAAGACTCTTATGAATCCGCAGATTTCCGCTATGCAACCAACGGAACTTTCAACAGCTTCGATCCGAACAACTTTACAGAAAGCCGCATCGACCATGTATTCGTATCGCCGTTATTTAAAGTAAAGAAATACGGGGTATTGACAGATACTTACAGAAGCACTAAAGCCACAGGTACGGAAAAAGCAAATGTCAAGGACTGCCCGGAAGAGATCTCCATTGAAAGTTATGAAGCACGTACACCGTCGGATCATTTCCCGGTCAAAGTAGAACTGGAATATTAACAATCGTAATATCCTGTCAGAACAGATCCGGCCCTCCTGTTATTCGTATCGCATGGAGCTGGCCGGATTTATCTTGGTAATCAGATAAGAAGGCCCCAACAACATTAGTACAGAAGCAAGCAAGGTACCGGCATTGATGAGCAGAAAAAGCCAAACATTAAAAGAGACAGGTACCGAATCGACATAATAACTTTCGGGATCCAATTTGAAAAGATGAAACTGTGACTGTATGAGACAGAATACCAATCCGATAGCATTTCCCCAAATCATCCCCTTGCCTATCAGGAATACCGAAAACCAAAGAAACACTTTACGGATCGTAAGGTTATTCGCTCCCAAAGCTTTCAGGATACCGATCATGTTGGTACGTTCGATAATAATAATCAGCAAACCGGAAATCATGGTAAAGCCTGCTACCCCGATCATCAGAATCAAAATCACCCACACATTCAGATCGAGCAAGCCAAGCCACTCGAATATCTGAGGATTGGACTCCTCTATATTCTGCACAAAATATACACCGCCATATTTATCCGCCCGGTTATCCGTGCTTTCGGCCACCTCATAGGTGATGTCTGGCAAACGGTCATAATCCTTCACTTGCAACTCCGCACCGCTCACTTGATCGGGTTTCCAATTATTCAACCGGTTTACGGTATATAAATCCGTCAGCAGGAACAGGTTATCATATTCCGAAAAGTTAGTCTGATAAATCCCGGTAACGGTCAACGGACGAACCCGCACATTGTCCTGGATATAATAAGTAAATATCTTATCCCCCAATTTTAGCTTCAGCTTATCGACAAGTGCTTTTGATATGACCACCTGTCCGGTGGCAGCCGAATCGCTGAAAGCCGGAATCTCACCTTCCAACAGATTGTCACGAAAAAACGTGGCATCAAACTCCGGCCCTACTCCTTTCAGAACCATTCCTTGGAAAGCATCGTCCGTCTTAATCATCCCCGGCTTTGTGGAGTAACGCTGCACATGCTTTATGTCCGGATTAGCCGCCAAAGCAGCCAACATACTGTCACCCACCACCACAGGATGAGTTTCGTATGACCGGACAGCATCGAAATTAGTAATCTGGATATGAGACCCGAAACCGGTCACCTTATTACGCACCTCCCTCTTAAATCCAATCACTACGGCCACCGTAATGATCATCACTGCCAAACCAATAGCAATCCCCACCATAGCGATGAGAACAGCCGGCCGCGATACCTGTTTCCCACCATCGGTATCACGATAAAGGCGACGAGCTATGAAGAGGGGAAAAGACATAGAAAATAGTGATTAGCGGGTTAGTGATAATTGATTAGCAATTCGAGTGACTGACGGAGTATCACCAATTCACTTCTATTTATTCCGTCTTCCCCGGATATGCCTCCAACGCCTTTTTAAGCACAAAGAGCGCGCGGTTCAAGTCTTCTTTCTTTAAGACATAGGCGATACGGACTTCATTCCGTCCGGCTCCGGGAGTAGTATAAAAACCGGAAGCAGGGGCCATAAAAACTGTCTGGCCTTCGTATTCGAAATCGGAAAGACACCAGGCACAGAATTTATCCGAATCGTCTACTGGCAACTTGGCTACAGTATAAAACGCTCCCATCGGAATAGGAGAATATACACCCGGAATACGGTTCAGACCGTCAATCAGGCATTTACGACGTTCCACATATTCATCATAGGTATCACGCAGATAATCTTCATTGGCATCCAATGAAGCCTCAGCAGCAATCTGACCGATCAAGGGAGGACTCAGACGGGCCTGGCAGAATTTCATCACAGCATCACGTATCTCCTTATTTTTCGTGATCAAGGCACCGATACGGATACCACATTCAGAATAGCGTTTCGATACCGAGTCGATGAGCACCACATTGTTTTCAATGCCTTCGAGATGACAGGCAGAAATGTAAGGAGAACCGGTATAGATAAATTCACGGTAAACTTCATCGGAGAAGAGGAAAAGATCGTATTTCTTCACCAGATCACGTATCTGATTCATCTCTCTGCGAGTATACAAATACCCGGTAGGATTGTTCGGATTACAAATCAAGATCGCTTTGGTACGCTCGTTGATCAGTTCTTCGAACTTCTCTACCTTAGGCAAGGAAAAGCCCTCTTCGATGGTAGTGGCAATGGTACGTATTTTTGCTCCGGCAGAGATGGCAAAAGCCATGTAATTGGCATATGCCGGTTCGGGTACAATAATTTCATCACCCGGATTCAGACAGGAAAGGAATGAAAAAAGCACCGCTTCCGAACCTCCGGAAGTGATAATTATATCATCAGCCGTCAGGTTGATATTGAACTTTGCATAATATCCTACCAATTTCTCCCGGTAGCTGCGATATCCCGCACTCGGGCTATACTCCAATACTTTACGGTCAATATTACGTATGGCATCAATCGCGACCTGAGGTGTGGGCAGATCCGGCTGTCCGATGTTCAGGTGAAACACATGTACCCCTCTTTGCTTTGCTGCATCAGCCAAAGGAGCCAGCTTTCTGATAGGAGATGCAGGCATCTCGTTTCCGCGAATGGATATTGTTGGCATAATGTTATTTACTTATTTATCGATTTACTATTTTTAATTAGAGAGGGCAAATGTACACAATAAATCGGACACAGAGACATAAAAACTTTAAAAACCTTATCAAGGGTAAAAACGTTATGGTATTATGAAAAGAAAGCTATACATTTGTCATATACAAAACCCAAAACAATACCATAATGACCATAAACCTCATTACGTTTGCGTCACTACTACACAAACAGGCTTCTGCACTCAATTCGCACGAAGTGATATTGAATGAATTAGAGAAATATTTCACGGTCCGGTTTGTTAATTATGAGGATATCGACAAGCTGAGCAATGATGATTTCAAAATCATCTTCATAGCCACCGGCGGAGTAGAAAGACTGGTTATACAACATTTTGAATCTCTCCCCCGCCCTGCCATCCTTCTGGCAGACGGCATGCAAAACTCACTCGCAGCAGCGCTTGAAATATCTTCCTGGCTCCGTAACCGGGGTATGAAAAGCGAAATTCTCCACGGAGAACTCCCATCCATCATAAAACGTATACAGATTTTATATAATAACTTCCAGGCACAACGTTCTTTGTACGGAATGCGCATAGGCGTTATCGGAACACCCTCTTCATGGCTCGTAGCCAGCAATGTAGATTATTTGCTGGCCAAGCGTCGCTGGGGAGTGGAATACATCAATATCCCCCTCGAACGGGTGTACAAAATTTACGAACGCATCAATGACAATGAGGTGGGTGCTTCCTGCGCTGCCGTCGCTTCGCAGGCACTGGCTTGCCGGGAGGGGACTCCGGAAGACATGCTAAAAGCAATGCGTCTCTACCGGGCCGTGAAAAGAATATGCAAAGAAGAAAAGCTGAGTGCAGTCACTTTAAGTTGTTTCAAGATAATAGAGCAGATCGGCACTACCGGCTGTCTGGCATTGGCTATGCTGAACGATGAAGGTATCCTTGCCGGATGTGAGGGTGACCTGCAATCCATATTCACGTTGTTAGCAGCCAAAGCATTGACCGGAAAGGCCGGATTTATGGCTAATCCTTCCATGATCAATGCCCGAACCAATGAGATTATTCTGGCTCACTGTACCGTTGGATTAAAACAGACGGAAAAGTATGTGATCCGTAATCATTTTGAAACGGAAACAGGGATCGGTATTCAAGGAATTTTGCCTACAGGAGACGTCACCATCCTAAAATGTGGTGGAGAATGCCTGGACGAATATTATCTTTCCACAGGCACACTCACCGAAAATACGAACTATATCAATATGTGCCGCACACAGGTACGCGTCAAACTGGATACACCTGCCGATTATTTCTTAAAGAACCCGTTAGGAAATCATCACATCCTGATACACGGAAATTATGAGACGGTACTCAATGAGTTCCTGCAAGCTAACTCCTGTAAAAGAACGGAATAGAGAGGAAAGAATCAGACGCTTCCCCAAAAATCTTCTCATCCCTACTGACCCCAAAAAAGAGACCGTTCATATACTTGCCAATATACAAGTATTATGAATGGTCTCTTCTTTTATCTTGGATGATCTCTCTTTTTGAAATGACGGAAGAAACTGAATTTATTCTTCCATTACCCACTCCTCTATATTTCTGGCCTTACTACTAAAACTCACACCTATCTTGAACAGCCGTCGAGGATCATTTTGAAAAGATTGCCCGTAACGTTTCTCATTGATTTGCGCCAAAGCCTCTGCAGCCGTAGCGTCCTGTTTGAATTCCATAAGGTAGATATAATGATCGGTTGTCAGCACCAAGTCCACACGCCCCCGGTTCGTATGGTATTCCACCCGAACATAAAAGCCCATCATCTTGAACACGATAAAAAGCACGTTCTGAAAAAACAACTCCACATTACGTTGCGGCTCCTGACCGACAATCACCTCGTAGGGAGCATCCGCAAAGAAGCTCTGCAGACGACGGAAAAAACCGTCCACTTTCGCATGTTCCACCTCAGATACAAACTTGCGGATTTCAAACGGTGCTTCAGATTCACTCTTGTCTGTATAGAAAGGCATCAGATAATTCAAAAAGCCTTCCTCTACTTCCTGATTAGGATAATCCAACGTATAAAGTCTAAAACGGCTGTCGTAATCCTTTATAGTCAGATATCCGCTCTGATAGATAACAGGAATGGGATGAGTACCTTCCGAATCGATACTGTCCAGCACATCTGCCGTAACCTCCACTCCCTGAATTTCTTCCAACCGGTAATTATGCTTTTTCAGCAGGTAAACCAAGTAAGAGGGAGTACCTGTAGCAAACCAGTAATTGCCGAATGCCATAGAGTCGAACGTATTGAGCAGACTGAAAGGATTATAGATACCGGGAGTGTTGAAATTAAAATGATAGCCGTCATAACGTTTCTTCATTTCAAGGCACACGCTATCATAATCCATATTCTGCGCTTCGGCAAGAAGATGCAGGTCTTTGTCAAAATACTGATGCAGTTCTTCATCCGTGATACCGCAAATATCGTTATAATCACGACGCATGGAGATATCCTTCAAGTTGTTCAAGTCACTGAACACACTCACTTTTCCAAACTTCGTGACTCCTGTCAGAAATCCTAACTTGATGTAGCCGTCCATACTTTTCAACACACCATAGAAAGGCTTCAAGGTATTACAGAACTCCTTTTGCAATTCAGGATTACCGATGGCCTGCAACATAGGCTTGTCATATTCGTCCACCAGAATAGCGACACGATGTCCCGTCTTTTCCACAGCACGCTCTATGACACCGGCAAAACGCAAGGCAATCGTACGTTCCGATTTGTTGGCGCCATAAAGCTCTTCCCATTTGGCAACGTTCTTTTCCAGCATGTCATCCAGACTTCCGGGTATGTCATATTTGCCGATATTCAAGTCGAGATGAAAGACCGGACGCACCGTCCAATTCTCCTCCAACTGTTCTATCGCCAACCCTTTAAACAGTTCACGTTTTCCTAAAAAATAGGCTTCAAGGGTGGAAATCAGCAGACTTTTACCGAAGCGGCGCGGACGACTCAGAAAATAGTAACTGCCGGTGGTCACCAGCCGATGTACCCATGCGGTCTTGTCCACATAGACATAACCGTCTTTGCGCAGCTTCTCAAAATTCTGTATGCCAATAGGATAAATTCTTTTTTCCATATATTTTTATTCTCTATAAAGATAGGCATTTCCTGTTTACTTTCAATCTTTCCACCGGAAATGATTGGCCTTTTTCTCTTTCACTTTGCCAAATCACATTCCACCCACTTTCCCTGATGCATCTCCATCACCGTACTGAATCCTGCACGTTTCAAAGCCGCCAGCGCTTCCGGACGTCCGGCATTGATTTTTTCGGGATAATGGGCATCACTATTCACCATCACACGGATACCCAATTCTTTCAACAACGGAAAGTAACGTTCGTTCGGAAAAAATGTGCCGTAAAGATGATAAGCCTTGGAATTGATTTCAACCATATACCCTTTTTTTGCGATCCGGGCGAAATAATCCTGCATCAGTTTCTCATACCACGGTTCGTCCAACAGGCCGGGACGATAGCAAGCCGAATTATAATGCATCTTGTCCGCATGCCCTAAAATATCAAAACCACCCAACTCGATCATGCGAAGCTGACGGTCGTAATAAAGACGGATCACCCGATCGAGATCGCCGCCGAAATGCCCGTCTACTATCTTACGGAATACTTCGGGAGCCACATCGACATCCACCACTTCTCCTTTGTCATTATACAACAGATGCACGGAACCGATGCGATAATCCAACGGCAATTCCCGGAAACGGGAAACCGACGGATTGCTCTCTTCATTCAGATAATCGATTTCCAGGCCGACATAAAATTCGATCTTGCCGGCATACTTCTCCCTTACCCGGCGAAACTCCTCTAAATAGTCCTCCATACTGTCCCATTCCATCGTCCATGCAGTGGGAAAAGGCAACGGCGCATGTGATGAAACACCATACGATGTAAATCCTTCACTGATGGCAAAGCGGATGAAAGAGTCCATATCGGCACGTCCGTCACAATAAAGGCAATGGCTATGATAGTTCGTCAGGTTCATGATTCTATTTCGCTTAATTCCAACCAACGCATAGTTTTCTCATCAATCAGATCATTCACTTCGGGCAGGCGTTTCGACTTCTCCGTAAGCTCGTCTACAGAAAGCGTACCACTGCAAAGCTGCTCTTCAATAAGCGCTTTCTCTGTTTCCAGCTCTGCTATCTCCTTTTCCAACTGCTCGAATTCACGTTTCTCCTTGAAACTCATTTTACGTTTTTCATTCAGGCGCACACGTGCAGTCTTCTCTTCCTGGGATTTCTCGGTCTCTTTCTCCTTCTGGGACTTGGCTTCTTTCCAATCACGATAATCGCTATAATTTCCGGGGAAATCACGAATATCTCCCTGACCGTTGAATACTAACAGGTGATCTACCACCTTATCCATGAAATAGCGGTCGTGAGACACCACAATCACACATCCTTTAAAGTTCTGAAGATACTCTTCAAGAACATTCAGTGTAATGATATCGAGGTCGTTGGTCGGTTCATCCAGTACCAGAAAATTCGGGTTACGCATCAGTACGGTGCACAGATACAACCGCCGACGCTCTCCCCCGCTCAGTTTATAGACATAGCTGTGTTGGGTTTCGGGAGTAAACAGGAAATGTTGCAAAAATTGTGAAGCAGTCAATTTCTTACCGTTACCTAATTCGATAACCTCCGCGATGTCCTGCACCACGTCGATCACCTTCATCTGTTCGTCAAACTGCAACCCGTCCTGAGAGTAATAACCGAAACGAACCGTTTCGCCTATATCCACCGTACCGCTATCGGGCTGTACCTCTCCCATCAGTATCTTGATAAAAGTAGATTTCCCTGTCCCGTTATTGCCGACAATACCCATCTTTTCATAACGGGCAAAAATGTAAGAGAAATCATCCAATATCTTCAGATCACCAAAACTCTTATAAAGATGATCCGCTTCGAATATCTTGCTGCCAATATAGGATGCCTTT
>OLYB01002409.1_pt1 | contig 12880 bp, 10 predicted proteins | sample 1674481 | NCBI WGS metagenome assembly OLYB01 (sample SAMEA103958167, study PRJEB25191) | human gut metagenome
AACGCTGGCATCAGGCGCGGCGCAAAATATCGTTACGTTCCAAAACGAGCGCACGGTGCCGTACTGGCTGGACGGCGACAACTTCTGCGTCAACGTCTTTGCGTCGTCGACACAGAACTAAAGAAGGGAGACAGGCAGTATGTACAACCCCAAACACAGTACGCCGCGCAGGCCCGGCAGACCGCTGAGCAGCCGGAAAGCGCTGTTTGCGCTTGTCTCGGTCCTTGTCCTCGTCTTTGCCGCGGTCGGCGTGACCGTCGCCTATCTGCAAACGCAAACCGACCCGCTGAAGAACGAATTCACGCCGGCGAAGGTGTCCTGCGATGTAGAAGAAACGTTCGACGGTAACGTCAAAAGCGACGTCAGCATCCGAAACACTGGCGACACCGACGCATTCATCCGCGTCGCCATCGTCGCAAACTGGGTGCGAACCGACGACAACGACAACAGCAAGGTTACGTCGGTACACGCGCAGAAGCCGGTTGCCGGCGAGGATTACACGCTCGCGCTGGCTGACGATTTCAAAGAGAACTGGCTTCAAGACGGCAACGACTTCTATTATTACAAGAACGCCGTCAAGCCGAATGAAGCCACGGATACTCTGATTAAAGAGTGCACACTGATAGGCGAAGCGCCCGCAGGGTACAAGCTGGCGGTGGAAATCGTCGCCTTGCCCTCCTCGATCAGGGTCTGCGCATTGCCGAGCCATACATCCGTACCGTGGGACAGACCGGAGATACGGATCAGATCCGAAAACTCCTGCGGCTTGGCATCGATAACCATCTGCATGGCGAACTCTGTACCAAACTCCGGAATACCGAGACATCCAAGCGGGATCCCGCCGATATCCTCCGGCGTAACACCAAGCGCTGACGTATTTTTAAACAAAGACATGACCGCCTCATCATCAAGCGGGATCGTAACCGGATCGATTCCCGTTAAGTCCTGCAACATACGGATCATGGTCGGATCATCGTGCCCGAGAATATCGAGTTTCAACAGGTTGTGGTCGATCGAGTGGTAATCAAAATGTGTGGTGACTGTCGCAGTCGTCATATCGTTTGCCGGATGCTGTACCGGGGTAAAAGTATTGATCTCCTCTCCCACCGGAAGTACAACGATACCTCCCGGATGCTGTCCGGTCGTTCTGCGGACGCCGACACATCCCTGTACGATACGGTCGATCTCACAGTTTCTCTTGTGGATGCCGCGCTCCTCGTAATAATTCTTGATATAACCAAATGCCGTTTTATCGGCAAGTGTACCGATCGTACCGGCACGGAAGGTCTGTCCGTAACCGAAAATAACCTCACAGTACGCATGCGCTTTACTCTGGTACTCACCGGAGAAGTTCAAGTCGATATCCGGCTCCTTATTTCCCTTGAATCCAAGGAATGTCTCAAACGGGATATCAAATCCGTCCTTGACTAGTTTTTCGCCGCAGACCGGACAAATCTTATCCGGCATATCACAGCCGCTCCTGCCGGAAAATGCCTTGACCTCCGGCGAATCAAAATCACTGTATTTACAATTTGGGCAGCGATAATGTGCCTGGAGCGGATTGACCTCCGTGATACCGGACATTGTCGCCGCAAAGGACGAACCTACTGAACCACGCGATCCTACCAGATATCCATCCTCGTTTGACTTCCATACCAGTTTCTGTGCAATGATGTACATAACCGCATATCCGTTGGAAATAATAGAGTTCAACTCACGATCCAGACGCTCCTTTACGATTGCAGGAAGCTCTTCGCCATACATACTGTGTGCCTTGGTATAACAGATATCACGCAGCATCTGGTCAGAATTTTCGATGACCGGCGGACATTTATCCGGGCGCACAGGTGCGATCTTCTCACACATATCCGCGATCTTGTTCGGGTTAGTAATGACGACTTCCTCCGCTTTTGCCGAGCCAAGATATTCAAATTCCTTTAGCATCTCCTCTGTCGTCCGAAGGTAAAGCGGCGCCTGGTCATCCGCATCCTTAAATCCTTTTCCCGCCATGATGATACGGCGGTAAATCTCATCCTCCGGGTCAAGGAAATGCACGTCACAGGTCGCAACAACCAGTTTTCCAAACGTTTCTCCCAGTTTTACAATACGGCGGTTGATATCCTGCAGTTCCTCGATCGTGCTGACGGATTCTTTGTCGCTTTTTAACATAAACTCATTATTGCCAAGCGGCTGGATTTCTAAATAATCATAAAATTTTACCAGTCTTATGATTTCCTCCTCCGGCCGTCCACCCACGATTGCACGGTAGAGTTCTCCCGCCTCACATGCTGATCCAAGCAGCAATCCTTCACGGTATTTTACAAACTCACTCTTTGGAATACGCGGTCTCTTGTTATAGTAGGTCAGATGTGACAGAGAAATCAGACGGTACAGATTGATGCGCCCGATATCGTTTGTCGCAAGAATGATCGCATGATAAGTGTTCATTTTCATGATGGTCTCCGGCGAAGCCTGTCCCATCTGGTTGACCTGATCTAAGGTTTCCATGCCACGGTCGTGAAGCATCTTTACAAATTTTACAAAGATCTCCGCCGTACATCCCGCATCATCCACGGCACGGTGGTGATTCTCCAGAGAAACTCCCAGCGCTTTTGCTACAGTATCGAGTTTAAAACGGTTTAACTGTGGCAGCAAAATTCGTGCTAAAGCAACCGTATCAATGATCGTAAACTCTTTCTCGATTCCCTGTCTCTCACAGTTTTTGATGATAAAACTCATATCAAAATCTGCATTGTGTGCGACCATGATTGCATCCCCACAGAACTCCATAAACTGTGGCAGGATCGTCTCTATCTTCGGTGCATCGATCACCATATCGTCTCGGATGGAAGTCAGTTCCTCGATCCGGTACGGGATCGGCACTTCCGGGTTGACGAACGTAGAAAAACGTTCTGTGATCTCGCCGTGCACCACTTTCACTGCACCGATCTCTATGATCTTATTTTTATCCGGCGAAAATCCGGTCGTCTCAAGGTCAAACACCACATAGGTATCATCGAGATTCTGGTTTTTTGAGTTGGTGATGATATCCTTTAAATCATCCACCAAATATGCCTCCACACCATAGATCACCTTGAAGTCATCATCCGGTGAGATCGCATGGTTTGCATCCGGGAACGCCTGTACATCCCCATGGTCGGTGATAGCAATCGCCTTATGACCCCATTTCATCGCACGCTTTACGATATCTTTTACCTCAGAGACACCATCCATATCGCTCATCTTGGTATGACAGTGAAGCTCTACGCGTTTCTCCGGGCTCGTATCCATACGGACTGAGGTAAAATCCGGGATTTTTTTGATGCCGACGATCGAACCTATCGTAAGCTCACTGTCAAATTTGTCGATGGTCGTGACGCCTTTGATCTTTAGGAAAGCACCTTTTTTCACCCCCTCAAGCAATTCCGGAAGCTGGTCATTTCTGGTAAAAATCTTTAAAACAATGGAGTCCGTGAAATCCGTGACTGACATGATCACGATCGTTTTTTCATTACGGATCTCTCTCGTCTCAAGTGTCATGACCTGACAGCGTATCGTAACCTCTCCCATCTCCCCGACAATCTTCTCGATTGGGATCGTCTCATCTTCAAAATCTTTTCCATAGAGCACATCCGGGTTATCTGATTTTTTATATCCACCGTAGGATCCGCCATCATATTTTTTGCGGAATTCTTTTTTACCAAACGAATTTTCTCCCTTTCCGTTCGCGTTTCCTGCATTATTTCCTGCAGCAGATTCTTTTGAATGATTTTGTTCCTTTGCGGCAGTTTTCATGGATGTATCAGCCGTCTGTACTTCTTCCGCCTTTGCCGGTGCACTCTCCTCATGAAGCTGTACACGTTTTAAAATATTTTTGATTTCAAACTGGATCTGTAAATCACTGTTTTTCTTGTGTTTGCTCTCTTTTGGTTCCTCAAAAGCAAGTTCTACGGAAAGGTCTAGTCCACAGCGTTCACACACCACTTTCTCTAAAAATTCAACGATCTCATGTGATCTGGTCTGTGCAATGATCGTGTTTTCAAGAGTCAGGAGCAGATGGGAATCTCCTGTAAACTCCATTTTGGCGGAGCGCAGCAGATTATATTCCATCAGACTGTAATTTTTTAATTCCTCTAAAATACTGTCCTTATACAGATCCATCAGTTTTTCTGCAGTATACTGCTCTGACAACTGATATTTTTCAATGACTTTAACGTCCATATGCCGGTTTTTAAAAATCTGATCATGTATGTTTTTTTCCAGCTGATAGATATTCTTTTTATGGATAAGACGTGTTCCATTTAAATAGATACGGATATGATCTTTCTCATGATTCATTCCGACCCTGGTAACTTCCGTCTCTGATAACAGTTTTTTCATATCTCCATTCACTTCCAGTGTCGGAAATACATCAAAAAACATTTTTGTCATGTTTTACCCAACTCCAACTTACTTAATTGTTGCTTGTTCACACATTCCGTGTGACCAGTAACACCTAATTTTCATTCCAGTGCAGCAGTTCATAGCGAAGGCTCTCTAACAGTTCGGATTCCGGCACTTTCTTGTAGACCTCTCCATGTTTGATGATCAGTCCTTCCCCGATACCTCCGGCAATTCCGATATCCGCCTCTTTTGCCTCACCCGGTCCGTTGACCACACAGCCCATAACGGCAACTTTGATGTCTAACGGGATATCGGCAACCATATTTTCGACCTGGTTTGCAAGTCCGATCAGATCGATCCTGGTTCTTCCACAGGTCGGACAGGATACGACCTCAATACCGCCCTTGCGCAGTCCTAATGTCTTTAAGATCAGCTTTGCGGATTTGATTTCCTCTAACGGATCTCCGGTCAGTGAAACACGGATCGTATCACCGATGCCCTGATGTAAAATCAGTCCAAGTCCGATTGCGGATTTGATATTTCCACTGATGATCGTTCCGGCTTCGGTGATGCCTACATGCAGCGGGTGATCAGTTTTTTCTGCGATCAGCTCATGTGCTTTCACACACATCATAACGTCCGAGGATTTGATGCTGATAACAAGGTTATCGTATCCCATATCCTCAATCATTTTTACTTTATCCAGCGCACTCTCAACGATTCCTTCTGCCGTCACGCCATGGTATTTTTCTACCAGATCTTTTTCTAAAGAACCACTGTTGACACCGACACGAATCGGGATCTGCCGCTCTTTTGCCGCATCCACGACCGCCTGTACGCGCTCTCTGCTTCCGATGTTTCCCGGATTGATACGGATCTTATCTGCACCGTGCTCGATTGCTGCGATCGCCAGACGGTAATCAAAATGAATATCTGCCACGACCGGGATCTCCACCTGTTTTTTGATCTCTGTCAATGCTTCGGCAGCTTCCATTGTCGGCACTGCACATCTTATGATATCACAGCCTGCTGCCGCAAGTTTATTGATTTGTGCCACTGTCGCAGCGATGTCCTCTGTCTTTGTATTTGTCATTGACTGAATCAGGATCGGATTACCGCCCCCGATCACTTTCGAACCGATTTTTACTGTTTTTGTTTTCACTGTACTTTCACCTCTACATGAAAATTTTTCGAATATCGTTAAACATTACAACCACCATCAAAAGCATTAAAAGCATAAGTCCTATAAAATGCACCATGCCCTCTTTGTCCGGATCAACCTTTTTCCCCCGGATCGCCTCAACGATCAGAAACACCAGTCGTCCACCGTCCAATGCCGGAAGCGGCAGCAGGTTCATAACACCAAGGTTTGCCGAGATCAGAATACAGATATAGAGCATTTGTAAAAATGCCGCATAATAACCGTAGGAAACACTCTCCTCATAGCTGTCACCGATCGCATCGACAAGCCCGACCGGACCACTCATATCATTTAAGGTAACACCGCCTGTGGCAAGCATTTTTAAGCTTCCAAACGTCGTATCGATCCAGTATTTTACCTCATATCCACTGTACAGAAGATTCTTAAACACATTTCCTTTCTCCACTTCACCGCCGACAAAACCATAGCGGTATCTGCCAAGTTCTTCATCATACAGCGGTGTCAGCTCTGCCGTATATCTTTTTCCGTCACGCTCATAAGTCACTTCCACGGTCTCCCCCGCATGGAACATGGAGTAGGAACTGACTTCCCGGTAAAAATGAATATGTTTTCCGTTCATTTTTACAATGACATCCCCCGCCTGCATACCTGCCTGTTCCGCTGCAAAGCCCTCGCTGACCTCTGTGATCTTAGGGACATCATATCCATTGCAGGAAAGAAGGATAAAAGAAAAGACAAATGCCATGATAAAGTTAAACACCGGTCCGGCGGCAACCACACTGATCCTTGCCCAGACAGACTTTTTGCCAAATGCCCGGTCATCTGTACTCTCGCCGTCTTCTCCCTCCATCATACAGGCACCTCCAAACGGAAGCAGTTTTAAGGAATATTTCGTTTCTCCCTTCGTCATGCCCAAAATCGTCGGTCCAAGTCCGAGACAGAACTCATTGACACGGATCCCATTTGCCTTTGCCAGTGAAAAATGTCCAAGTTCATGAAATATAATAATGATACTGAAGATCAATAATGCGATAATAATTTTCATCCGTTTTTAATTCCTTTCCATTCTGCCTCTAAGCCCATTTCTGCCCGATATATTCGTATACTGCCTGCTCTGTTTCTAATACCTGATCTAAAGTCGGATCGCTGATATATGCCACATGCTCCATGCAGTCCTCAATGATCTCCGTGATCTGCGGATAGCTGATCCTACGGTCTAAAAACATTGCCACTGCACGCTCGTTCGCCGCATTAAATACGGTTGGCTGACTGCCACCCTTTCTCATTGCATCGTATGCTAACGCCAGTCCCCGGAAGGTCTTTGTATCCGGCCGTTCAAACGTCAGACTTCCCAGTTCAAAAAGATCCAGTCTCTTTCCTGACATTTTTCTGCGCTCCGGATAATAGAGTGCATACTGGATCGGCAGACGCATATCCGGTGTTCCAAGCTGGGCAATCACTGCTCCATCCTCATACTGCACCGCAGAATGGATCACACTCTGCGGATGAACGACCACTTCGATCTGATCTAATTCCACACCAAAAAGCCATTTTGCCTCCATGACCTCAAGTCCCTTGTTGACCAGTGTCGAGGAATCAATTGTTATTTTTCTTCCCATCGACCAGTTCGGATGTTTTAAGGCGTCCTCCACTTTCATCTCTGCAAGATCCTCCGCGTTTTTTCCGCGAAATGGTCCGCCGGATGCCGTCAGAAGGATTTTTTCAATACGGTTGCTCTCATTGCCCTGCAGTGACTGGAAAATCGCGCTGTGTTCACTGTCCACCGGAAGGATCGGCACATGATATTCTTTTGCCAGCGGAATGATGATGTGTCCTGCCGTCACTAGTGTCTCTTTATTTGCAAGTGCAATTTTTTTGCCAGCCTTGATTGCTGCAACTGTCGGACGGATCCCCATCATGCCAACGATCGCGGTAACTAAGATCTCACTCTCCGGATGAACTGCGACTTCAATCAGTCCTTCCATCTTTGAAACCACTTTTGTGTCCGTATCCGCAATTTTAATCTTTAATGCTTCTGCGGCTTCCTCTTTGAAAACACATACCAGTTTCGGGGAAAACTCCCTGATCTGCTGCTCTAATAATGTAATATTACTTCCTGCCGCAAGTGCAACGACCTCGATATCTTTCTGTTCTCTTACGATATCAAGTGTCTGTGTTCCGATTGAACCTGTCGAGCCTAAGATTGCTATTTTTTTCATACAAATCCTCTTTTCTAAGCAACTTGTTGCGAAGAGGCGACGAGAATCTCAAATTCTCGGAGGCATGTTTTTTATGCCTTGCCATCAAAGCTATTTGTTTTGCTCAGAAACAAATAGCCGTGCGAAAAATAAGCTATCAGGCTTATTTTTCACACTAATATCCTCTGTTTACAATACAATAAAATTTGCTGCAAGAAAATAAATCATCGGCGCCGTAAAAATCACACTGTCAAAGCGGTCCAGGATACCACCGTGTCCTGGGATCAGTTTTCCATAATCCTTGATCTCATAGTTTCTCTTGATCGCAGACGCAGTCAGATCACCTACCATGGAGATCAACGCTCCAACCGCACTGATCGCTGCCATGATCCATACATGCTGTGTGGTAACACCCATCGCATTTTTAAAGATCATGCCATAGATCACAGTTAAAAGTGCAGCACCGACCACTCCACCGATTGCTCCTTCCACGGATTTTTTCGGACTTAACTTCGGAGACATTTTATGTTTTCCAATCAGCATACCAACACAGTACGCACAGGTATCACATCCCCAGGAGCACAAAAAGATCAGCCATACGATATAGGCACCCGCGGTGAGCATTCTCGTCTGATATACATAAGAAAGCATCACAGCCACATAAAACACACCGAAAAATACAGCTAACATCTGCTCCGTCTTATATTTCGGATAAGTAAATACATAGACAAACATCAATGCCATCAGGAATCCTAAAACGACTACCATAAGATCCGGCAGAAATGCCCATTTCAGATTACAGTAAAATACGGTCGCCGCAAGATACCCCACGATTCCCGGCAGTTCTTTTTCCACATGAAAAATGCGGTATAACTCAAACATTCCTATATAGGAAATAAGTAACGTCGAAAAGAGTAACACATCTCCCCCCGTGATAATAAGTACTAACGCGGCTGCCACCAACACGATGCCGCTCAACAGTCTTGTCTTAAACATATATGAAAACCTGCCCTTTCTTCTTTCGGTCTATTTCGCTTCCTCTGCCAGTCCGCCAAATCGTCTGTCTCTCTTATTATACGCTTCCACAGCTTTTTCTAATTCCTCTTTTCCAAAATCCGGCCATGGCACATCGGTAAAATAAAATTCACTGTACGCAAGCTGCCATAACAGATAGTTCGAAAGGCGCTGCTCCCCGCTTGTGCGTATCAAAAGATCCGGATCCGGAATTCCTGCAGTATCCAGATATGAGGCAAACAGATCTTCATTTAATTCCGAAACCTGCCTTGTACCATTCTCCATATCCTGACACATTTTTTTCATTGCGCGGATCATTTCATCCCTGCTTCCATAATTGATGGCGATCTGCAGGTTCAGACCATCATTTTTTGCAGAAGCTGCTTCCAGCTCCACGATCTGTTTCTGGAACCGGGCACTCAAACGTGTGGTATCCCCGATCACGCGTACACGCATATTATTTTTATCTGCTGTTTTAATACAGTTCTTCAGATAACTTTCCAGCAGCTTCATGAGTGCTGCCACCTCTCCCTCCGGTCTGTTCCAGTTTTCTGTCGAAAAAGCATACATAGTCAGATATTTAATTCCCATATCATGTGCTGCTTTGCAGACTGTTTCCACATTTTTTGCCCCAACCGTATGACCATAGTTTCTGGGCATTCCCTTACTTTTTGCCCATCTTCCGTTCCCGTCAAGGATAATTGCTACATGCTGCGGAATTTTCATTGTAATCACCACGCCTTTCCATAACCTGCATACTTTGTGCCTGCATTCATTCATAAAGTGAAAATGAGGACACGCCATTGTCATGTCCTCACCTCTATGTTCTATACAAAAATCCCTAAACTGTCAGGATCTCTTTTGTTTTTGCCTCAACAGCCTTGTCGATCTCAGTGATATATTTATCTGTCATTTTCTGTGCGCCGTCCTCTAACTCTTTCACTTCGTCCTCGGACACATCGGCAGACTTGCTTAATTTCTTGAAAGAATCATTGGCATCACGACGGATATTACGGATTGCTACTTTTGCATTCTCGCCTTTTTTCTTAACATCCTTTGCCAGTTCTTTACGTCTTTCCTCAGTGAGTTCCGGGAAAAGAAGACGAATCACTTTTCCATCATTTGTCGGATTGATTCCAAGATCTGACGTTAAGATCGCTTTCTCGATTTCTTTTACCATAGAAGCTTCCCATGGCTGGATCTGAATCATTCTCGGTTCCGGAACATTGACGTTTGCCACCTGCTGAATTGCAGTCGGTGTTCCATAATAATCAACTTTTAACTTATCAAGGACATGCGGATTGGCACGTCCTGCACGGATGCTTCCGAACTCCTCTGACAGGTTATTCATTGTTTTCTGCATTTTTTCATCAAACTGAACTAATCTCTCATCCATATTTTTACTCCATACCTTTCACGGTTCTTTGTTACACGGTTACTTTTGTACCGTTAAAATCGCCAGTCATGGCTTTTACAATGCTGTTTTCCTCGTTCAGTCCAAAAACGAACATCGGCATTTTATTTTCCATACACATGATCGACGCAGTCAGGTCAACCACTGCAAGTTTACGATCGATCACTTCCTGTATGGATACTTCGCTGTATTTTACAGCAGAAGGATTGATCTTTGGATCACTGTCGTAGACACCATCGATTGCTTTTGCAAGATAGATGCCCTCTGCCTCCATCTCAATCGCACGGAGCACAATGCCTGTATCTGTGGAGAAATACGGATGTCCGGTTCCTCCTGCAAAAAATACGACCATTCCTTTTTCAAAATACTTATTTGCACGATCCTTTGAAAACAGTTTTGTCATGCTTCCACACTCAAATGGTGTCAGGATCTGTGTTTTCATTCCAACGGAACGGAAAATTTCAGAAACATAGATACAGTTCATAACTGTTGCAAGCATTCCTATCTGGTCTGCCTTTGTACGGTCGATGGTTTCACTGGTTCTTCCTCTCCAGAAATTACCTCCGCCGATCACGATGCCGACCTGGATGCCCTGATCTGTAATCTGTTTTACCTGTCTTGCCACTTCTGTGACAGTCGGTTCATCAAATCCGGTATGTTTTTCACCGGCTAAAGCTTCACCGCTTAATTTTAAGAATACTCTCTTCATATTCGATTACTCGTTTCCTTTCTGAGCATTACCATTGAACAGGCTCTGTACATCCACGTCAGAGTAACACTGTGAGCAGAATCCTTCGATTACCGCACCATTGTTGATCTGTACAGAACGTGATTTGATGTTACCCATAACAACTGCGGATGTATCCACAACAACCGGTCCCTGTACATCAATATCACCTTTGATGGCTCCGGCAATCACTGCAGAAGTAGAGGTCACATTACCGATGATCACAGAACCAAGACCGATCTTAATGGTTCCTGTACTGACAACCTCTCCCTCAATCTTTGCAGCGTCTGCAAAAAATTCAGATGCACTGCTGTTTCCATTTACAACGCCGGTTACAACTAATTTGCCGTTGCATCCCACATTTCCTTCTACCTGTCCTCTTACATCCAAGGAACCGTTTGATACAATATCACCTTTGATGATCGTTCCCTCTGTGATTACGGATACCTCATCAGATACCGGTGCGCTCTGGTTATTAGTTACAGGTGCTGTTGTATTGTCAGCCATTTTTCTTTCCTCCTGGGTTGCTTTTGTAATATTTGAAACTGTTTCATTTCTTTCTGGTTCAGGTACAGATGCAGGCACAGGTACTGCTGCTCTTTCTGTCGGGGCACTTGCATTCCTTGCTGCCATCTCTGCGGCGCTTCTTGCTGCAGCAACTTTCTCAGCTTCCTGCTTTGTCACCTGTTCTAACAGACCATCCAGCTTGGAAAGTTCTGTCTCAACATCCACTTCGCCTTCTAACGTATTAACCTCAACGTCATCTTCATTCGTGCTGGTTTCCAGGTTGTCATCTGCAGGCATCAGTTCATTGACTGCCTGTGAGAAGTCATCTTTAAAATCCTTGAAAAATCCCATGTTCATTCCTCCATTTATTCTCAGTTATTCCACTGTGTCTGCTTTCACATACTGAATAACCTGTGTATCTTCATCAATCGGTAATATTTGTGCGCCCATTCCCTCTAAAGCTTCAATCAAAGGTCCTAAAGCTTCTACCGTTGCTGACTTATCCGTTCCGTCATGCAGTAAAACCACCGACGTTTTATATTTTACTACATCATCTGTCACATTTTCAACTATTTCCTCAGAAGTATATGCGGTCGAGGCGCCATCTCCTGCCGATACATTCCAGTCATAATAAATAATTCCCTGTGTATTAAGATAATGAATAAAGTAATCCATCGGTACGTTACTGATGAGATTGCTGCTTCCTCCCGGAAAACGATAGTAAAGACTATCCACTCCCGTGGTCTGTTTCAAAAAATTCTTCAATGTCATATAATCCTGTTCGAACGCATCTTCCGACTGGTAAATCACACTATACTGGTTGGAATACGAATTCATGCCAAGTGTATGTCCCTCATCCACAATACGTTGATAGACAGGAAGCATTTCTTCATCCTGGTCTCCATTCACAAAAAAAGTAGCTTTTACGCCATATGCCTGCAGCACATCCAGAATCTCAGATGTGTGTTCCGATGGCACATTATCAAACGTTAAGTATACTTTATGTAAATCTCCTTCCGATGCCAGATTGTCCTCATCGGAAATCCCGGATGCAGGAGGTGTTACTTTATCCCATGTCATCTCCGTCTGCATCTCTTCTGTTGTCTCTGTCCCCTCTGCTATCACACCACCATTCAGATCTGCGGCCGCTCCGGCATTAATCTGATCCGTGTTCTGCTCACTGCTGCTTGTCACCAGCTGATCCAGCTTATGTTCCAGCGACGTCATCTTCACAAATAGCACCACAACCAATATCATGGACAGAACGATCCATCCTGCCACAATCAGTATGATACTGTATCGGATTTTCGTGATCCGCTTTCTCCGCTTTCTCTGGTAATTCAGTACTTCTGAATCTTTATCCTGCATACAATACCCCCAAGGTAATCGTTAGTACCTATCTATTGTAACACATTTTTCTATTTTTCAAATAAAAAAGCGCAAAAAAATTGATTAATTTTTTCGCACTTTTTTTA